>Ga0182021_10010765_pt1 | contig 10853 bp, 9 predicted proteins | sample 612E3MmetaG_FD_120493 | JGI IMG/M metagenome (GOLD analysis project Ga0182021, IMG submission 120493) | Permafrost microbial communities from Stordalen Mire, Sweden - 612E3M metaG (Illumina Assembly) | ecosystem: Environmental > Terrestrial > Soil > Wetlands > Permafrost | place: Sweden...
ATTCCAGAAATTCTGGAGTGCTTGAAAATGTTCATCGGTCATTGTGCCGTATGGTTTATCGGTGACGTTATAAGGATCAAAAACTAAATCGAAAAGTAAGATATATTTTGCTCCAGCATTGTATGCTGTTTCCATTTGATTGTAAATATTTTGTCCAGTGTCAAGATATGGCGGCTGAGTGTACTTCCAAGTTATGATTGCGCCCCAATCCTTATTCTGCATTGTAGCGGCGCCACGTATCAGTGATATTTGTTTGTTGACACTTTGATTCCAGCCTAATTGAGCAAAAATGTTGTCGTATCCGCCAAGGTAATCAAACCAGTATAAAACGTAATCTGAAGTAAAGGTCGTTATGTTGTTTCGTTTTAGGTCGTTGTGTCCTCGGTTGCCAACCAAAAGTTGATTAAAGAAGTTAGCTTCTGCCGTATAGTTATCCGGGTGAGTTCCTGTAATGTTTGCTGTTTCCAATTTATAGTGAATATCTCTTAAAGGTAACCTACTTTGCCCATAAAAAAGGGAGCTATTCATAGTAAAAAATGTTGGCCAATCCCAATCAAACGGTATTCCAGCCACTTCATCATCGTAATATGCTCCAAGAAATTTATCGCCGTATTTTTCTTTGGATGAATTGAAGAATTGCAGCTGCCAAGGCCAATTTTCCCTAGTGAATGTTCCCAAGTTTACTATTATGTTTAACCCAGATTTTGTGGCGTAATCACATATTTCTTTTACTGCTGACTCGTTTGTGCTTATCTTATTTATTCCAGCATCAAGAACAAAGAGGTTAGTGTATCCTTTTGTCCTATCTATGAGAAGTTTAGCTCCAATTGTTGTGTTGCCGCCATAAGCAACGCCAACGTAAACCGGCTCTTTCTGGGAGTTTCTACTTTGGGTGTAAGAAACCAGCAGAGACACAGTTGAAACAAGCAAAACTACTACTAAGATAAGCGAGAGGATGTGTTCAGTTTTCATTTGCTTATTTTCTCCATTAAGCATCCTCGTGATATAACCGTATTATTCGATTTAATTGAATATAAGAGTTGCAATAAACGTTAGTTTTCCATTAGAATCGCTTATTGTACCAAAACAGATAAAAACGTGGCTTTGCATCCATCACAACGAACTAACACAAGAGGACAAAACTATGCCATCTGAAATTACCGATGTTGAAAAATTCGTGGCCATGAGCGCCAAAGCAAAACAATGCCAAGTAAAGAGGCTCAAGGAAACAGTAAAATTGAAGCTTCGTACACCTAGCCAACTCTACACATTAAAGATTGAGCCTTTGCGAGCCGACGAAATTATAAAAAGGCTGCAATGCACAATCGTAGAAGAAGAAAAATAATCAATTTCACTGCCTTTTTGTCTATTGACCATTATTTAATGATTATAGCATTTTACCCGTCGTGGGTAATTTCCTTTCAAGGTTTCTGTCAAATGTTCTTATTTCCGAACTTGTTGTAATGAGCAAAATCCTCAATATCTCGACGTACCCTGAGGTATTTGGTTGATCCTGTCGGGTAACCTAAACGACAAGTGTATGCAATTTTTAGTTGTTCCGGGATTCCTAAAACCTGTTTTACCTTTTTTTCCACAGATGGAGCAGCAAAAGTACTCAGAATCTGCAGGCTAATTCCCAAAGATGAAGCCATAAGCCACATGTTCGCCATAACACATCCAAGACTCATAAACCCTAAAACATCACCTTCAGAAGCAGGCGCCCTCTTTTTAGGGTCATAAACAACAATTAAGATGCAAGGACTGCCTCGAATAGATTGTGTCAAAGGCATCGGTGCACTTGCACTTGCAGCTTCGGTCATTTTGGTTGGATCTACCCACGACGGAGGAAACATCGAACCTAAAATTCCCGTTTTCTTTTGAAGCAATTCCTCTTTTGAAAACGAAAGTTGCTCATAATTTTCCCTGAGAAATACTTCTGAAATTCGAGATTTTATGTTTCCAATTATCTCTAAAACCTCGCGGTCGTCAACTACAATTATAGAGAAGTTTTGCATATTGTGAGCTGTGGGTGTCCATCGAACAGCATCTAAAATTTCCTTTAAATCTCCTCTTGAAACTTTTCGATTCGGGTCAAAAGGTACCCTCGCTGATTGTCTGTCCTGAATTATTCGATGTATCTCTTTCATTTTTATGCATCTCCAATTTTTAGAACTGCTCTAAAATGAACTTTTGCAGTCATCATTCGTTCAAAAGCTATTGAGGCTTGCTCAAGAGGAAAAACCTCTACCATTGGAACTACATGTGTGAGAACGCTGAAGTGCAGTGTGTCAGAAGTATTTCCGCCAACCCAACCACTAACTGATCGTACAGCACGCATAAGCTGCACTGGGGATATCTGCATTGGCTCAGTAACGAAGGTTAAAATGATTAATTGTCCATTTCGGGCAAGTCCATCAACAAGTTCTCCTATAGATTTACTGTTTGGAGCTGTGCAGAAGATGGCGCGTGCGCCGCCGAGCTTCATTAATTCTTGACTTGGATTGGAAGTCTCTGCGTCTATGTAAATTTGAGCACCCAGTTTGCGGGCTAACAGCTCTTTTTCTTTTCCGCGAGAAATAACAACTGCATTCATTCCAAGCCTTACGGCGAATTGCAAAGCCAAATGTCCTAATCCGCCAAACCCTTGAATTACGATTAAATCTCCGCCTTTTGCAGCACTGCTTTTCAATGCGCCTAAAGTAGTTGCGCCTGCGCATAAAAGAGGTGCAGCCTCCACTGATGAAAGTTCATCTGGAATAGCCGTTAAAACGTCCATTCGGGCAATCATGTATTCGGCATATCCTCCATCGCTTGAAATTCCCGTTGCTAACGGACTCTCGCAAGCCCAGAACTCACCCTTTAAACATGATTTGCATTTGAGGCAATGTCCTCCACGCCATCCTACCCCGACCCTTTGCCCAACTTTCCAGTATTGAGATTCGGAACCTAACTTTGCTATTTTTCCAACAACCTCGTGACCGGGTGTTCGAGGATATTGTAAACCTGGGAAACCCCCGTATTTGACGATAGCATCCCCATGGCAGATGCCGCAGGCTTCCACCTTAAGGAGAACTTCGTGTTCTTTTGGCTGCGGAATTTCTTTTTGAACAAGAACAAAGTCGCCGCCTGGAGCATTAACTTGAATTGCTTTCATAAGAGTCATAAACTTGCCCATTCTGCCTAACTGACCATTCATATATAAACTTGCGGACTCCGGAAAAATGCATTCCGTATACAAAAGCATCGCCAAAACACAGTTTTCTTTTTTTAAAAAAAAGGCTAAAATCAACTTAAACATCGAAGTTTTACGAAGGTTATATATTCATGAAAAATGCTGAACAAAAATCAACCGCGAGAAAGAGTAAGCGGAAAAGAGAACTTTAGATCTCTAAATTCAACTTTGTCACATGTCTTTAGCCTCCATAAACGAAGCTAAGAACCTCTAAAACAAGCTGGTCCAGAACAAAACTTGGCTCTTTAACCCTGTTTTTCAGCTGTTTAAGGTTCCTTATTATCTGTCTTAAGTAAAAAGTTCTGGATCAAGCGTTTTAGGTGCAACTAGGCAATTAACCTTTAGCCGAGCTTTTCAAGCAACAGCAAAAAACTTCCAGTATCAAAATATTTCTGAGTTTTTTAACCCAGAATTAGCTCCTGAGACATATCGAGATCAAAAAAGTTCTATTTGTTGAGCGAAAAATAATCGAACGTTTACTTATTACATTTAATAGTTAAAAAACAACCTATATATCTATGAAAACTGATACTAATATGTCTAATTATACATAGCCACGTTAATTTTTCAAGGCTACATTTAACGAAGAGATGCATTTTTCAAATTTTTCCAAAATTTGGGGAAAGTTATTTCAGCAGTCAGGGCATAGATTTGCAAACAGTGAAAAAAGATGGGCTGATAGTAACTTTGACTGAAATCCAAGTAGATAAGGGAATTGTAAAAGTGTGTTTGGGAGATGCTTTTGTATACGGTTTTTACAGAGTCAACCCATTTTTGGTCCACTGCAGCTGCAGTTTTGGGGTTTCTTTTAGCTTTTATGTTAACTTTGCTGAGGCGCCCCTATGAGTGTTGAGCGGAATCTGATAATTTCACTCTTAAAACTAACTAAAGCAGGACCTATTTTAATTGAAAATGTCAATCTAGACGCAAGGATCCCGTCAACCATAGCGAAAAAATTGCTTAAAAAACTGCAAAATGAGGGGCTCCTTTATTTAAATCAGGAAAATATTGAATTAGAGAGCAACCACAGGCTTAAACTCGCCGTGAAAGCTGCATCTTTAGGTGCCGATGTTGAGCACATCAGTAACCTGCTTTGCTGGCAAGAGTTTGAAGAAATCGCCGCCTTAATCCTCAAAAACAACGGATACGTGGTGCAAAATAACGTCAGGTTCAAACATGAAGGTAAAAGAAGGGAAATTGACGTGGTTGGCTGCAAAAAACCATTAGTCATTTGCATCGATTGTAAGCAGTGGCAGCGGGCAATTGCATCATCAGCTATGAGGCAAATTGTTGATTTGCAAGCCCAGCGAACGGAGGCGTTAGCGAATTCATTGCCCAATATTGCCCTAAAGCTCGAATGTACCAAATGGGATAATGCAAAGTTTATTCCATCAGTCTTGTCACTCATTCCCAGCGCATTCAAATTTTACGATAAAGTTCCAGTGGTTCCTGTCCTTCAACTTCAGGACTTCATAAGTCAACTGCCAGCGTACACTGAAGAGCTCAAGTTTTTCCTTAAAACATTCAACAGGTTAAGTCATGATTTTAAGAATTGAAGCCTTAGCAAGCCTAAAAGCGGGGTAGAGACTAAAAATAAACATTCCAATCAAAGCGACGGAAAGCCAGGCAGCTATGTCTATTACAGAAAAAACTGTTATCAACGGATTTGTCATTAAAATAAGCAAAGTTATAATGATACCAAGCGGAATTCCGATTGCAAAACTGGAAATAAGCACAATTGCACCCTGAATCGCTGAAATAGCGATGATTATTTGTGGTTTAGCGCCGACCGCTCGCAAGATGGCGAATTCTTGGTGCTGCTCATCCACAGAAAGCACCATATAACCTACGAGGCACATGGCAGCAGAGGCTAGCGTGAAGAGGGGCAAAAGCATGATTGTTTGCCAAGTGAAAGATAGAAAACTAACATTATGATCAACCACCCCACTCAGGTCAAAGACTTGTAAGTCGGGATCTGCCGCTTGAACTATGCTTTTTATCTGTGAAATATCTGCAGCTCGGTCGGTAGAATCGTTAAGTTTGATGAGTATCAGGTTTGGGTTTGTGATTCCTGTTGCGTTTTCCAATTTATCAATGGGCACGTACCCGACTTGACCACTGTTTAGTGGATCAACGCAGATGCCCACGATATTGAATGTAGTGTTTTGAATCCTAATTCCCTCAACCAAAGGGTCAGATAACACGACAAACTGGCTCGGATGAGAATAAAAAATACTTTGGGAAACGGAATCGCCGATAACTGCCTCCAAATCACCGTTTCCACTGAGAAATCTGCCTTTAATCGACCATTCGCCAACAAGTTTCTGCGGATTAACCCCAACTACAATGGCATCGCCTTCCCGACTGTCGCCCACAGGTAACGTTGCTGACGTGTCGGGGTCAATGGTAAAGTTTGAAATTTCATGCAAACGCTCCAAGACTACCAAACGCGAATCAACAACGCTCACAGAAGGTGAAGAGGTCAATACTTGAATAACTGCCTCTGGAATTGCTATTTTCGGGTCTGAATAATTGAAATCGCCAGTTTCTTTGGCTTCTGAAAACTTAGACAGCAGCAGATTGTACTGATTTTCCATGTTAGTGTGCGCTATGGCGATTATGTTGCCGTCTAAGGGTGTTTGGATCCATGAGGTTGTAGTGTCCTTTGCAATGATTCCTCCAGTAACCGAGACAGTGAGCAAAATAAAGACTATAGATAGCAAAATTATGATGCGAAGGCTCGCTGATTGTCGACGAAGTAGGCTCCTGGAAGCAATCCGCCAAATTAAACCCGACCTTGACAGCAGCTTAAGCTTGGGTCCAATCGTTAAGCCATAGTAATTTATTGGTGAGAGCGCCTGCATCGGCGACATTCGGGATGTTTTTAGGAGGGGTTGCAGCCCAAAAAATATTGCAAGAACAAAAAAAGCTACAAAAACCAAGAGTGCAAACCAGAAATTAGGCAACTGGTAACCTGAAAAAACAACGTTAGAAACGGCAAAATCCATCAAAAAGCCGAAAACAACGCCTAAAACGCAGCCTGCAAACGTTACAATTAACAGCTCTGTCATGAAGTATCCCGCGACAAGGCTGTTTGGACACCCAGCTGCTTTTATGAGGCCAAAATCGCGTGTTCGCTGCGCCATCATAAAGAAAACAATGAAGGAAGTCAACACTGCTCCGACAATAAAAATCAAGGCACCGATGAATACGATAAATTGACTAAAGATACCGTTTAATCCCAATGTTAAGGTGCCTTTTGAAGAGGCTATGCCCAATTCTAAACGATTGCTAAAGAATAAAAGAAACAGCGTAGAAGCAATGCTCAACGTTAAAGTAGCCACGGTTAGAGTTGTTTGCAGTTTTCTACGCAGTAAATCGTTGATTGGAAAACCCGCATTACTCATTGTTATCGACCAATTTGCCATCTTCTAAACATAAAACCTGGTCCGCTAACTGCTTAATCTCCAGGTCATGGGTTGAAACGATGACTGTTTTACCCTCAGACTTCAAAAGCTGCAGAACCTGGATGATTTTTTGAGCATTTTTTACATCCAGATTACCCGTGGGTTCATCTGCAAGAAACAGTTCAGGGTCATTAGATAATGCCCTGGCGAAAGCAACCCGTTGTTGTTCCCCACCGCTCAGTTGGGAAGGAAAATGATTCGCACGGCTATCTAAACCCACAGTTTTAAGCAACTCGGTTACCCTTTGTCCTATTTCGCTCTCTGGTTTTCGGGTCCACTCCATCGGGAAAGCAACATTTTCAGCCACAGTTAATGTTGATACTAAATTATACGCTTGAAAAACAAAACCCACATGGTTGCAGCGAAAATCAGACAAGAAATCCTCATTTTGCATCGTCAAATCTTGCCCAGCAACCAAAATTTTTCCTTTTGATGGCCTGTCAATTCCCCCTATTAAGTTGAGAAGAGTAGTTTTTCCTGACCCTGAAGGCCCGCATAATACAATGAATTTTCCCTTTGAAATGTGCAAGTTTATGTCTTTTAACACTTCAAGCTTACTATTACCCATATCGTACCCCTTCTCTAAGGCTTGAGTGCAGACCATTAAGTCGTTGCATTCTATCATTGTTTTTACCTGCACAAGTTAGGTTAAACAGAAGTTGCTTTTAAGGTAAATATCGTTGAGGTACGGTTGTTTCAGTTACTGCTGCTGGTAACTTGTATCTATATTTAAGTTGCCGCGATCTCTTTTCAGGATCCTTACCTTGTCTGGCAACTTGTTTTTTTCCCAGTCAGTCCAGCTAATTTCTTTGAATAGCCACCTTTTCCCCAGGTGCGCTGCGACGACAGCATGTTTGTTTTCGTTACCTGTGGGGATGAATTGGTCAAGAAAGCGAAAAAGCTTGTCGATTTGCATCCGTGGAAAGTAGGCATAATAGGTTGCGTTTTTTACTTCAAATGCATAAACGTGCTTGCCTTTTCTCGCCATAATATCTGGTAGGGGGTTGAGGCTCGGGTTGCTTACTGGAACGCGGACCGAGTAGTAACCTTTTTTTTGCAGAAGTTTTACTAGGACGGTTTCGCTGTAGAAGCCTCTTTTACGCCAACGCCTAAGTTTAATTCGGTCAATTTCAGTAGTCAACGCTTTCTCCTCTTGAATGCTTGTATCTAATCTGGCTCTTGAGATAAAAATTGTTCCTCAGGAGACCCTAAAACTGTGTTTTGGGGATGCTTCTGTATTCGCCTAAATGATGGCAGGTGCGATTGGAAAGCAATGGTGATGGTGAAAATTGTGAGTATTACAGATATAACTGAGCTCACAGATAAGGTATTTGCTTACATTTACTTCTTTAAAATATCCGCGGTTTAGACTACACTAAGGACTTGAAAAGTCACCACCGGCTTCAAACATTACAAAAAAATCTATCCCTAAGAGAACAAAAAATTACCCCGAAACCATTTCAACAATACCCAAAATTACCATATGAGGTTAATCACATAGACTTCCAAATGCCTTGGTAAGAAAAGCTGTGTCTTATACCATTTTTAGATCCAAGCATCAGCCTCAAGGTGCTAAGAGACGAAAAACTGTGAAAGGGGCGATTAAAAAAAAGGAAAACTAAATCGTTCACTACACCCTACAGCCAAATTTTTCCTCTCACAAAATTTTGCGCTAAAATGCCAAAGTTCGCTGAATTACTGAAAACCGTCAAAAATCGCTTTTTAAACTCGAAGGATAGCCGAAGAAACTGCCTTTTGCTTCGCATGGAGATTTTCGAGGGTACTTATATGAGGCTCTGGTAATGTCCATGCCAGTTGTTTACACTAAAACCAATTAAGGTAAAATTAAGGCTTTTTTGTATTTTAAAGGTTAAATTGGGCTCTTGGATTATGGTTTCCATAGAAAAAAATGGCGTCTTTTTGTATTTAGCGGCTTTCGGATAGAAACAATTCAGATGCTTCGCGATTAATATAAAATAGGTTCAATTACACGACTTTTAGACAAAAAGAGCTTAACGGTTAGCCGTAAGTTTTCGTTATTGAAAATTGTTGGAAATTTGAGCCTGAGTTTAAAAAACTCGAGTAGTAATCAGTGCGCAGAGGATTTATAGAACTCTCCTAACCGTTTTACTCTTTAGAGTAGGGCGACCTCCTGTTGAGTTTGAAAACTTAGTTTGAGCCAGCGCTTGACAATTATTATTAGGCAAGTCTTTTTGCAATAGTATCTAGGAGCAATCGGCGTTTCGGCAGGTTTCAGAATTTGTGGTTTTGACTGGTGACATACTTAGAAGGCTAGCTAAGCTAATTGGAAATCTAAACAAAATTGTTATTAACAAAAATTGTCTTAAAGTCTACTTCTAACCTTTTGTTTTAAGCTCGTCATTTCTTCAATAAAATTCCTTATAAAATTTTTAATTTCGCAAACAGTTGAAGCTAACGGAAATTTTTTAAAAGAAATAAACTGACAGTAATCGATCAAATTTGGTTTTAGCTTATCTATGTTGATAATTTAAGGTTTTTTTTGGGTATCACTGAAGAAGTTTGATATTCATTGTGCCAGCAAACGTCCACGTTTTAAGCCCGTTTAGGTGATATTGAAATATTGCTGGTTACAAGCTGGGCTAACTTGACCAATGTTTTGGGGTGTGCTTGAATAAAAAACCGCATTCAGTGTTATTTGTGAAGTAAGTATTACTTTGAAAAGTAACCATCACTGGCTACAACGAGCTGATAAACAGGAAAGTGATTTACCCGACTTTAGCCTCTATAAAACAAGTTGGATAAATTGGCGGCATCTTCCACAGGAATTCAAAAACGCAGAAACCCGCCAGACATTTTTCTAGCTTCAGGTCGGGTCTATTTTTGAGTACAAATTTCAGAAATAATAGCAAGAAACTGCCAAGATTTATTTAGTTGAAACAGTCTTCACTTACCATCTCCAAATGAGTTGATCTTTATCAAGTATTTTTAGACGTTAAAGCAATAGGCGACTTTTGACTGAACATTTGGGGTGCCCCCACGTTCATAATTCTGTATACAAAAGCATCCCCCAAACACAGTAATTCCAGTAAAATGTCGAAAACTTTTTCAACAAAAACTCTGAATAAAATAAAGGAGACGATAGATCTGCCAAACTTCAAAGTCCACAACAAAACTTACAAATTCACCACCCAAGGAGAAATAAACTTTACAGACATATCCGAAAAGATTCAAGAAGAAGTCTATAGATCATCAATCAAAAACGGCGTAGTTCACGTCTTCGCTCCTCATGCAACAGGCATATTAATCTTGACAGAAAACGACGATGCGCTAATCGAAGACATTAAGGTTTTTCTTGAGGAAATAGTTCCAAAAAATGGAGACTACCAACATCCGTCTAATGCACATTCGCATTTGCGTTCTATGATTCTTCCACCTGACAAGACCCTTCCTGTGATCGATGGAAAAGTCGAGTTTGGAACGTGGCAGTCGCTGCTTTTTGTTGAAACAGACGTTTATCCCAGGGAAAGGACAATTATTATCCAGGTCATCGGTGAATTATGAAAATTGAAAAACTCTTAAATTAACTTGGTAGACAATTTGGTTTTGCAGGCTGTTTTTGGCAAAGTTTGCATTTTTCGTTTTTCACAATGCAAAAGAAGTGTGGTGAAGGATTAATTTTAACTATAAAATGATAATTTAGCAGGCGATCATATATGCTTTTAACTATTTATTGTAAAAAGTTACCATTCGAAAAAATTTCGCAATCTTAAAAAATACAAAATACCCAATCTGAAGCCCTAAAATCAAAATTACCTGAAATTGGATACAAACGTTAATTTTAGAAAACAAAAAGAGAGGCAAGGATAGTGAAAAATAAAGTAATCAAAGACTCTCAACTTAAATTAAAACTCCAAATCCAAAACTCAAGCCTCTAAAGTCGAATAATAATCTGTTTCAATCCTATATATACCACATTTCCAACTCAAGTCAAGGTAAGAAAACATATTTTACCAACTTTCAATAGAGAAGAACGGCCCACTCAAAAATTTTTAGGTTAGTGAAAAAAATTAATTGAAAAAAACCTGGTTTTGGAGGAACCATGAAGTTTTAATCAGGTTCTATTGTATGATTATATAATGTTCGCTGCTATTCGAAAAATCTTAGCCATGCTC
>Ga0182021_10010766_pt1 | contig 10853 bp, 9 predicted proteins | sample 612E3MmetaG_FD_120493 | JGI IMG/M metagenome (GOLD analysis project Ga0182021, IMG submission 120493) | Permafrost microbial communities from Stordalen Mire, Sweden - 612E3M metaG (Illumina Assembly) | ecosystem: Environmental > Terrestrial > Soil > Wetlands > Permafrost | place: Sweden...
CGGCGGGCCGGAGTTGCGCCTCAAGCAGGAACTGCTCCTCGGGATCGGCGGATGGCGGCTGCTTGGCGCTCTCGGCATCCGACCGGAAGTCTGCCATCTGAATGAAGGGCATGCAGCCTTTGCCGTGCTGGAACGCGCACGCAGTTTCATGCAGGAGACCGGGCAACCCTTCCAGGTCGCACTGGCCGTCACGCGCGCAGGCAACCTCTTCACCACGCACACAGCGGTGGCCGCCGGCTTTGACCGTTTCGCTCCGGCCCTCATCGAGCAATACCTCAGTCGCTATGCCGTGCAGAGGCTCGGCATCACACTCCACGATTTGCTGGCTCTGGGCCGCCAGAACCCGAACGACTCATCGGAGAGCTTCAACATGGCTTATCTGGCGGTCCGCGGGAGCGGCGCGGTTAACGGCGTGAGTCGCCTGCACGGGACGGTGAGCCGGCAAATCCTGGGGCCGATCTTTCCACACTGGCCTCAGGACGAGGTGCCGGTCGGACATGTGACCAACGGAGTCCATATGCCGAGTTGGGACTCGGCGGCAGCCGACCATCTTTGGATGGAGGGCTGTGGCAAGGACCGTTGGCAGGGGACGACGGTAACCATCGAGCAGGATATTCGCCGCATTCCCGACACCAAACTCTGGCAACTGCGCACCGCGGCCACCAGAACTTTCATTGAATATGTTCGCGAACGCTTATCGAGACAACTGACCGCCTCCGGCGCGGCGCGCGAGGCGGTCGAAGTTGCGAAGCATCTGTTCGATCCCGATGCACTGACGCTGGGCTTTGCGCGGCGCTTCGCGACTTACAAGAGACCTAATCTGCTGCTGCATGACCCGAAGCGGCTGCTTCGCTTGTTGACCAACCCCGTGCGCCCGGTACAGCTCATCATTGCAGGCAAGGCCCATCCGGCAGACCAGGCGGGGCAGGCCTTGATCCAGGAATGGACGCATTTCATCCGACGGCCGGAAGCGCGCCCCTATGTGATTTTTCTCAGTGACTACGACATGCTATTAACCGAGCAATTGGTGCAGGGAGTGGATGTCTGGCTCAACACGCCACGGCGCCCGTGGGAAGCGAGTGGAACGAGTGGGATGAAGGTGCTCGTGAATGGCGGCCTCAATTTGTCTGAGTTGGATGGCTGGTGGGCGGAAGCCTACACGCCTGAAGTGGGATGGGCGTTGGGTGATGGGCAGGAGCATGGCGACGATCCCGCATGGGACGCTGTCGAAGCCGAGGCGCTCTACAACCTGCTCGAACGCGAGGTGATCCCCGAGTTTTATGCTCGTGACAAGAACGGCATCCCCACCGCCTGGATCACGCGGATGCGCGAGAGCATGGCGCGGCTGACACCGCGCTTTTCCGCCGACCGAACGGTGCGCGAATACACCGAGCGACATTACATCCCGGCGGCGGCAACCTATCGCGAGCGCGCTGCCGATAAAGGAGCAGCGGGGGAGCGGGTGGTGAACTGGCAGCACGCCCTGGATCAGAAATGGGCCACGTTGCGCTTCGGCGAACTGAAGGTGAAAACTGAGGGTGAACAGCACGTATTTGACGTTCAGGTCTATCTCAGCGGCCTCGACCAGACGGCAATTCGAGTCGAGCTTTATGCCGACGGAGTCAACGGCGGCGCTTCGACGCGGCAGGAGATGACGCCAGTCCGGCAACTGACGGGCGAGGCCAACGGTTACCTCTATCGTGCGCTGGTGCCTGCTATGCGCCCGGCGGCCGACCACACGGCGCGAATCATACCGCACCACGACGGCGTTGCTGTTCCCCTGGAAGCCCCACGAATCCTCTGGCAGCGCTGATGAAGACGCCCGAACGCCTGCTCGCCCAACAGGGACAGAGTTGGCTGCCACCAGCGGAATTGGTGAATTTCCCCGGCACGAAAGGATAATACTCATGCATCGGCAAACCGTTCCGTTAGGCAGGATCATGGGAATCCCGATTGGTTTGGATTATTCCTGGTTCCTGATCTTTGCGCTGCTCACCTGGATGCTGGCAGGCAGTTACTATCCCTCCGAGTTCAAGAATTGGCCGCCTCTGCTGTACTGGATCACGGGCGCAGTGACGGCTATCATGCTGTTTGTGAGCGTGCTGCTGCATGAACTGGGACACTCGGTGGTAGCAATACGATACAAGATTCCGGTGCGCAGCATCACGCTTTTTATCTTCGGTGGGGTCGCTCAGATCGGATCGGAACCACCCAGCGCCATCGCTGAGTTCTGGATTGCCGTCGCCGGACCGATCGTCAGTCTTGCCCTCGCGGTACTGTTTTCCATACTGAAACCTGTGACTGTTGGCATCGAGCCATTGTGGGGCCTGGCAAAATACCTGGCCTATATCAACTTTGCGTTGGTACTCTTCAATCTGATTCCCGGTTATCCGCTCGACGGCGGTCGCGTGCTCCGCGCTATCGTCTGGGCCGCCACGAAAAACATGCGCCGCGCGACGCTCATCGCCGCCAATGCGGGCCGGTTCTTCGGTTTCTTGTTCATCTTTCTCGGCGTCTGGCAGGTGTTCACCGGCAACCTTGGTGGAGGGCTGTGGATTGCCTTTATCGGCTGGTTTCTCGATAACGCCGCTGCCACGCAGGCGCAGCAAGCCATGTTTCAGGGGTTGCTGGCGGGCCATCAGGTTTCGCAGGCCATGAGCAGCCGCTGTGCCACCGTTCCCGCGGACCTGACGCTACAACAACTGGTGGACGAACACATCCTCGGCGGCGGGCAGCGTTGCTTCCTCGTCAATCGCGGAGCAGACACGATTGGCATGATGACGCTGCACCGGATCAAGGAAGTGCCACGGGCCGAGTGGGCGACGACGAGTGCCAGCCAAGTCATGCTCCCGCTGGACAGGTTGATGCGCATCAGCCCGGACAGGGAATTGTGGGCCGCCCTTCAGCAGATGGATCGCGATGGTGTGAACCAACTTCCCGTGATGGCCGGCAGCCAGGTGGTCGGCATGCTCAGCCGCGAGGACGTCATCACCTTCCTGCGCACGCTGCAGGAACTGGGGGGCTAGGAGCCCGAGACACGTCGATTCCAAGCGATGACAGCCCAGAGCGGCGACGGCGAAGTGCAGGAGTGTTGACTGTTCCGTGAGATGCGCCTTATGATGTAGTCAGAATTGTGACCAATTTATGAGGTGGTGGAATGAAGACGGTGCCACTAGCTGAGGCAAAAGCAAAACTCAGCCGTTTGATCGATGAAATCGACGGCAGGGATGAGGAAGTGACGATAACGCGCAACGGCAAGGTTGCTGCAGTAATGATCAGCCCCGATCAGTTCGACGGCTGGAAAGAAACGCTGGCAATTCAATCTGACCCGGCCCTGATGGAGGAGATTCGACGCGGCATTGCGCAGCTCCGCCGGGCCCGAAGAAGTTACACCCTCGAAGAACTGTTCCATGGCGAGGACTGATCGTGCTACATCCTATGAGAATCAAGCTCCCAGCCGAAGTTGCCGATCTCATACGGAGCCTTCATCCTCAGATCAAACGGAAGATACGGACAGCTCTCAATGAGATTCTCAATGAGCCGGCGTCGGGGAAGCAGCTCCGCGGTGAACTTTCAGCTTACCGAAGCTTTCGGGTTGGAAAGATAAGAATTATCTACCGAGAGAAGGACGGAATCATTGAGATCGCCGCAATAGGCCGGCGCGAAGTCATTTATTATGAAACCGCACTGCTGTTGCGACAGCCATCCGATAAACCGTGAACGTGCCTGTAAATCGCAGCTTAACTCCCTTTCCGGTGTCTGGCAACCCAGAGACGGAGAACGAGCCGGATTAGTCTAGGAGCCAGGGTCAATGGCGAGGCCAGGGAATGCTGGGGTTGTCAGGCAGAGTATGCCCTTGCGCCTTCAGTTGGCTGCGGCAGCCTGCGCACAAATCGAACTCGCCGTCGCAGGTGGACACGTGGCCCCGGGCATCCTGCATCAGACACCCCTCGGTGGAGCAGTGGTTGAGTTCGAGCGTATGGCCAATCTCATGCACTGCCACCTTGGCCAGGCGAATGCGTGCCTGAAGCTGATCCTTTGCGCCCATTTTGCAGCGAAAGGAGGAAATGACACACGCTTCTCCCGATGCCTCCGCCATGCCGATTACCCCCCAGTCTTCAATCTTTCCATTGACGGCGGAGATGTCGACTGCCGTGAGACCGAGGATACGATAGCCGTCGCTCGACAATTTGTCCCTCAGATATTCAATGAGCTTCTCGGCCCGATAGCGTGGCCCGGGTTTGTAATGGACCCCCTGGGGCAACTCGATCGGCGGCAGGATCCGAACCGATAGGCTATAGAACTGCTCCAGAGCCTCTTTGACCAGAGTCACATCCTCGGTACAGAGGCTTCCCAGAGGTTGGATGATGATGGTGGGCTGTTGCGGGGTGTCGGGGCGTGCCCCGACACCAAGCAAGGCCATGATTTCTATGATCGCTACAAGCAAATAGCGCCGCACAGATCGTCCGCACACAATAGGCAAGGAGGAAAAGGCGGTCTATCCGCCCGCGTATCTACCCGCACCCCAGTTCACTCAATCAGGAAGATGGATTCTCTATCGTCATTTAGAGAGAGATTCAAGCAAAAACTTTCGTGGTATCGGGCGGGCATTGGGGCCAACTGATTTGCCCGCGTGATTGCCGGAGAAAACCTTTTAGTGGCTGCGACGTACAATATTGACCAGATGCATGAGCCGTTTTGGACTGACGGCCGAATTTCCGGAGAGTATTGATTTAATAGCCGGCGGCAGGACACGTAGAGGGACGAAGTGAATCTCAATCAATTCAGCCGGGAACAGACATGAAAAGGGTTGGGTTCGTGTCATGTACAGAATGATTGTTGTAGTTGCCTGCATCCTCTTGTCGCGGGCGCCGGGCATGTTATGCCAGGAACAGCATGCGCCTCTCTTTCCTCATCCGGCATGCGACGATTTACATAGAGGCTTCTCTGCCCCGCTGCACAAGATGGATAAAACTTGCGGTCCCTCCGCCGACCTGCCACGGCTCTGCCCGTGGCGGGGGCCTCTTACCATGGATTCGCACCTGTCCGGCGCAGGCCATACGCAGGCAGCAGGCGGATCTGCCGGCGTTGCCCAGCCCCAGGGCAAGAAACCGAGCGAGGATCATTCATACCTGATCGAGCTTTCGTCGGCGAACTGGCACCCGCTATCCCATTCGGAAAAACTCAGACTCTTCTCAAGAGACCTGCTGCACTGGGAAACGCATGTCTCGTTGGCTTTAGACGCGGGTCTATCATTGGCCACCAACGATCGGCCTTTTCTCGGAAGGGGCGGATATGGCTTTCTCCGCAGGTATGGGTTCAATATGGCGGACGAGGCCAACTATACGTTCTTTGGGGCATTCCTGTTCCCCTCGCTCTTTCATGAAGACCCGCGCTACATACCAATGGACCACGGCACCAAGCGAGCCCGCATCGCTTACGCTCTCAGCCGCGTAGTCCTCACGCGCTCCGACACCGGCGGCACAAAGTTGAATAAATCTCTGATCCTGGGGACCGTCGTCTCTTCCGCACTTTCCAGCGCTTACTACTCCCCTGTTGGGGGATCTACAAGTGCCGGCGGAATATTCGCCAACGCCGGTATCAGCCTGGCATCGGATGCAGGATTCGATTTGTTCAAGGAATACTGGCCCAACGTGTCGCGCAAGCTCAAATTAAACCTGTGGATTAGAAACCTCGTCAGGTCTTCGGTCCGAGACAGTATCAAAGTCTATTGATGAAAGAAACAAGGGACGCAAGCCGGGCACAAGTGGGTGCGGAGTCGGGTTAGCGAGGGATTTTTGCAAAATCCAGAGGAGCGCGCTAGCGATGACTTTGACGCCTTAAAAAATGGCCTCGAAGGGATTCATGGCGCTTCTATTCCCGAGCAAGCGCCTCGATAGGATCGAGTCGTGCGGCCTTTCTGGCTGGAAGATAGCCAAATATGATACCCGTCAGAAAAGCGCACCCGAAAGCAATGATGATCGGCGCAATCGTAAAAATCACGCGCCAGCCAGCAATCTTGGAGGTAGATAAACCCCCGCCAATGCCAACAAGGACACCCACCAGGCCGCCGATGAAGCAGACCGTCACGGCCTCGGTAAGAAATTGAAACAACACGTCGAAGCCGCGCGCGCCGATCGCCATGCGGATGCCGATTTCGCGTGTCCGTTCGGTGACCGAGACCAGCATGATATTCATCACGCCAATGCCGCCGACGACGAGCGAGATCACGGCAATTGCCGCCAGCAGATAAGTGAGCGTGTTTTGCGTTTCATTGGCCGTTTCGATGGTATCGGCCATGTTCCGAATGTTGAAGTCTTCCATGCCATGGCGGTGGATCAGCAGGGTATGCAGTCCAGCCTGGACTGCACTCATGTCCGCGCCCGGTTTCACTCTCACAACTATATTATTGAAAAAGCGATGTCCAAAGATCCGCGCGCCGGCCGTTGTGTAGGGCAGCCAGACGGAATCATCCAGATCGTCTCCCCGTTGGCTCACGCCTTTGCTGCTCAATACGCCAATGACCAGGAAAGGCGCGTTGCCAATGAGTATATACTGGCCCAGCGGATCTGTACCACTGGGGAACAGGTTCTTTGCTACGGTTTGGCCGAGCACAACGACCTGGGCATAGCGCGCCACATGTTCCGCCGTGAAGAACACGCCGGACTGCGGCGGCCAATCGTGCACCTGCGGAAAGTCTTCTCCGGTTCCCACCGCCGTGACCGTCAGGTCCTGGTTGCCAAAGCGCACCAGTGAAGACAGGTTCGTTTCCGGAATCGCATAGGCGACACCGGACACACTGTTGATGGATGGCAGATCTTCAGGCAGAAAACTGGTCACGATGTCGGCTGAGGCGCGAACGGCGGGCGGTCCACGCATAATCGTCAACAGGTCGGTGCCCATAGCCTGGATGCGATCCAGAACATCCTGCTTCGCGCCGTTGCCGATCGCCATCAGCGCGACCACCGAGGCGACACCGATGACGATTCCCAGCATGGTCAGCGCGGTCCGCAACCGATTGTGCACCAACGAACGCAACGCCATCTTCAGAGCTTCGGCGAGGACCGCCACGCCCTGCTTGGCATCCTTTCCCGTTTCGCCAATCTGCGCCTGATTACCTGCTTCCCCTTTCTGCTGGGGCTCGTCGGATGTGATGCGCCCGTCCGTAATGCGAACGATGCGGTGCGCGTATGCGGCGATGTCGCTGTCATGGGTCACCAAAATAATCGTGTGCCCCTGCCCGTGGAGCTTCTCCAGAATGGCCATGACCTCCTTGCCGCCCTGGCTGTCCAGCGCTCCCGTAGGTTCATCAGCCAGGATCACCGGCCCGCCGTTCATGAGCGCACGGGCGATGCTGACCCGCTGTTGCTGGCCGCCGGAAAGCTGGTTGGGATGGAATTGCAGCCGGTCGCCCAGTCCGAGTTCGCGCAACAAGTCACTCGCGTGCACCTCTCTCTGAGCTTTCGCCATGCCGGAGTAGACGGCAGGAACTTCCGCGTTTTCGACGGCGCTCAGATCGGACATGAGGTTGTAGCGCTGGAAGATGAAACCAAAGGTAGCGCGCCGCAGTGCGGCCAGCTCATCGCCGTTGAGACTGGATGCTTCAACCCCGCGGATACGATAGGTGCCGTTCGTCGGCTTGTCGAGGCAGCCGATGATGTTCATGAGCGTGGACTTCCCCGAGCCGGACGCGCCCATAACGGCGACGAATTCGCCGCTCTGAATCCTCAGGTTCACGTCCGTAAGCACTGTCAGCGGTACGCCACCCGACGTATAGGTGCGGCAGACATCATTCAATTCGAGCAGTGGCGACGGCATCAAAAACCCTTACGAACGCTCAGCGCGCTTTTCGTAGTGCCCTGTGTAGTCGTGCTTCCCCCGATCACGACCTTTTCATTCTCCTTGAGACCGTCCGTGACCTCCGCTGAGATTTCGCTCTTGATGCCGATCTTGATCGCGCGCAGCTCGACGCTGCCATCGGCTTTCAGCACCTGCACCTTGATTGCCGCGCCTTCGCTGGCATTGCCGACGGCGGCGGCTGGTATCAGCAGGACGCCCTTCGCCTGTGACAACACAATGAAAACCTGCGCCGTCATCTGAATATCCAGTTCATGCTCCGGATTGGGAATGTCGAACAGCACGTCATAGAACACAACGTTGTTGATGAGTTCCGGCGTGGGGAGGACCTGCCGGATCTTTCCATTCCAGCGCCGGGCCTGGCCAAGAACAGTGAAATAGACGTCCTGGCCGACCTTGACGCGGTCGATGTCCGCTTCCGAGACTTGCGCCCAGACCGTCACCGTGCTCATGTCGGCAATTCGCAGGATATTCGGCGCCTGCTGGTTAGCGTTGATTGTTTGCCCTTCCAGGGTGTTGATGGAAACGACTTCTCCGGCCATCGGCGCCGTGATTTTTGTATAACCCAGATTGGCTTTAGCGGTATCTACCGCTGCGGTAGCTTGCTTCATCTGCGCGGAGAGCGAAGAGGCATCGGCGAAAGCAACATCGTAATTGGCCCGGGTAACGTCACGGTCGTTGGCGGAGATCACGTGATCGCTAAAGAGCGCATCGTTGCGGTCCCGCTCCTTTGTGGCGAGTACAAGTTGCGCTTGTTTCAGAGAGCGCTGTGAGGTCATATTTTCGAGCGTTGCGTTAGCCGCCGTGAGCGCCGTGTCCGCCAGAACAGGATCAATTTCCGCGAGCAATTGGTTTTCTACCACCAGATCGCCTCGCTTGACCTTCAGCGATTTAAGCTTGCCGGAGGTCTGAGCGCCGACATCGACATAGCTGCTGGGCTGCAGGACGCCCTCCGCCACGACCGTGCTCTCTATATCGCCGCGTTGGACAGCAGCGGTGATATAGGCGACTTTGGTTTTGCCAAACACCCAGTAATACCCCAACACGCCTGCACCGGTGATGAGGAGTGCGCCAATCAGCCACAGGCTGCGTCGCTGCAGGAGGAATGCTGGAAATCCCAGTCGCTGATTCCTCGGAGGCGGCGCCGGCTTGTCATGAGCTGTTGATTCGGATTTGGCTTCAGGGCTGATGTTTGTCGTTTCCATTTCCGTGATTTCCCGCCTCTCACTCTATTTTTTTGCCTTGATGGTGACATGAGTGTGTTTGCCGCTGGCGACTCTGAGAGCAAATCCGTCGATTCCGGCGATGTGAACCTCGGACAGATAATGATCCTGGCCTTCCACATCGAAGACAACCGAAGATTGCATAGACTCTATGGAAGCGAGACCCGTTATAACACTCGCAATGTAGCGCGTATGGGTTGCCACATTGTGCAACTGGATATGGGTCCCCTCGTCACTCGGCTGAATCTCATACGTGCCGGCAGGCACTAAAGTCGTATCTGCTGTAAACTGAAAAGGAATGTCCACTACAATTGTAGGCATCACCTGGGCCGTGCCGACAAACGCTACAACAAACAAGATCGCTAAACTTGCCACATATTTTCTCATCACATGCTCCTGATTCACGGTTATTCCTATCGAACGGGTTCGATTCTTCAAAAACATCAGTCGACATGGCATGTTCCCTCAGTTCAGCCCAAAGTTATTTCCTGGGGTGAAACAGCCGAGTGTTGCCATATCGCACATCAATCACCGATCATCATTTTGTTTATACACCGGAGTAAATTGCGTGTCAGTTCAGTACAGCTCATTCGTCTGGTCACAATTGCTCATCAACTTAAGGAAACGTCCTCATTGTAAATCACGCTTTACGATGCAAGCCGGGGATATAGTCGGGCGCCAAGGAAGACCAGGATGATTGTGGCCACGAGGATGACTGCGTAGTCGTGACTAAGACTGAAGGTACTCGTACTTCCGGCCAGCATGAAAGTACGCAGGGCATCGACGACGTAGGTCAATGGGTTCAGATGAGAAACGGTTCTCAGCCAGCCGGGCATGATGGCAGTGGGATAAATCGCATTGCTCGCAAAGAACAGCGGCATGGTAAGCACCTGGCCGACGCCCATGAAGCGTTCGCGCGTCTTTACAATGCACGCGATGATGAGTGAAAAGGTCGAGAACAGCGTCGCGGCCAGGACAACGATGACCAACACGTTGAGGAGCGCGAGCGGGCTCCAATTCAGCTTCACCCTGAGCAGCAGCGAGAGACCGTAAACGATGGCAGCCTGCGAGAGAGTGCGAATACCAGCGGAGAATCCCTTGCCCAGCACAAGTGCCGCGCGCGGAGTCGGGCTGGCGAGGAATTTCTGCACAATCCCAAGGTCGCGCTCCCAGATGACGTTGATGCCGTAAAAAATGGCCACAAAGAGAACGCTTTGCGCCAGGATGCCGGGGGCAATGAAGTCCAGATAGGGAATATTGCCCGTGTGCATATCCCCGCCGCGTGCGAAGACCTGCCCGAAGATCAGCAGCCACAGTGCCGGCTGGAGGGCGCGGGTGATGAGTTCGGTGAAATCGTGACGCAGTTTGCGCAGCTCGAATTCGGTGATGACGAACGTCTTCTCCACGAAGCCAGTGACAGGATGAAGGAAGGTCGCGGTCATGGGTCTCCGATTAACCAAGGCGTTGGGCGGTCGCACGTTCGGCCGATACGCTACGGAACGTGCCACCGGAATCCAGGGCGGTGCCGGCATAGTGAACGAATACGTCATTGAGCGTGTGGCCGCTGCCCAGCGAGGCCTCAAGTTCCTTACACGTGCCCAAAGCGGCCATCTTGCCCAGGTGCATGATCGCCAGGCGATCACAATGGGCCTCCGCCTCCTCCAGGTAGTGGGTGGTGAAGAATAGGGTCGTGCCATAGTTGGCCCGCAAATCCACAAGATGCTTCCATACGGCATCGCGCGCAATGGGGTCCAGTCCGACCGTCGGCTCATC
>Ga0182021_10010767_pt1 | contig 10852 bp, 7 predicted proteins | sample 612E3MmetaG_FD_120493 | JGI IMG/M metagenome (GOLD analysis project Ga0182021, IMG submission 120493) | Permafrost microbial communities from Stordalen Mire, Sweden - 612E3M metaG (Illumina Assembly) | ecosystem: Environmental > Terrestrial > Soil > Wetlands > Permafrost | place: Sweden...
GGAGGTGGTGTTTCAGATCCGGCGGCTATACAATTTGAGCCGCATGCAAGGAATATTGCAGCATTCATTGAGTCCATTGAATCGGGTCATCCCTTTGAAATAGAAGGGACCGAAGCACGTAAAGCAGTTGAAATTATTCTGGCCATATATTCTTCTGCAAAAGAAATGAAACCATTTTATTTTAAGTAAAGAGATTTCAACTGATCATAAGAATTTGGTTTGCATATTGAGAGAGTCTGTTATGAAACATTAAGATAGATTTGTCTGAAATGAAAATACTGATTAACTATTTTTTACTCTTTTGTGTAATATTTGAAACTTCGTCTGTTACAAAATGCCAGGTTAATGCAGGGAAAGAACTTGATGCAAAGGCGATCTGGCAAAAAATCGGACCATTCTTTTCACCTCCTGAAGAATTTAAGGAGAAATATGGTGAATACCATTCACCGTTAAAGTTTTATGATGGGCGAACTGTCAATAGTAAAGAAGACTGGCAGAAAAGAAGGAAGGAGATACTGAATTGTTGGAACAAAATGATGGGAGAATGGCCCCCATTCATCAAAAACCAGAAAATGGAAATCCTGGAGAGTACACATAAAAACGGTTTTACGCAACAAAATATTAGATTTAACTGGTTACCTGATGAAAAAACAGAAGGATATCTTCTTATTCCCGATGGAGCAGAGAATAAACCTGCTGTTATTACGGTTTTTTATGAGCCGGAAACTGCAGCGGGGTTTGGGAGGCCAACACCTTATCTCGATTTTGCATATCAACTGACAAAAAGAGGGTTCGTAACACTTTCTATTGGTACAACCGCAACTACAAATTCTAAAACCTATTCATTATATTATCCTGATATTCAGAATTCACAGATTCAACCTATGTCGGTATTGGCATATGCTGCAGCAAATTCATGGTACCTGCTTTCACGATTACCTGAGATAGATTCTAATAGAATCGGCATAGTAGGACATTCATACGGTGGAAAATGGGCAATGTTTGCATCGTGCCTGTTTGATAAGTTCGCATGTGCAGTATGGTCAGATCCCGGAATTGTATTCGATGAATCACGTCCAAATGTGAATTATTGGGAACCCTGGTATTTAGGATATTATCCTCCGCCATGGAGTAATACATGGCGCAAAACAGGAATTGTCGCCGATGGGAAAGGGTTGTATCCAAAGCTTATGGCCGAAGGTTATGACCTGCAGGAACTTCATGCATTGATGGCACCGCGTCCATTCCTCGTTTCCGGAGGTTCTGAAGATACTCCGAAAAGATGGATTCCTTTGAATCACTCCATCGCTGTAAACAAGTTCCTGGGATTCGAAAATCGTGTAGCCATGACAAACCGTATTGAACATTCTCCGGATGCCGTGTCAAACGAACAGATATATCTCTTTTTCGAATATTTTTTAAAAATGAATCCGGATGATAAGTGAATTATGTCTCAGATAATTCAGAAAGATCAGATTAGCTTCAATTAATGCCTGAATTTTTTGCTGTAACATCATATTCAGTCATTTCTACTACTCTTTTTTCATTTCTCGATAGTTCTGATGCAAAAACCACCGCATGTGTTCTCAATGCTTCCTTTGTATCAACAGAAACTGATGTAGAAAGAAGAATTGAAGAGAGCCAGTTATTGACGATCTCTTTGTCTTCGGGATGGTATGAATCGGGTGAAGAAATTTCGATAATTTCACTCTCCTTCTCCGCAAACTTTTTTATTGATATATATCCAGCAGCCTCATCGAACAACAGTTCTCCGTGCGATCCCTGCAATCGGATCCTTCTACCATTTGTCGCGGAATAACCGCTTAAGGTGCAGGTAGCTGTTGTTCCTCCTTCAAACTCCATCATAACAACCTGATGATCTATAACATCATTATTTGCCCTCCACGCACAGATACCATAAGGACCATTATTAATTGCATCAATGTGAGCTTCAATTGTATGTACTTTACAAATATCTTTTGCCGGCCACTCTTCAAGCGCCCCATCGACATAAATGGTAACAGCAAAGTACGGGCAAGTATCTTTAACTGCACATTTATCGATACAGCGATAAGTGCTTCCAGCGGGGGCATTGAGCGGAGTAAAATATTTTAATGAACCAAAAGACGAAACCCGCAGACAGGGTTCTTTAATCAACCAGTTAATATAATCAATATCGTGGCAACATTTGTGCAGAAGAAGAAAGGTATTGTTCTTTTCCCGTGCCCATCTTCCACGTACATAGTTGTGGACAAAACGGGCATTCCCAATCGCTTCGAAATGTTCAATATGGATAAGCTGGCCAATAGTTCCGGCTTCAAGAAGTTGTTTTACTTTGCGATAACCAAACATAAACCTGAGTGTGTGGCAAACGGCGACTATTTTATCTGCTTCTTGCTTAGCTTTATCGATCAGTAAGCAATCTTTAAAGCTTTCGGCCAATGGTTTTTCAATCAGCAGATGCCAGCCACGGTTTAAACATGCAATAGCCGGCCCGGTATGCTGATTATCCAATGTTGCAATAATAGCTGCATCACAATCATCCAGCTGATGTGAAAGATCTTCCCAGCCACTAAATATGTTATTTCCAGGTATGTTGAATTCAATTGCAAAACTCATTCTCTTTTCATCGTCGGGTTCGGCCACAGCAACAATTACCGCGGCGAATTCAGATGAAGATATTTTCCGGGCGAGACCGGTACCCCGGACTCCTGCTCCAATTACTGCAATCCGAAGTGGCTTCCCTGAGCTCATATTATTGTCGTTTCTTTTAGACATAGGTTTTATTAATGCTCTGAAATACAAATTAATCTTTGATTCATAAATAGGATAAAGTAATTTAGAACTGATACGAAAATAGTCAATAACTTTCAAATATAAATCCTGCTACAACCTATTTCATTATCTCTATTTTTTTCCTTTTTTCCCTATTCCACTAGCCCCGGCGAAGAATGAATTACACTTTTTGTGAAGGAACTTGAATAAATGTTTACTTTGCAATCCTGTATTGCAATACAAACTCATATTGTATCTTTGATATCGGTAATAAGATATAATAAGTTACAGGATTATTTCATGGGAATTGGAGGACAATGAGAATCAACGTTTTGCTGAAAGGTAAGTTAACTTATTAAAAGCAGACAGAGACACTGTTTTATATGAAATTAAAAAAGGTTTTAGGTTTTATTTTTGCAGAGAAAGAAGATATCTCATTTGAGAATCGTCTCTTCTTATTGTCAATTGCAATTGGTACTATTTTCAGTATCCTGGGAGTTATTCTCAGTCTTTGTCTCGGTTCTTCAAAAAATACAACAATAGTTATATTTTTGTTATTCTGCATGTTAGGTATTCTTTACTATTTTGTCAGATTCAGGGGGATCTTTCGATCAATTATAATTCCGGTAATTGTTGTTTCTTTTGTTGGAACTTCTCTGATTTGGATCTTTAACGGAGGTATAAACGGTTCAAATATAATGGTTGGACTCGTTGTTCTGATTCTTGGATTAATATGTGTTTCGGATAAAAAAAAGATATGGGTCATTTCTCTCTTTGTTTTTCTTAATATTATTATTTACCTCATTCAACTTTGCCGGCCTGATTTAATCACCAACCTTCCTTCAGAGGCTAATCGTTGGATTGATAGTCTAATCACGGCAATTTCCTCCGCTTTTATTATTTTTCTGATAATTAAGTTTCTTCATAAAAATTATACACTCGAAAGACAAAGAGCAGAAGAAAGCGAGAAACAATTACTTAAAATAAATTCCGACAAAGATAAATTCTTCTCCATCATAGCCCACGACATGCGCAGTCCTTTCAATACATTCCTCGGTCTGACAAAAATGATGGCTGAGAATCTCGATACTTTTTCAATCAGAGAAATTCAAGATATTGTAATGCAAATGAGTGATTCAGCTACCAATCTTTATAGTCTTCTTGATAATCTGCTTCAGTGGACAAGAATGAAACAGGGACTTATACCATTCGAACCCCGGAATCTGAACTTTATCCATATTTGTCAGAGCGCAGTTGAAGTTCTGAAACCAAATGCCGACATTAAAAACATAACAATCCATCTTCCTGAAGGTGATGAGTTAAATGTATTTGCAGATAGTGAAATGTCAAAGACGGTAATGAGAAATCTTGTCTCAAATGCAATAAAATTTACCAATAATGGTGGACAAATCAATATTTCTGCGCTGCAGACTTCAGATAATGTGATAATTTCAGTTTCCGACAACGGTATTGGAATTGATCCTGAGAATTTATCAAAACTGTTTAATATTTCGCATATTCAAACGACAAAAGGAACCGCAGAAGAAAAAGGAACCGGGTTGGGATTATTGCTTTGCCAGGAGTTTGTTGAAATGCATGGAGGCAAAATCTGGGTAGAAAGCGAACTCAATAGGGGGAGTAGATTCATTTTTACTTTGCCACACCTTCCCGTAGATAGAGATGAAGACAGACTCTAGGTTTGAAGTTTAAAGTTCCAGGTTCAATGTTTTAAATAGAAAGCCCCGATATTATTGTATATCAGGGCTTTGTTTGAAAAGTACCCGGAGCCGGGATCGAACCGGCACAGCATTGCTACCACTGGTGTTTGAGACCAGCGCGTCTACCAATTCCGCCATCCGGGCGTAATTAAAAGAACTCTTCCTTTCCCTTGGGATGGCGGAATTGGCCACCCCTGCAGTCAGGCTCCTCGCGGGATTTGCCCACCGGGCAAATCCTGATCGCTCGGCCCTGCCATCCGGGCTTAAATTAATAGGACTGCGAAAATATAAAATACTTTTGTCTTTTTACTTTTGTCTTTTATCTTTTGTTTAAAAAACCTATAAAAATCCACCTCTAGCCTCCTGCTTAAGCGGGACTTGCTCTCCGGGGAGAGGTACTTTTGAGTAGCATCTCCCTTATTGCAACCTCAATACCCTCGGCATCAAACCCGCATTCCTTCTGCAGTTCTTCCTGTGTGCCATGCTCAACAAAATAATCGGGGATTCCCAGACGCCTCACCTCGGAGTTATATCCGTTATCGGACATGAATTCGATTATTGCGCTTCCAAAGCCACCTTTTAATATTCCGTCCTCAACCGTAATAATGTGTTTGAACTTCTTAAAAACAGTATGGAGAACTCCGCTGTCGAGAGGTGATACAAACCTCATGTCGTAATGAGCAATTGAAATGTTTTCATTTTTTAGTTTTCCGACAACAGAAGCAACAGTATTACCAGGATGACCTATACTCAGAATTGCAAGTTCATCTCCTTTGCTTATCTGACGGGCTTTTCCTATTTCAATCTCCGCGAAAGGCTTTTTCCAATCAGTAAACATTCCACGGCCTCGGGGATAACGTATCGAAAATGGAGATTTATTCTTATCGAGTTGAGCTGTGTATAAAAGGTTCCTAAGTTCAATCTCATCCATAGGGGCAGAGACGATCATATTTGGAATAGCGCGCATGAATGCCATATCGAAGAATCCATGATGAGTAGCCCCGTCAGAGCCTACGAGACCGCCCCGGTCAACGCAAAATACCACATGAAGATTCTGCAGGGCAACATCGTGTATTATCTGGTCGTAAGACCTTTGGATAAACGATGAATAGATATTGCAATACGGTATCATCTCCTGTGTTGCCAGTCCTGCTGAAAACGTTACTGCATGCTGTTCGGCAATTCCCACATCAAAAATCCTGTCGGGCATCTCTTTCATCATAATATTTAATGAACTGCCTGTTGGCATGGCGGGAGTGATACCAATTATTTTATCATTGGTTCTGGCTAATTCAAGAATTGTTCTCCCAAAGACCTCCTGGTATGTTGGAGGCAGATTGCTTTCTGAGGCATTAATTATTTCACCTGTTTTTTTGTTGAATTTACCGGGAGCATGAAATGTAGTCTGGTCTTTCTCAGCCTGCTTGAATCCTTTCCCTTTAACTGTGACACAGTGAAGTAGTTTTGGTCCGGGTATCCTTTTCAGGTCTTCAAGGACTTTGGTAAGATGAAGGATATCATGTCCATCAATAGGTCCGAAATACCTGAAATTCAGCCCTTCAAAAAGGTTGCTTCGATCGAGGAATGTGCTCTTGGCTCCGGCTTCAAGCTGAGCCGCAAGTGTTCTGGCATTTGGTCCAAGTCTGCCTAACAATCCAAGCCACTTCCATACTTTGTCCTTGAATTTGTTATAGGTTTTGCTGGTTGTAATATCGAGAAGATATTCTTTAAGAGCGCCTACATTGGCATCGATTGCCATATTGTTATCGTTTAAAATAACAAGTATATCTGATTTACCAATACCTGCATTATTGAGTCCTTCAAAAGCCTGGCCTGCCGTCATGGCTCCATCTCCGATAACTGCAACTACATGTCTGTTTTCTCCTTTATTCCATGCAGCCTGGGCCATCCCGAGGGCAGCTGAAATGGAGGTGGAAGAATGACCGGTACCGAATGCATCATACTCACTCTCAGCCATTTTAGGAAAGCCACTGATTCCTTTATATTTTCTGTTTGTAGCGAAAGATTCACGTCTTCCGGTAAGGATTTTGTGCCCATAAGCCTGATGGCCCACATCCCAGATTATCTTGTCATATGGAGTATTAAAAACATAGTGTAGAGCAACTGTCAATTCAACAACACCCAGGCTGGCTCCAAAATGCCCGGGGTTATTGCAAACCACATCAATAATGTACTGCCTGAGTTCCGCACTTACCTGCGTAAGATCGGTTGGTTCGAGTTTCCTGAGGTCTTCAGGGGTTGTTATTTTAAAGAGTAGGTTCTCTTCCTTATTCATTAGGAGATGATTAAAACAAATAACCCGCAAATATAACAATTATTATCCGCGGGTGTTTGCTGAACCTTCAACGGGATTTTCTTATTTTTGTTTCTGTATTCAAAGAAAAACAACCTTTTAAATCATGTTGGTGTTATAGTATTAATCAAATTGACATCATGAATAAATCAACTGTTTTTATCACCGGGATTATTGTCATTGTAATATTCTCTGTATCATGTGTTTCGGGCAAGAAATTCAGCAGTTTGCAGGATACAAGTAAACAATTTATGAATGAGAGAGATGCATTTAAGACAGACAATATCAGTCTAGAAATGCAAAACAAGGAACTCGACGCAAAACAAGCCACTCTTGAAAAAGAGATGAGTGAAGTTAAACAGGAGATAAATGCTGTCCAGAGCGCACGCGACAAGGCAGTTGCAGATTTTAATAAAGTATCGGGAAAATATAACGAATTGCAGAATGTACAGGATGATCTGATTAAGGGAAATGTTAAGGAGACTAAAAAACTTCTTACAGAACTGCAGGCAGCACAGGAAAATCTTCAGAAAAAAGAGGACCTTTTGCTTCAGCTTGGACAGACACTCGATACTAAAAAAGCTTCCCTGGATGAGCTTAACTTTGAACTTGAAAAAAGGAATGCAAGGATGGCTGAACTTGAAAAGATCCTTGATGATCAGAAAAAAATTGTTCAGGATCTTAAAAATAAAGTGTCAGAAGCTCTTCTCGGATTTGAAAACAACGGACTGACTGTTACTATGAAAAATGGAAAGGTATATGTCTCACTTGATGAGAAACTGCTATTTCAATCAGCAAGCTGGGATATAGATGCCAACGGAAGAAACGCACTGAAAAAACTTGCGGGGGTGCTTGAGAAAAATCCTGATATTCAGGTAATGATTGAGGGTTATACTGATAATGTTCCGTATAATCCGGGAAGCGGGCAGTTAAAAGACAACTGGGATCTGAGTGTCAAAAGAGCAACCACAGTTGTACGTGTGTTACTTGAAGGTTCAAAGATTGCCCCAAGGAGGTTAACTGCCTCAGGACGGAGCCAATATTTACCTGTTGATGACCGGAATACACCTGATGCCCGTCAGAAAAACAGAAGGACAGAAATCATTCTTACCCCGGATCTGACTGAGCTGTATCAATTGATTAATAAGGACTAGAAAAACAATTGCAGATTGCCGATTTACGATTGCGGAATGAAAGAATTAAAAATCCGAAATCTCCAATCCGAAATTTCTTATTTTGAGAATTCCTGTAACTTCACGTTCATATTCTTAAGAGCCTGTAGCAAATTGTCCTCGGGGCGAAGGAAATTCTGATCTCCCCAGAACAGAGCGTCATAAGTGGTAATTGTTTTTGAAAATATTGAATGAATAGGTGCAAGTTCTTCCCTCTCAAATCGTGTTACATTTTTTAGATTGATATCAGTTATTGCAAGTTCAAGGAAAACGCTGAACTGGGTATTGAAGAGTTTTTTCTTCTGATTTGATGAGAATAGCAGGTCGCCTCTTACATGGCTTAAAAAATATCTGTTATTCATCTTTCGGTAACTTACGGAATACTTTGCCGACACTGGCCAGGTATTGAATCCACGGGTTTTGTTTGAAACAAATAAATCTTTCATCTTGTGGACCAATGCCTTATTTAATTCAAATTCAGCATGAAGGATCCCAAAATCAACTGTGTTTATATATATGGTGCCTTTATACAGTGGCAAATCAATATCTTCGCGCTGCTCAAATTCAATTACAAAAGCTGATTCATCTTCGTATGTAACAATATCTGTCATCCTGTAACGGTAGTCTGACATTCTGTCGGGCGATAAGAAATCAAAGATGTTTTTTGCCCCGTCAAGTTCAAGACAGGAACTTAGTCCGGCTTTAAGTCTGACAGTCAGAGTGTCTCTGCGATCAGAGTTTTCAATTTTTCTGCTTTTATATACTTTAATCTGATCACCATAAAGAGTTCCCGAGTAAGAACTTTTGTATATCTGAAGAATTGCCTCCGAATAGGTTTGAAGTTCATGCTTCTTCATAACTCCTTCCCTGTAAAAACCAGTCATGAAGGCAGGAGTATTTCCAAAATTATGTGGTATAGCCTGACGTGCTTTTGAAATGATTTCCTGTGGTATTTGATTTTTGATTATTATTTCTGGTATGGAAATAAATTCTTTTTTCATTAATATTGGAAAGTTACTTCCAAGAGCTTGTTTTACAGGTATTTCTTTACCAAAATATCCGAGATACGATACAGAAAGGGTGTCATCAATCAGATCAGGAGTTATTTTTAGTCCGAATTCACCATTGTTATTTGTGACTGTACCCTTTCCCTTATTTTTTAAAGCCAGTGTTGCAAAAGAGAGGGGTTCCCTGGTCTCATCATCTGAAATTGTACCGGTTAAATAGTCTATTTCGTGGGCAGATGTAGTATCTGATAATAGAGAATGAGCTTTTTCTGCATGTGAAATAATTATATATTTATTTATTACTGAAAAAGCAACTGAATCATTCCTGAGGATGCTATCGAGTATGACGATAAGTTTTGTGTTAATGAAAGTCATCGCCGTTTTTTTCTCGGCATCAATAAGTCTGCTATCGTATGTAAAGTTGTATCCGGTTTGTCTGCTTATAATATCCAGGGCATTCCCGGTTTTAACCGTTCCTCCCCTGAAAGTAAATGTAGAGTCAAGGATCCCTCGCTGGCAATCTGCTCTCTGAAAAGAGATCAGTAACACAAAAAGTGCAATGGCTGCAAATCTTCTGAATATTAAACCATTGAACGGCAACATTTTAGAAATGGTGAGTTATTTTTTCGCAAGATGGTAAACATTGCCAACTTTTGTGTAACTCAGATTAAAGCTAGCACAAATTAACCGGATTATGGTATCCTGAGGTTGATTATCAATTGGAGAAGTCCATGTATTCTCAAGTATTCCAATATCGTCAGCAACAATATCCATATTATAAACTTTTTTAAGATCGTTAAGAACAATATTAAGTTTTTGTCCGTTATAAACAAGGTGTCCGGTATTCCATGCCAGATAATTTGGATTCTGGTTAAGAGTCTTTCCTGATATTTTTGAATCCATTATACCAACAAAACCCGGATCGAGAAACAAAGATTTTTTCCCTGAATTATCGGAAAGCATCACTTTTCCTGTTTTTACAAAGACCTCAACCGCTGCTTCAACGTTTTTTGTAATAACATTGAATGTAGTTCCCACAACTTTTACTTTAGCTTTGCCTGCATCGATTATAAAAGGTTTTGAAACGTCAGGAGCTATTTCGAAAAATGCTTCCCCGGTGAACTTAACATCTCTTCTGTGTTTCCCGAAATTTACATGATAGCTGAATTCAGAATTACGATTCAATGCTATTTTACTGCCATCGGGAAGCAGTATTATCAGGTTCTTCTGGTCATTCCCGGTTGCAATAGTAATATTTTTGCTGAAGGCATCATGGCTGTTCATGTAAACCACTGTAGTTCCAAGACTTATCAGGATTAAAATCGTCGCGGCGATTCTGAAAAGATTGGTTCTATAAAAACTGATCCGGTTAAGTCCATTCTCTGCTTTAAAGTCATCAACATTCAATCTTGCATGTACATTAGCCCAGGCTTTATCAACATCTATTTTTCTTTCGTTACTCATATTATTTAACTCTTTCCATTGTTTACCGGTATTGCTTTTATCATCCGCCATAAAACGGTCGAGGAGATCTGTCTGCTCACTCTTCTCGTCTGAAAGGAGGGAGGCAAGCTCTTTCCACTCTTTATCAGTAAATCTCTCTGTCTTCTTCATCTCTTTCATTGTTCTATTAATTCTTTTCTGAATTCTTTAAGTGCCCTGCCCATGTTCGCTTCAACTGTTTTCATCGAGACAGACATTTTTTCAGCGATCTCGTTATATTTAAGGCCTTCAAACCTGCTCATGTAAAAAATCTTTCCGCATCTGTCAGGCAGTCTCTCCAGTATTCTTGCGATTTTTGCCTGAAGCTCCTTGTAATGAAGGATATCTGAAGGATTCTCAGGACTTTCCTCCGGTTGATAAGAC
>Ga0182021_10010768_pt1 | contig 10851 bp, 8 predicted proteins | sample 612E3MmetaG_FD_120493 | JGI IMG/M metagenome (GOLD analysis project Ga0182021, IMG submission 120493) | Permafrost microbial communities from Stordalen Mire, Sweden - 612E3M metaG (Illumina Assembly) | ecosystem: Environmental > Terrestrial > Soil > Wetlands > Permafrost | place: Sweden...
AGGGCACCCATTGTAACGGCAGAAGTTGGGATAATAATATTTGTGTACTCTCCAAACTGAAAAGCAAGAATGGCAGTTTGTCTTGACACAGAGGCAAGATCTGCAAGGGGGGCCATAATAGGCATGGTAAGCGCAGCTTGCCCGCTTCCGGAATGGACAAAGAAATTAATTATTGCTTGCACAATAAACATTTTCTGCGAGGCAAATATTTGAGATGAAGATTGTATAAAAGGCGAAAGCCCATAAAGCATTGTATCTATAATATTACCATCCCTTGAAATAACCAAGGTAGCTCTTGCAAGAGCAATAATTAACGCGGTACCAACCAAACCTTTTGCGCCTTCAATAAAACTATTTATTAATACGTCACCTGACAGCCCACCTATAATACCGACTACAATTCCCATGATAAAAAACATACCGGCGATTTCCTGAATATACCATCCGAACTTAATAACGCCAACCACAAGCAAAATTAAAGAAAGGGCAAACGTGGCAAGGACTATTTTATGTTTCAGGGAAAAAAGATTGTTCTTATCATAAATATTTTCAAAATTTTCATTTTTCCTTCTTTCATTATCTTCAGAATATGTCGGACTAATATCAGGTTTGCGGGAAAGCTTTTTGACATAATAAAGCAAAAAGAAAATTGCTGCTGTTGTAGATATTGCCCAACAAATAACCCGGTAACCAATTCCGGAAAACAAAGGAACTCCTGCAATTCCCTGGGCAATTCCAACGTTAAAAGGATTAAGAAAAGCGCTTGCGAATCCAACATGTGCGCCGACAAGCGGAATAGCTACGCCAATTATAGAATCGTATCCAAGGGCTAAACAGATCGGAACAATAATCAAAACGAAAGGAATAATTTCCTCATTCATTCCAAAGGTTGCGCCTCCCAAGGAGAACAACAATATCATAACAGGAATGAAAAAAGTACGGAGAGTTGCTGAAGTTTTATGAGCTTTGGCGAGTTTATTTATTAGTGAATTTATAGCATCAGTTTTTGCAAGAACATTAAAAGCCCCGCCAACTATAAGTACAAAGCCAATTATCATTGCAGCTTCAACAAATCCTTTTAAAGGCGCAATAAACAAAGCGAACAATCCCTGAGGTTTGCTCCCCACATAACTAAATGAGTTTTGGACAACAACTTCTTTTCCATCGACAACGGAGCGCAGGTAGTGCCCGCCGGGGATAATCCAGGTCAATCCGGCTATAAATACCAGCAGAGAAAATATCAGTAAATAAGTATTGGGAACCCTAAGCTTAAATTTCCTTTTTTCAGAAGTCATTTAATCACTTGTTTTGATTTAAGATCGAACTTATCACCGGTTATTAAAACGCTCAATTTCATATTACTGATTCCAAGATTTCCTCTTTTATCTTCTCTTATATTAGCTCCATTAGTCGGGTCGTATACAAGCACCTGATTATTCCCGAAGACCTCGAAAGTATCGTTTGGATAAACGATAATAGATGTCGATTCATCGATTGCCACACCGATAAGGTCAGGATGCTCAATTAGAGCGGCAATTGTTCTATTATGTCTTTTTCTTTTCAGAAAATGCTGATCAATAATAACTGTTTTCAGAAACCCGAAGCCCTGCTTTATTTCAACATTACCTTTTTCAATTGTTACAAATGAGACAGTAGAATCTTTATTAACCAATTCATTCCCAGTAATCATAACTTCGCTCATAACAGCGGCACCGGCACTTGAACCAGCTATGACTCCCCCATTATTATATATATCATAAACTTTTTGGAGAAGTTTTGTACCGAGCATATCCCTTGTTAAATCAACCTGATCCCCACCTAAAAAGAAAACGGCGTTAGCCCATTCCATTTTTTTTAAGTTTGAATCATCATCAGCAGTCGCCCTGGTAAATAGAAGATAATCTGCTTTGGCTCCTAAACTGATAAAGTTTTTTTGTTCTTCTTCACTGTTTAATACCGGTTCTGAGCCGGCATTTGGAATGATTAATATTCTTGCATCAGGTCCACCAGCCAACGCAACAAACTTTTTTACTATCGCCTGAGTCTGGACTCCACCAATAATAACCAGCTTACCTTTTGTCTGCGAAAAACTTTGGCAGGTTATAAGTAAAGCAGAAATAAAAACTGAATACAAAATGTTTTTCAATTTAATTTGTCCTTTTAACTAATTCTAATGCTATTTCTGATGATTTAATAAGGTCTTCTATATAAATAAACTCTTCATTTGAATGAGGGTTTTGGGCGCCAATTCCGAGATTAACAGATTCAATTCCCCGACCATTTAATGAGTTAGCATCGCTGCCGCCTAGAGAAATTTTTGGAACAGGAGATAAACCAACTCTACTTATCGCACGGACAGTTTCTTTATAAACATCAGAACATTCTTTAACAGTATAAGGTTTGAAGTCCCAGAAATGATCGTATTCCAGGTTAGCGTCAACCTCCTGGGCTTTTTTCCTGAAAGTATCTACTATTAAGTCAAAATAATTTTCAGCTTTCTTCAGATCAAAAGACCTAACCTCACCTTCCAATTCAGTCAGTTCAGGGATAACATTAACAGCGGAACCGCTTTTAAGTTTACCTATGTTCATAGTTGTTTCATCATCAATTCGACCAAGAGGTAATTTGCATATTGCTTCTGCGGCAGCCTGCAATGAATTGATCCCCTTTTCAGGTGAAATACCTGAATGTGAAGCTTTCCCGATAATCTTCATATTAAAACCAATAGCACCACAAGAAGAAAAGATAAAATTGCCGGGGCGATACCCGGAATCAAAGACAAAACATTTATTTATTTTTCCGTTTATGCCAAGATTTTTAGAACCGAACAAGGTGGTTTCTTCGCAAGTTGTAAATGCCACGGTGAAATCTTTGACCGGAATATTTTCCTTTGCAATTTTTTCCAATATAAAGAGGAGCACAGCGATTCCAGCACGGTTATCGACACCAAGGACAGTATCCCCGGATGAAACTATCTTATCATCTTCCAAAATTGGTTTTGTTTCCAGAGTTGGACGAGCAGTATCCATATGAGATAAAAGGAGAAAATCTCCGCCTGTTCCAATTTTACAAATCAGATTTCCGGAATTGCTGGAAGTGTATTTCTGCGAGTCGTCTTCTGAAACTTTATAGTTGTAATTGGAAAGAAATGATTTAATAAAGTCGGCTACCGGTTTTTCAAAACCTGAGAGGGCATTAATACGTGCAACCTGTAAAAATATTTCTATAATTCTTTGCCTGTCCATCTGTAATATTGTTTTCAGTAATGGAACATATTGTAATATTTATTACGAACGTAATTAATAAATATTGTTAAGTCAAGCTTTATTTTATATTATTTTATAACAAAAAAGGGTACGTTCATCTTTATATTATTAAAGCCCGATAGTTTTTGAAATAAGAAACAAATAAGAAATCATCTCACCATTTGGTTATATATTTCTAAATATAAGAAGACAACTCGTTGGTCTACTTGAAATTATACGGTTAGTATCCAGACTTCATCCGAATAAAAAGCAGCAGAATATTGACTAAAATATAATTATTATTTGCCTTGAGCATATAATGATGTTAAGTAAAATCTTCTTTGAAACATATTTTTTAATTATTTATCGATAAAATATTATTTACTATCTTATTTCGATTATAAATAAAATGCCATTTTATGGGGAATCATTGCTGATTAAAGAATATATATATATATTGGTCAGGCACAGGTAAAAACTTAAAATAAAATTGATGGAATAACTTTTATTAAGGCATATAATTTAAACCCCAACTGTGTAGATTATTTGTTCATTAAACCTCCGGATTTAAACATATTTATGAATGCTATTTCAAATTGTTTAAAACTTTACCCGCCGAGACAATCTATAAATTAATTCAAATATTGAGGAGAAAAAATATGGATATCAATAGCTTAACGATAACAAAAAAAAGGTTCATTAACAGTCTGCCAAAATTCTTTTTACCGATATTATTCTCGGGGATGCTATTACTGCTTTTTAGTCCACAAAATTATGCAATTCCCAGCTTTTCGCGACAAACAAATCTTTCATGTAATTATTGTCATTATACAGCGCCAGCATTAAATTCTTTCGGTAGGATGTTTAAATTAAATGGTTATACATTGACCAATGTAGAATCAATTGAAGCGGTTACATCCGACAGCTCGCGTACTACACTAAAGCTATTAAATAATCTCCCCGTATCTGCAATGTTTGTAGCAAACGCCACATCTGTAAGTAAAAAATTCGTGACAGGCGGGGATAACAACTTCGTTCAGGTTCCTTCAGAAATGTCCATATTTATTGGGGGCGAGATAACTCCACACATAGGTGCTTTTATTCAAACCACCTACGCCTTGAGCGATGGTACATTTGGACTTGACATGCTAGACATAAGATACGCCAACCATTCTAAAATCGCATCGAATGATTTACTTTATGGAATAACATTAAATAACAGACCAACATCCCAAGACGTATGGAATACTACAGAGGCCTGGGGGTTCCCATTTGTAGGCTCCGAAGCCGCACCATCTCCATCAGTTCCGGTATGGGGAATTTCAGAAGGTGTTGCAGGTATTGGGGTTTATGTGTTATATGATGAGCTTATATATGCAGAATTATCTGTTTATCATGCTTCCCCGGCAGGTGTTGCATATCCACCTGATAACACATGGTCTTCGAATATTAAAGGGCTGGCTCCATATTGGAGAATAGCGCTTCAGCACCAATGGATTGGTCAATACTTATCAGTTGGCACATATGGAATGTCATCAAAAGTTTTTCAGGCAGGGATAACAGATTCGACAAATAAAGGCATTAATCTTGGATTTGACGCCCAATATGAAAAGAACATGGAAAACGGCTCATCTTTTATTTTCCATGCGGCATACGAAACCGCAAAAATAACAGAGAAACCTCAAAATATCGTTAATAATCTTAGAAGTTTGAGGGCAGATCTAACCTATAATTTCCCTGAATGGATTTCGTTATCTGCGGGTTATTTTTCTATTACCGGGGACAATCTTATAACCCTTATAACACCGGAAAATGCAATAGCCAGCGCGAGCGGGTTACCAGACAGCAACGGTGAAATTTTCCAATTAACATTCATACCATGGTTGAATACTCAATTTGCCCTACAATATACAATATACAACAAGTTTGACGGCAGTAGTAATAATTATGATGGTAATGGACGAAATGCTGCCGATAATAATACACTTAATTTGTCGGCCTGGCTTGTTCTCTAATAAAAAATGAATAATAAATAAATATATGGAGTAAAAATGAAAGCAAATTCAATAATTATATCGGCTTATATTTTCATAATCTTAATTTTTTGTGGATTTATGACAATCAATTCCCCCTTAATTCAGCAAAAGCCGGATCCTAATCAATTAAAGGACAAGGGAATAGGCCCGATTAAAGCACTGAAGCTAATGGCAGTAGATCAAAAATTAGCGGACAAAGGAAGCGAGTTGTTCGATTCCAAATGCGCCCCATGTCATCATATCAAAGATGTGAACCTTGGTCCTGCTCTTCAAGGAGTTACAAAAAATCTGTCACCTGAATTCATAATGAATTATTTGATGAACACAACTGAAATGCAGAAGAAAGACGCATATGTACAAAAACTTATTCAAACCTGGAAAAAAGTTCCTATGATGAAGGACCAAAAACTAAAAGAAAAAGATGCAAGAGCAGTTTTAGAATTCTTAAGGACTCAGCAATAATCCCGGCAAGTTATTATTTAAATAATAGATCATCATTGCCATATGAAAAATATATTAAGCTTTTTGGTATTATTTATAATCAGTGCCATTGCAGGATTTTATTTCTTTGGAAAAGTACAAATGCCGAAAACTGTACTAGTGGCTGTATCATTCAGCCACTACGTACATACGAAGCAGCATAAGATGGAATGCAAAAACTGCCACCAGAACATTAACACACAACAACGTGCCGGAATTCCGAATATTGAAACATGCAGTTTGTGCCATGCAAATATCATCAATCCTCAATCAGAAGAAGAAAAAAAAATATATAACTATGTAAAAGACAATAAACTAATCCCCTGGCAGAATTATTATGTAGTACCTGATTATGCCATTTTTTCTCACAGAAGACACACTAAAATAGGAAATTTGGAATGCGGGTTATGCCACGGAGATATGACAACACAAACTTCACCTATACTTAATAACTTCCGACCGTTTGAAATGAAAATCTGTGTCGACTGCCATAAGCAAAAAAATATTACTACTGAATGCAATAATTGTCATCATTAATTAATTTAGATAATCAGAAAAGAGGGGTTTGATATATAGGAGAATTTTCTGAATGGAAATTAACAGGCGAGATTTTGTAAAACTTTTAGGAACAGCGGTTGCCGGTTTAGCTGTCGGTGGGGGTGCAGCCGCAATAATGAAAATTCCAAAATCTCTAGAACCGGTACTGTATTCAGGACCGAGAATAGAATCATGGAAATTAACGTCATGTTCAAAATGCCCCGGCGGTTGCAGTTTAAGAGTCAGGCTTATCGACAATTTCCCGATACAAGCATTTGGGAACCCCCTTTCTCCAATTAATGATGGCGGAATTTGTTCAATGGGTCTTACTTCTATTTCTGATCTATATCATCCTTCCAGACTTACTAGTCCATTAAAAAAGGTGAATGGTAAATTTATCTCAATCTCTTATAATGAAGCTTACAAAATACTTCTAGAGAATTTAAAAAATGTTATTAAAGAAAACCAACAGGATGATATATTTATTGTTGTTCAAACCGAATCAGAAATCAGGACTGATTTGTTAACCAGGTTTTCGAATGAAACAGGAATTAAAAACTTAATCGTTGATAATTACCTGATGAACAGCAGAACTCCATATAATAATGCAGCAGGAGAAGCACCCGATTTTATTGACTTTGAAAAATGTGATTACATTTTAAATTTTGGTGCCCAACTTTCCGAAATCTCCCAAAGCCCTTTGTACTTCAGCAGAACGCTGATCGATTTTAGAGAGAGGGGACATAAAATAACAACCGCCAGCTCAAAACTAACTGGAGGTAATTTCAAGTCGGATGAATGGATTCCGATCAGATCGGTTTCATTGGGTGATTTAGCATTAGGTATAACCTGGGTTCTGTTAAAAGATGAGGTATATGATAAAAATGCTGAAAAGTCCGTTACTGGATTCAGTTCTATTAAGGATTATATTCTGGAAAATTATAATCCTGATAAAGTAGAAAATTTAACAGGGGTTCCAAAGGATAAAATATTAGAAACCGGCAGGGCGTTCGAGAAAGCTAAAGCCCCTGCCGCTTATTTTGACGAATCAATTCTGTATAATTCAAGTGGCACGCAGAATGCCCTTTCAATTATTTTCCTAAATGCATTAAAAGGATTTGCAGGATATGGGAAAGTAAAAGATTCATTTTATTCTTCAGTCTTTACCAATGTTAAGTCATCTGCCGGAAATGCTACATTCAATACTTTTAAAAATTCTATTGCAAGTAAGAACAGTATTAAAATTTTAATGATTTCAGGGAGTAACTTTATTTTTAATAATAGTGATCAAGAGACATTAAAAAAGCAAGTCAGCTCAATTCCTTTTATTGTTAGTTTTTCTTCTTTCATTGATGAAACGTCTACATATGCACATCTCATTATACCAGACCACAACGAATTAGAAAAACTAGATTTTAATTTTAGTGAAACTATTGGTAAAAGTGTGGTCACAGTTCAGCAACCTATAGTTGATCCATTCTTTAAGACCACTGATACTGGTGACATAATTATCTCTTTAATGAAAGATCTTAAAACAAACTCTGAGTTTACCTACTCCAGTGTTTCTGAATATATTAAATCAATTGCCAAGAAATTGTATGATAACCGTAACGGGGCGTTAATGAGTCAGAATAAATTTACTGAAATCGAAAAAGGTCTCAGAAAAATAGGGTGGCAAGCAGATCAATACGGAAGTTTTGATGAGTTTTGGGACAGCCTTCTTGAATTTGGCGGATGGTGGGATCCGTTTGGTGAAAAAGATCCCTATTCCCCAAAGATTAATTTTAAGGATAAACTTCCATACCCCATTACACGAATTGACAGCATGGATAAAACATCTTCCCGGAATAAATTATACTTGAATATTTTCAGAAAAACACTTGATTACAAAGGGAGTATGAGTTTGTATCCGGTATTGGTTGAACAATTCGGACATAACAGATCGGTATTTTATAAGTTATGGGCTGAAATTAATCCGGAAACAGCCCGCCGACATTCTCTAAGTGACCGAAGCCAAGTAAACATAAAAACATCCAAAGGAAAATTCCCCGCAGTTGTTATTTATAATCCTTCAGTTATGCCAAGCACTCTTGATGTTCCTTTTGGATTGGGGCACGAAATATTAGGGGACAAATCCGGGATTAATCCTTTAAAGTTTTCTGGTAATATTTTTGATACTGTATCGGGCAAACCATCATTTACTGAAACACCTGCTGAAATAGAATCATATTCTTAGGAGTATTAATGGCACTATATGGAATGGTAATTGATCTTAATAAATGCAACCACTGCGAATCATGCATAACCGCATGTAAAGTTGAAAATAATCTTCAGATAGTTTCGAAGGAAAGCGCAGAAATGGGGAGGGTTATGCAATGGATGAGGTTAGCAACCGCATCTTACGAAGGGAATTATCCAGATGTACGTCCAGTTACTATGCCTGCCTTATGTCTTCAATGCGACGATCCGCCGTGCACTAAAGTTTGTCCAGTAAGAGCAACCTATAGAAGGGATGAAGATGGAATAGTTGCGCAGATATATCCTCAATGCATTGGATGCAGATACTGCATGGGAAATTGTCCATACAACGTGAAAGTATTTAATTGGTATAAGGAAGCGCAGCCAATTGAATATGAAAAATGTTATAATATAGATGTAGCAGTTCGCGTCAAAGGTGTAGTTGAAAAGTGCACTTTTTGCATACACAGATTACAAAAAGCTAAGGAAAATGCTGCGGCAGAACATAGGAAAGTTACTGAAGAGGATTATATCCCTGCCTGTGCACAGGTTTGTCCTGCACACGCAATTTCAGTTGGAGATCTTGATGATCCAAACAGCAATGTTTCCAGATTAAAGAGTGATTATAGAAAGTTTACTTTGCAGGAAGAGCTTGGAACTCAACCTAAAGTATTTTATTTAAGTGCAAAATCCAAGTAAATATAGAAATTATATATTTGAAGGTCTTTGAAATGAACAATTCTCAAATTCTTGATGAAGATGAAGTTCTATTTAAGCCAATTTATTATTCCGGAAAAGGATTTTACATCCTAGGAGCTGCACTATTAGCCGTATTATTATTTGGTGTTGCAATGTACTTACGGCAATTAGTATATGGACTTGGTGAAACAGGAATGAACCAGCCAGTTACTTGGGGATTTTATATTATAAGTTTTGTATTCTTTATAGGGATATCACACGCAGGAACATTAATTTCGGCAATTCTTCGTTTATCAAAAGCTGAATGGAGGCGGCCCATAACAAGGATGGCAGAAGTCATAACGGGGATTGTACTTGTAATTGGTGGGATACATCCAATAATTGATCTTGGGAGACCGGATAGAATAATGCATATTTTTGAACGCGGCAGATTACAATCCCCTCTGCTTTGGGATCTAACAAGCATAACCGCTTATTTCACTGCTTCCACTATTTATCTTTATTTACCGTTAATACCCGATATAGCACTTCTCCGGGACAGAGGGGGAAGATTCCATAAACTATATAAAATACTGGCGTGGGGTTATGCTGGAACTGAAAAACAGAAACATGTTTTAGAAAAAGCTATTAGTATTCTTATGGTTATGGTAATTCCAATAGCGATTTCTGTCCATACGGTAATTTCCTGGATATTTTCTATGACATTACAGCCGGGCTGGCACAGTACTATTTTTGGACCTTATTTTGTGGTAGGGGCTATTTTTTCCGGCATTGCGGCGCTTATGATAGTAATGATTGTTTTTAGAAAAGCTTACCACTTTGAAGATTACTTAAAGGAAATTCATTTTAATTATCTTGGCACCCTATTGTTAGTAATGTCTCTGCTATGGTTTTATTTTACATTTGCAGAATATCTTACTACTTTTTACGGACATGAGCCTGTTGAGATGAGAGTGTTTTTATACAAATTTGTAGGAGGTTATGCTCCTTATTTCTGGTTAATGGTTGTATGTAACTTCATCATACCTCTAATTTTCCTAACCAATAAAAAAATGAAAACAATATCCGGGCTCTTAATAGCTTCGATAGCAGTAACAATAGGAATGTGGTTAGAGAGATTAATAGTAGTAGTTCCGTCGTTAGCAAATCCGAGACTGCCATTCCCAACCGGCATTTATATCCCCACTTTAACTGAGATTTCATTATTTGCAGCTGCTGCGGCTGCATTTGTTCTGGGGTTTATGGCATTTTCAAAACTTTTCCCGCTTATTTCAATCTGGGAAATTAAAGAGGGGCGTGAAGAAAGTGTCAGACTTGTTTCAGAACGGTTAAACCAGTATTTACCCTCAAAAGGGCATATTAAAAAAATAGTTTGAGGAATTTATGTTTAACAAAATAAAAAAATTTATTGAAAGCCTTATCTTTATCCAAATTATACTTTTATCTTTTTTATGGATGCTTGCCTCCGGGATGACTATTCTTTTAATTAATTTAGTTAATGTATCGGGCGAGGTAAATGATCATCAAACTGCATCAATTGTCATAAGCATCCTTGGTATAACTGTTTTTTGGATTTTAGCCGGAATTTTAACCTATGTTTTAGTGGGTTTATACAA
>Ga0182021_10010769_pt1 | contig 10851 bp, 5 predicted proteins | sample 612E3MmetaG_FD_120493 | JGI IMG/M metagenome (GOLD analysis project Ga0182021, IMG submission 120493) | Permafrost microbial communities from Stordalen Mire, Sweden - 612E3M metaG (Illumina Assembly) | ecosystem: Environmental > Terrestrial > Soil > Wetlands > Permafrost | place: Sweden...
ACGGGGATGCCGACGGCCAGGATCACGGCGTCGGCCTTGCGGATGTCGTCGGCGGTCAATTCGTTCTCGATGCCCATGGCCCCCTGGGTCTCCACCTTGATCGGCCAGCCGAGCTTCTTCCCGGCTTTTTCCAGGCGTTCGGCGGCCATGTAGGTGTGGGCGATGCCGGTCGGGCAGGCGGTGACGGCGACGAAGTTCATGCGCTCTCCTTGGCCGCGGCCCGGGCCGCGGACCGGCCTTTGACGAAATTCATGAGCAGGGCCACGGTCAGCGTGCCGGCCGCGATGGCCAGGACATAGACCAGGCGATGATCGACGACGGGCAGGACGATGGGCCCGCCGTGGGGGGCGTGGTCGCCGACGCCGCCGAGCATGGCGATGACCGCGCCGATGCTGGACCCGGCCATGATGACCGGAATGACGCGCAGGGGATCGGCGGCGGCGAAGGGGATGGCGCCCTCGGTGATGCCGATGGCGCCCATGGCCAGGGCCGCCAGCCCGGCCTCGCGCTCCTCCTCCGACCAGAGGCGGCGGCGGATCTGGGTGGCCAGGCCGAGCCCGAGCGGGGGGATGCAGATGGCCGCGGCGCAGGCGCCCATGACCGCGAAATTGCCCCGCTGGATCATGGCCGCCCCGAAGAAGAAGGCCACCTTGTTGACCGGGCCGCCCATGTCGAAGGCGATCATCGAGCCCAGGATGACGCCCAGCAGGACCTGGTTGCCCGAGTTCATGGCTTCCAGCCAATGCTGGATGGCGGCCATGATGTCGCGGATGGGGGCGCCGATGATCTTGAACATGACGAAGCCGACGACGAGCGAGGTCAGGGCCGGGATGACCAGGATGGGCATGATCGGGCGGAGGTACTTGGGCGGCTTGATCTTCTTGATCCAGAAGACCAGGAATCCGGCCAGAAGTCCCGAGACGATCCCGCCCAGGAAGCCCGCTCCGACCTGTCCGGCGATGTATCCTCCGACGAAGCCCGGAACGAGGCCGGGCCGGTCGGCGATGCCGAAGGCGATGTAGCCGGAGAGGACGGGAATGAGGAAGGCGAAGGCCGCCGAGCCGATGTCGTTGATCAGCTTGAGGAACGGGGCGTTGGCGAAGTCCGGCCCCTTGGGGGTCATGGGGGCGAGGGCGATGGACAGGGCGATCAGGATGCCGCCCGAGGCCACAAAGGGGATGGCGTACGAGACGCCGGACAGCAGGTATTGTTTGAAGCGGTTGGTTTTCATGGGCGTCGGCCCATTTTAATCAAACGCCGCGGAATTGACAAATGCTCCGGCGCCCTCCTCCGGGCGCCCGGGCTTCGGCTTATTTCAACTGGAAGGACCGTTTCACCGAGACTTCGGTTCTGGACACCAGGTCGTGGATCGTCATCTGGATGGAATAGACCCCGGCCGGCAGGGTCAGGGCGGATTCGAACGTCACGTAGGGCGATCCGGCGATGTTGTTTTCCAAAAGGATATGGCCGTTTTCGCCGAGCATGGCCTTCCGGTTGAGAACGGATTGGCCGGCGGGATTTTTGACATCCATGTCTATGTCGAAAGCATGCTTTCCGTCCTCGCCCTTCTTGAACAAGCCGACGTTGAGGAAAACAAAATGGACGGCCTCGCCCCTCTGGAAGACGGGCGATTCGACCGGGGTGAGCACGTTCTGCTCGTCCATGCGGGCGAAGACGGCGTCCCCGTATGACAGCCCGGGCGACAGGCTGAACGGGCGGACGATCGGAACTTCGATCCCCGCCACCTTGTCGCGGAGCGTCAGGGCCATCTTATATTCGCCCGGATCCATGGCCACCGCCGACTCGAAGATGCCATAGGGGGATTCGGCGACGCCGCCGGGAAGCGCGACGTGGCCGTTTTCGCCCAGGAGGTTTTTCTTTTCCAAAACGACCTGGCCGGTCGGTCCGGTGACCGTCATGTCCAGGTCGAACCAGTGGAGGCCGTCCTCTCCGGCCTTGAACGGGCCCGCCTGGCGGAGAATGAGGTGGGCCTTTTCGCCCCTGCGGAAACGTCCGTCGCAGGAGACGAGCTTGCCCGACGCGTCGAGGCGGGCCCAGATGGCCTCTTTGATTTCCAGCGCGGAAGCCGGGGCGGACGTTCCGAACAGGGCGGCCAAGGCGAATACGCCGGCCAGGAGACCGGCCGGGATGTGTCTGCAGAGTATCATGGCTCTCTCCTCCATGGGAATTCCATCGTTCATGCCGTGCTTGGCCCGCAGTATAGCTGGCCCGGATTCCCCTGTCAATTGAATCGATAGGATTTAAGGAGAATCAGCGCCCGGCCAGCTTCCGCAGCAGCAGGTCGAGCCGGTAGGCGCAGCGGCGGGACAGCTCCAGGATCTCGCCCCGCCGCCGGAAGGCCGCATCCAGGGCCGGTCCGCGGGCCGCCGGGACGTCGACCGGACCGCCCAGGACGGAAAGGCCGAAGAGCCAGTCGACCAGCTCTTCGAAGCTCTCCTTGCTGAAATAGCGGACGCCCTCGAATTCGTTGACGCCCAGGAACGCGCGGACTTCCTCGCCGGCGAAGAGTGTCGACCAGGCCCCGTCGGGATCCGGGCCGAAGAGCGCGGGGGCCTGCGCCGCGGGCGACCGCAGGATCGTCAGGAGCGTCCGCAGGCGGACGGCCTCGAATTCGCCCCGCCCCAGCCGGGCGAAGGCCTTCCGGATCGGTGTCTCCAGCCAAAGGGTGTCGAGAACGCGGCTGCGGGCCAGGGGACCGTCCGGAGGAAAAAGAAGGGCCAGCGAGCCGGTCATGAGCCAGGCCAGAAAAAGGACGGCATCGGCGGGATTGGACAGGCTTTCGGCAAAGCGCAGCTCCGGCGCATCGGCGGGCTCCAGCACCTCTTTCCGGGCCCGGGCGCGGGCCGCCCCGAACCGGCAGATGCGACGGGCCTGGTCCAGTCCTTCGCGGAAGGCGGCCGCGGCGGCCGCCGGGTCGGCGTCCAGGCGGAAATGGTCGCCGACCGACTTGAGGAGAAAGGAGAACTTCTCTTCCAGGACCGCTCCGGCGGCCGGCTCCAGGTCCGGGATCTCCACGGGCAGGCGGATGTCCAGGATATCCGAGAAAGCCCGGTGGATGGATTCGAGTTTCAACTCTTCCGCAGCCCGCAGGATGTCGGGAACGCCCTGGCGGCCGAGCCGGTGGGCCAGACGTTTCCAGTCCCCCGTCTCGTCGGCCACTTCGCGCCAGTCCAAATAGACCTTGTATTTGAAGCCATCCAGCTCGACTTCGAGGCCCTGTCCGGCCGCCTCGGCGCCCGAGCGGATGTATTCCAGCCCGGTGATGGAATCGCGGTAAAGGTAATATCGGCCCGGTCCCGGATTCAGGCCGAGGGCTTCGGCCACCGTCCGCGTTTCCAGGATCTTGGGACGGCCTTCGGCCGAGATCAGCTTGGAGGAGGATCGGAAGATGCGGCCCGAGGCGCGTTCGTACTTGTTATTGAAGAGGACGAGGGCCCGCTCGCCGCGCTCGCGGTTGACGAAGGCGAAGACGTTTTCATTGACCGACCCGTCGGCGGTCACGACGTCGAACAGCCAGAAATTGGCCACCTGGCTGAAGAGAAAGCGCTTCTTCATCAAGGGGAAGATCTCCCGCTCGTGGCGGGCGACCAGGCCGGCGTTGGGGCTCTCGTGGTAGTAGGCCCGCCGGTACTCCATGCCATACTTCTCGGTCAGGCCTTCGATCTGGCCGTGGCCGAACATGGGCAGGCCGGGCAGGGTCACCAGCAGCGTGCAGACGCCGAAGTACTTGTCGTCCGTGCCGAACTGGCGGATGGCCGTCTCCTCGTCCGGGTTGCTCATGAAGCTGACGTAGCGCTTGAGGATCTCGGGCTCGAACTCCAGCGTTTCGGAGATGAGATCGCGGTACTTGGCGTTCTCCTCCTTCATCATCATGTGCATGAAGGCGCTGTTGTAGACCCGATGCATGCCCAGGCTGCGGACGAAATAGCCCTCCAGCAGCCAGAAGGCCTCGGCCAGCAGGAGGGTCTCGGGCATCTCGGCGTTGATGCGGTCGACGACCTCGCGCCAGAACTCTTCGGGGAAGGCCCTCTCGAAATCCTCTTTGGCCATGGCGAAGTCGGCCCGCGAGGGGATGTCCCCGCCGCTGCCCGGCTCGGGGTACCAGAGACGGGCGAAGTGGCGCTTGGTCAGGGTCATGGCCGCGTCGAAGCGGATGATGGAGAAGCGCCGGGCGACGTCGAAGATCTTGCCGATGACCGCCTCCCGGACGCTCCGGCGGAGCATATCCAGCTGGGCGGTGTCATTCCAGGGCATGTTCGTGCCGTCGTTGCCGTGGTAGATGTAGCGGATTTCGCCGCTCCGGTTGTCGATCCTCTGGAAGGCGACGGCGGCGTCGCGGCGGTTCCAATAGCCGTCCTCAATGCGCAGCTGGATCGATGGATCCTCGGACAGGTCCGGGCCGGTAAACTGGTAGCCGGGAAAGGGGGGATAAGGACTCTGGATGAAGTATTCCGGATGCTCCAGGACCCAGCGGGAGAAGATCCCGGTGTGGTTGGGGACCATATCGCTGGCCAGGCGGATGCCGCGGGCCTTAGCCCGTTCGTTGAGGTTCTGGAAGGCGGCCTCGCCGCCCAGGTCGTCGGCGATGCGGTAATCGTAAAGCGAATAGGCCGAGGACACGGCGTCGATGTTGCCCATGATGTGCTTGATGCGGCGGGAGGCCCCGCTCCTCTCCCAGATGCCGATCAGCCAGAGGGCATTGAAATTCCACCCGGCCAGCTTGTCCAGCTCCTCATCCGGAATCTGGTCCAGCGTGCGGATCGGCCGGCCGTATCGGCCGGAGAGCTGGTCGAGCCAGACCGAGCAGTTCTTGGCCAGGAGAACGACGCGGGGCATCCAATTGAGGTCCTCGGTGAAATTGTCCGGCTCTTCGTAGTCCTTCCAGCTTTCCACGGCGTAGCGGTATCCGGATTTGCCCAGGGACAGTCCGTCGGCGTCCTCCAGCGGGCCGCGGTAGCGCGGGGCTATGGTCGGCGCGCCGCCGGGTCCGCCCGCCCAGGGCCCGCGGTCTTCCTTGATCAGATCGGCCCCGCTCAGGATGCGGCGGATGAAGAGCTCGCCCAGCCAGGGGGCGTAGTGCTCGCGGATGTAGGCGAGCTGGGCCTCGAGGTCGTCGGGATGGAGCAGGATCGGCGTTTTACAGAGCGTCAGGAGATCTTCGTCGCGCGGACCGAATTTGGGTTCTTCGCGGAAGAAGCGGTCCAGTTCGCCGAGGGCCGCGCCGTAGAGGGCCGGGTCGGACAGGTATCGCTCGTCGAAGAGCTCGATCAACCGGGACGCGGCCGGATTGAAATTGGCCAGAAAGAGGAGGATCAGCTCTTCCAGGGCGATTTCCGAATGAGCCCGATCGCCGGTCCGGCCGTCGAGGTACGCGGCTGGATCGAGGCCGCCGGCATAGACGTCGCGCGGGGGAAAGAGAGTCGTGAAATCCAGAAGCAGACTTCGTGTTTCGCGCGGCCCGAGGGCGGTTTCGAGCCGGGCCAGGGCCCGGGTGAAGACGCCCGGATTCATATTCTCTTCATAAGTCCGGAAGAGGTGATGGAAAATCTCGTCCAGCAGGCCGGCGGCGTTGACCATCCCCGCCGCCACCTGCGTCTCGGGCGGGCGGGCGGCGTTGATCCTGTGGACGAGTTCGCGGACGGCCCGGAAATCGGCCAGGATGACGTTGCCGGTGATGGAGAAGAGGGCGGCGTCGAAGCCGTAGCGGGCCCGGACTTCGCGGGCGATATGGAACTCGAAGGTCAGCGGAAACGCCGCCGGGTTGGGCGTTCCGGGCGCGGAATCCTGGCGAACAGTCATCGGGGTCACCGCCTTGGTGGGGAGTCAACCCTACTATATCTAATTGGGCCGATTCAGTAAACCGATCCGGCCGCGGTGTCTCGGCGGTTCAGATCCTCGGCCGGAGGAGGGGCTCCGGCGGATACAGGGGGAGGCGGGTCATGAAGTCGGCCAGATCATATTGGCCGTAGGCCGTGCCCGTCGATGCCAGGTTCCGAAACAGGACGGCGGCTTCAAACACGACCGCGTTACCGGGATACGCCACTTCGACGATCCGGGCTTGGGGGCCGGCCGTGCCCTGGTTCATGCCGGCGGTGAACAGGCGGTTACCAGTCATGGCCAGATCCTGGACGTTCCCGGCGAAGGGGGAATACAGGTCCGTCCCCCGCTCCATGCCGTACTCCCAGACCTGAAAGACCGTGTGCACGCTCTCGTCGACGGCGTATTCGACGGCGCGGGAGTAGAACGGCGGGCCCAGGATGTAGTTCCGCTCGAAACCGCTGTCGAAGACGAGGACATTGCCGTTGGGAAGGAGGAGGGGCGTACGCTGGCTCCAGGGCCAGTCGAAGGGGCTCAGGGCGGCGCCGTCGTCCTGGAAGGGCTCGCCCGGGTAGGGGGCTCCGGCCGCGTCCACGGCCGTCAGCAGATAATTGGTGGGCTTGGGGCCGCTGTTGTTCGGGCCCGAGTACGTCCAGTTATGGTGGGCGTCCAGGATCCACTTGAGCGAGTTGTCCCGGCCGACCTTGACCACGCCCTGGTGGCGCCCGGAGAGAATGAAGGTGTCGTCGGCGGCGCTATACACGATGCCGTTCATGTGGAACCAGTCGCCGTCGTTGTTGAGCTGCTGGTTGCGGTCGACCTGGAGGATCGCCCGAATGTCCAGCTCGGTCCGGATGGCCCCGCTCGTCCGGTCCACCTCGATCATGATGTCCCCCCGGCTGGGAATGAGGCCGGTGCCGTTGATGATGGTCGTCCCGGGCTTGTCCGCCGCGCAGGCCAGGTTTCCGTTCGGGAGCTCGATGATCTCGTCATGCAGGGTGTAGCCGGGAATCCCGAGCGCGGAGGTCTCGTGGCCCAGGGAATCGATTTCGTGGATTTCTTGGGCGGCGGCGAAAACGAAGTTGCCGTCGGCCAGGCGCCGGAACGGCAGGCAGGGCCCGTTGTAGGCGGACAGGTCCAGGTACCAGCGGACGGCCCCGCCGGCGTCGACCATGAAGGGGAACGAGCGCAGCACTCCGCCGCTACTGTATTGGAAAGCGCACAGATTCATCCCGGGTTCCATGAGCGGGGCGTTGGAGGCGATCACGCTGACGGCGGGGAAGAACGCCGGAAGGGGACCGGTCGTGATGGAAAGGGTCTGGACCTCCGGCTTCAGGCGCGGCGCCCGGATGGTCAGGACGACCATGTTCGTCCGTCCCGGGTAGAGCCCCAGGATGGGGACCGCGTGGGTTTTTCCCGGGGCGCTTTCGAGATGCGTGACCGGGATTTCTCCTTGGACGTCGACCTGGACCAGGGCGTCGTTTTTCGTGGTGAATACGGCCACTGCCGACAGGGGCGCGTTGCCGTTCGGGTTCAGAGTCACCGTGACCGGGGTGGCCAGGATCCCGGCGGGGGCCGCGGCCCTGGCCGCGGTCAAGGCCATGGCCATCGCGGCGGCGAGAACGGCCGACCGGGCTCTCGGAGAGGTGATCGTCGATAGCCTCATTTTAATCTCCATATTTATTATCGGTTAACTGTATTTTAAATCGGCGGCCTCTCGAACGCAAGGGGTCCTGAAGCGCCGGTTTTGACGCCGCGGAGCGGTTGGCGTAAACTTATCCCATCGCCATGAGAATACGCGGATTGATGCTGGCCTCTCTCGTCGCCTTCGCCATCATCGTCTTCTCCCTTTTCACGAAGACCGGCGGCAAGGCGCCCATCCAATCGGATGTCGACAGCTTGGTCCAGGCCCAATCCGATCTGACCAAGGCCAACATGCAGGTCCTGCAGAAAATCATCGCCTCCTATGCGGCCTCCGAGGGGCAGCCGCCGGCTTCTCTCCAGGAGCTGCGCACGGCGGGAATGTTCACCGGGAGCGTGCAGGACGCCTGGGGCCGGGACATCCGCTACGAGCGGCGCTCCGACTCGACCTTCCGCCTGATTTCGGCCGGCAAGGACGGTCTCTTCGATACGGCGGATGACATCCGCGTCGATTATTGAACACCGCCGCGGCCGGCCGCATTCCACCCCCTTCTCTTCTTCGAAGGAGATTCCCCGCGTGTTCCGGCGCGCGCATTTTGGTATAGAATGCCCGGAGGGGATCCCCATTCCGGGCCCGGGCGGCCCGCAAGGAAGGTCATCGATGAAACGAAAAGCTTTTGCCGTTCTCCTGGGTTTTCTGACCCTGACGATTCTCGTCCAAGGGCAATCCAAGCCCCCGGCAAAATTCGCCGACTATGGAAAATGGGAGACCCTGGCTCCCGCGGGCGCCCGCGGCGGATTCTCGCCCGACGGCCGCTGGCTGGCCTATTCGATCAACCGTTCCAACCGCGACAACGAGCTGCGCGTGGCCAAAATATCCGATGGGACGACGAAGGTTGCGGCCTTCGGCGCCCAGCCCGTCTTCTCCTCCGATTCCCGATGGCTGGCCTATGCCGTCGTCCCCTCCGAAAGCGAGCAGGAGAAGCTGCGCGCCGAGCAGAAGCCCGTCCAGAACAAGCTCGGCCTCCTGAATCTCGTCTCCGGTGAGACGACGGTTTTAGAGGGGATCGAGTCCTTCGTCTTCAGCCCGGACGGTGCCTTCCTGGCCATACGGCGCTATGCGCCGGCGCGGCCGGCAGCGGCCGGGGCGGCGGCCGGAGGGCCGCGGAGCGGAGCGGCCGCGGCAAGTCCGGAATCCGCCGATGAAACGCCGGGCACGACGCTCATCGTCAGGCGCTTGGCGGACGGCCGCGACATGGGATTCGGCAACGTCAGCCAATTCGCTTGGCGGGACGCCGATAAATCCCACCTGCTGGCCCTGATCATCAGCGCCGAAGGCAAGGCCGGCAACGGCGTCCAGCTCCTCGACGCGGAGTCGGGCGTTCTCCGGGCGCTTGATTCCTCGGCCGCGGCCTACACCGACATCGCCTGGAGAAAAGACGCGCTCGACCTGGCCGTCCTGCGGGCCAAATCCGACGAACGCAAGGAAGGGTCGGCCTACACGGTCCTGGCTTGGACCGACCTGGGCCGGGGCGAACGGATGAGGGTCTATGATCCCAGCGCCGATCCGGCGTTTCCGGCGGGAATGCGGACAGTGCCCTTCCGCCGCCTGTCCTGGTCGGCCGACGGGAAGACGATCTTCCTGGGCCTGGCCAAATGGGACGACAAGATCGTCCCGCCAACCAAAGGCGGCAAGAGCGACGTTCCGGCGGCGCCGGCCGAGGAGTTCGCCGCCCTGCAGATCTGGCACTGGACGGACGTGGTCGTCCAGCCGAAACAGAAGGTCGACGCACCCGTCGATCGGCGGCGCAGCGTCCTGGCGGCCTGGAACCTGGACTCGGCCCGGCTGACGCCGCTGGGGAAGGATCCCATCAACGAAGAGGTCTCTCCCATCCGGCGTACGAACCTGGCCACCGTCGTGGAATGGTCGAAGTATGCCATGAACCGGACCATCGGCCGGCCCGGGTCTGATCTCTATCTGGCCGACATATCCACCGGCGCGCGGACCAAGGTGCGGGACAACGTCATCGACTATTATGTCCAGGCGGGGCCGGCGGGAAAGTACTTGCTCTTCCTGCAGAACGATCATTATTACACGGTCAACCTGTCCACCCGCGCGGTCACTGATATCACCGCGTCCTCGCCGGCGCTCTTCATCGACAAGGAATCGGACCAGACCGTCGCCCAGAAGCCCCCCTATGGAGTCGCCGGGTGGGCCAAGGACGACGCGGCCGTGCTCATTTACGACAAGTACGATTTCTGGAAATTCGCCTCCGACGGCTCGAAAGCGGAGAAGCTCACCAACGGGGAGGCCGAACAGGTCCGCCATCGTTTGGTCCGGCCGGATTACGCCGGCGGAGGACGCCGGTTCGGCGGCGAGGAGGGGCCGGCGGCCATCGATCCGGGCATCGATCTGACCAAGCCGCTGTATTTCAGCCTCTACGGCGAATGGACCAAGAAATCCGGATATGCGCGGCTGCTGCCGGGCGGAGTCCTGACCCGTCCGGTCTGGCTGGATAAAAGCGTCGGCTCGCTGGCCAAGGCCAAGGACGCCGACGTCTATGGCTACATCGTCCAGGATTTCGACGACTCGCCGGACATATTCGTCGGCGGGCCCGATTTGAAGGACGCCAAACAGGTCACGGCCACCAATTCCTTCCAAAAGGATTACGCCTGGGGACGGAGTGAGTTGATCGATTACAAGGGGGACCAGGGCCTGCGGCTGCAGGGCGCCCTGTTCTATCCGGCCGGATATGAAGTCGGGCGCAAATATCCGATGATCGTCTATATGTACGAAAAGCTTTCGCAGGGGCTGCACGCCTATGTGGCCCCGTCCGACCGCAGCTATTACAACATCGCCGTCTTTACCAGCCTGGGCTACTTCGTCTTCGAGCCGGACATCGTCTTCACTCCCCGCCAGCCCGGGATTTCCGTGGTCCAATGCGTCGTCCCCGGGGTGAAAAAAGTCCTGGAGAGCGGCCTGATCGATCCCCGGCGCGTCGGATGCGTCGGCCATTCGTGGGGCGGGTTCGATGCGGCCTTCCTGGCCGCCAACACCCTGGGCGTTTTCGCCGCCGCCGTGGCCGGGGCGCCGCTGACGGACCTGGTCAGCATGTACGGCGACCATCATTGGGGCCCGGGCATCGCCGAGACCGACCACATCGAGACCGGCCAGGAGCGTATGGAAGTCCCGCTCTATGAGGACCTTCCGGATTATGTGGCCAATTCGGCCATCTTCAACGTCCCCAGGATGACGGTTCCGCTCCTCCTCGAGGAAGGCGACGCCGACAGCGTCGTCTTCTGGCACCAGAGCGTGGAGATGTACAACATCGCCCGGAGGGCCCTGAAGAACGTGGTTTTTCTCGTCTATGA
>Ga0182021_10010771_pt1 | contig 10851 bp, 12 predicted proteins | sample 612E3MmetaG_FD_120493 | JGI IMG/M metagenome (GOLD analysis project Ga0182021, IMG submission 120493) | Permafrost microbial communities from Stordalen Mire, Sweden - 612E3M metaG (Illumina Assembly) | ecosystem: Environmental > Terrestrial > Soil > Wetlands > Permafrost | place: Sweden...
ACGCGCCCATGCATCCAGCGTGGCTCGTTCCTCTGGAACCAATACAATGGGAGTTGTTGTTCTGCTCATGCTTAACATTTTATGAAGTATCACTGTATTTGTCAGGCTGTTTTTAAATCACTAAACTAGGTAAATCTCCGCTTTACTCGGGAGTCAAAAAGAAGTGAAAACCGGCACCGCCCACCTTCCCCTTCATTATGGCAAAGCTCCCTCCTGGCTCTTTCACCGGATGAAAGAGCTCTCGAGAGAAATTACTCTCTTTATCATTGATGCTTATGGAGCAGAAGAGATGCTCCAACGTCTCTCAGACCCTTTCTGGTTCCAGGCGTTTGGTTGCGTTCTGGGTTTTGACTGGCACTCGAGCGGGGTAACCACCACGGTTTGCGGAGCGTTGAAAGAGGGTTTAAAGGGCTTGGAAAAAGAAGTGGGCTTCTTTATTGCGGGCGGCAAAGGAAGAACCTCGCGAAAAACCCCTCACGAGATTGAAACACTGTGTAACCAAACGTCTATCGAAGGAAGCCATTTGATTTATTCCAGCCGGATGTCGGCCAAAGTTGATAGCGCGGCGGTCCAGGACGGTTATCAGCTTTATCACCACTGCTTCTTTTTCATTCAGGATGGCTCCTGGGCAGTGGTTCAACAGGGGATGAATGAAACGACCAGGTACGCTCGCAGATACCATTGGTTGAGCCTCGGGGTGAAAGACTTTGTCTGCGAACCACACTGGGCAGTTTGTTGTGACCAGCAACACGAGGGGCTAAACTTAGTTGCTTTAGAAAGCGAACACGCTCGAGAGACGATTACTGAACTGGGTCACGAAAATCCCGGGTTTCTCGTCAATGAAGTAAAGAAGGCGAATGAACTCGATCTTCCGAAAGCGCATCCGGTTCCCAAGGAAAAGTTTCGCTTGGAACATTTGGAAAAATCATTTATCACCATCTATGAACAGTCCCCTAAAAATTTCGAGGAACTCCTTGGTATACAAGGTGTTGGCCCAAAAACCCTTCGTGCTTTAAGCTTAGTTTCTGAATTGATCCACGGCGCAAAACCAAGTTTCAAAGATCCAACCCGGTTTAGCTTTGCTCATGGGGGAAAGGACGGACATCCGTATCCGGTTGACCGGGAGGTTTATGATAAGACTGTTGGGGTGTTACACGAAGCCCTCGGGAAAGTTCGCGTCGGAGACCGAACAAAAATGGAGGCGATCCGAAGGCTCCATTTGTTTTGTCGTGATAAAACTTTCTGATTAACCCCGTTAGAAAGGCCCTGCTTGCCCTTTTAGATATCAAATATCTAACGGGCTAACCCCCCCGAGTTATCCTTTGCGCTTTATCATAGCAAATCTTCAGCAAAGCCTTCCGTACCTTTTGGGGACTGTGCCGGATAGTATCAAGTTTATGAATTCTCCTTTTTCCTGTCCAATTTTTTTCGATAAGATCAGTAATTATTGGTATGATACCCGCGGTTTTTATTTTTTCTATTTCTTGAGGCGTGGGCAGGATAAGACGCACATTGTCGCGCTGGTAGGTTTTCACCATTTCAGGCTGCGGCTTTTTATTGTTCACTAAAACATAATCAGGAGAATAGTTGTCGAGATACTGGGTGATAAGGTTCACATGGTCCAAGACCGCGAGATCGTCGGTCTGACCAGGCGTAGTGGTGGTGTTACAGCAATAGATTTTTTTTGCTTTAGTCTGCTTGAGAAGGGCAGAAAGCCCTGGAACAAGAAGACAGGCAATGACACTGGTGTAAAAACAGCCTGGCCCCATAATGATCATGTCAGCCCCCCTAATTGCTTGTGGTATTCCCTCACCTAACGTTGCTGAGCTTTTTTCCAAGAAAATTTTCTCAATGGGCGGTTTTCCCGGCCGACGAACTTCTTTTTCTTCTCGAACAACTTTTCCGTTTTTCAGCACTGCTTTGAGGTGGGTGCTCGTTGTGGTAACGGGGAGGACCTTCCCTGTTACGCCCAGAAGTTTTTCCGATACCTTCACCGCCTTGGCAAAGCTTCCCTCTATATCGGAGAGTGCGGCTAAAATAAGATTTCCCAAGGCCATGTTTGGCAAGGCTTTAAACTGGCTTTTATTAAAACGATAGTCAAAGAGCTTGCGCAAAATGGCCGGACTTCCTTTCTCATCCGCCATCGCTGCCAATACGGCGCGCACATCCCCAGGCGCCGGAAGGGAAAAAATCTTTCTAATGATTCCGGTGCTGCTTCCGGTATCAGTGGTAGGGACAATGGCGGTGAGGCTTCCTTTGCACTCAGGAAAACTCTTGATAAGCAGGGAAGCAGCAGACACGCTCCCGATACTTACGAGCTTGAGGCTCTTATGCTTGCTTATGGTCTTATTCATCTTTATTATTTCTTCTTCTTTAATGTTTGTCCTCTTTTCCCTTCGCACGACTTTTTTCTTGACTTTGCGCGCGAGACTTTCCATACCACTCAATCTGGCGACAGACACCCATAAGGAGATTGACCTCGTTTTTGCTTAGTCCGATCCGAGAACAAAAGCGGCGGACATTCAGCATCCAGTGGTCTGGGTTTGAGGGATGGATGAAACTTATCTTGATCAGGGTATCCTTGACTTTCTCATACATTAGCTCAAGCTCCTGAGAGTCGGCAAGGCGAGGGATGTCCCTTCTTTGTGGTTTAAAGTTAGCCAAGAAAACTTCGTAACAGACAATCATAACTGCCTGGGCCAGATTGAGGGAAGAAAAATCAGCCGTGGGGATTTTCACTAACTGGTGGCAAAGACTGATTTCCGCATTGGTCAATCCTTTATCCTCTGTGCCAAACACGAGCGCTATTTTATTCTGGTCAGCTTTTTGAACGAGTAGAGGAGCCACTTCCCGGGGGCTCAGAATAGGCCGTCGTCCTCTTCCGGTTCGGGCTGAGGTGCCTACGATATAACTGAAATTTGCCAGGGCTTCTTTAAGGTCTGGATAAACTGCCATTCCTCGTATGAAGTGCGCGGCAGTATGGGTAGCCATTTTCAGCATTTTTTCCTGGTCCGGATCTTCAGGGGCGATAACGATCAGACCGCCAATTCCCATATTACAGGCAGCGCGCGCGGCAGCGCCAATATTTTCCGGAATTTTGGGATGAGTTAAAACGATAGAAAAATTTTTAAGAAGCGAATCCACACTCATGGTCTAAAAAGGATGTAAAAAATATCATTTTTTTTGAAAAGGTACCTGATTTACCTATGTTTAACAGATTTTTTTTTCTTCGGCAATTAAAATTGATTTTTTAAGCGGAAAGACAAAAAAGAAGGCTTTGCGAAAAGTTTTATAATGTTCCCACGGCCTGGAGATAAATGGCTGACTCGGTGGCACCGTCAAGACCAATAAGACGATTGACTTGCTCATCATAAAAAGCACCAACAGTCACTGAGCCTAAACCTAAGGAGACAGTCTGGAGAGAAATATTTTGGCTGATATGCCCGGCTTCCATGTGGATGTAGCGGAGGCTTCGGTCGCCGTATTTTCTTTGTGTTCGCTCAAAAACCGCGGAAAGGACGAAAGTCGCCTGGGCTTCTCCGAGCATATCCTGCCACAAACCAGCATTGGTTATCTCTTTTCGAAAATCGCCTTCTTTTAAGAGTTCCAGCGCATGTCCCTGTAAAGTATAGTGGTAAATTCCCCGAGATAGACTTTCCACATTATTTATCACTAAATAAACTTCTATGGGATATAAAGCCCCGGCCGATGGTGCGGTCCTTAGGTCATGGCCATAGCTCTTTTCGGTTATTCCTTGAGCCGTGAACAAAAGCTGAGATAATTGAGGCAGGGTAAGCGCTTTTTTAGAATAAGAGCGAACCGAGCGCCTTTTTTTTATGGCCTCCTCAAGGATCATTCCTTGATAATCTGGTTTTGGTAGTTTTATCATTTTAGCACCGTGATATATTTTATAAGTGTTATTGGTCTCTTGCCCAAAGCTCAACCCACCATGAGATAACAGCAAAAAAGTTAAACAAAATATTTTACGCCTTACACGCATTTTTCGAAATTTGTTTCCTGATGTGATAATACCAAAAAATGTGCCGGTGTTAAACGCCGTCCCATGTCATTTGCTGATTTCTCTGTCTCCCTTGAGCAAGTCAACTTACCCGTGTCCGGCGACTCCTGCTGTGGGGGGCACGTAAAGGCGAAAGATGCACATTCCGTTGTCTGAGAGAATATCACGGGAGTTCTTCGGAAGCGATAGGGCAAGCCATTCGGTACACTGAACAGTCTTGGGCCACACAGCACCGATCATGGCTTGTGTGTGATCCACGGCCAGAAAATTTGTTCCCTTCGGCCATCGCAGGCGATAAATCTCGGGTGTCACTCCAAACGCTAACACCCGTGGTGTACCGTAATGGTGAATCCATTCCTGAACTCTGCATCCTCGAAAAATTCGATGTCTTGCGGTGAACGCCCTAGCGGAGGCTCCAACTGCTGCCAATGCCGCACTACCTTCGTCCAGTGCCGCTCTCGAGCCCATTGCGTTTTACTACTAGTTTTATCAATCAATGTGGTCATGGAAATGCGTTCTGATTGTCCAATTGTGATTTGCTGTTTTTCCCCTACAATCAAAAAAAACTTCAGCGATACCCTTTGTATTTAATAGCAGTCAAATGAAGGGAACTCCTCTTTTTTTATTGATGATAATGATTGAATTTGTCAAGATGTTATTGGATTTTTTAGTTCATCGTGTAAAACTACGGAGGGAAGCGGGGGTTGATTTTAGCATAAGCCGCTATCATCGCCTTCCCTCTTTCCGAAAGAGGGAAGGTAGTTTCGATTGACATAAGAAGAAAGTAAAGGTAAAATAAAAACTATTGTTTAAATTGGTTAATTCGGTAAAAGACGTTATCGTGAAAAGAAGCTTAACAACTTTAAAAAAGAATAGCCTTTTAAAAGGTAAACATATTCTCATAACCCGTCCTGAGGAGCAGGCAAAGGATTTTATTGAGGCCCTCAAAGCTCAGGGGGCAGAACCGATTTCTTTTCCTACCATCCGGATAATTTCTCCGCGAGACTGGGTAAAGGTTGATAACGCGATAGAGAATCTGACTACCTATGATGTTCTTATATTTACGAGTGTCAACGGCGTAAAATTCTTTTTCCAGAGACTTAAAAAGAAGGGGAAAAACATAGGCTCTCTTAAAAAGCTGAAGATGGTAGCCATTGGACCGATGACCGCGGCAGCGATTGAACGGTGTCATCTCCAGGTTGATATCGTTCCCCAAAAATTTCAAGCTGAATCAGTCGTTGAGGCCTTAGAAAAAAAAGGGATCGCGGGGAAACGGTTTTTGCTTCCGCGGGCAGAAAAGGCACGGGACGTTCTTCCCAAGGAGATCACAAAGCGGGGAGGGCACATTGATGTGGTAACAGTTTATCGGACCAGTAAGGGAAAAGGGAATATCCAGGAGGTAAAAGAATTATTTCGCAAAAGACTAATTCATGTTATTACCTTTACCAGCTCTTCCACGGTGAAGAACTTTGTAGAACTCTTGACCGAAAAAAACATTTCTAAAATCATTAAAGACGCGGTCGTAGCGAGTATCGGTCCCATAACCGCGGATACCGCTGCTTCTTTGGGCATTAAAACTGATATTGTGCCGAAAAACTACACCATCCCAGAATTAATAAAAGCGATCTCGGAATATTTTATTTGTTCTTCACAACACATGAGGAAGCAATAGTATGAAATTTCCTGTTTATCGTGCGCGGCGGGTGAGAAGGAACGAGACAGTGCGTCGCATGGTGAGGGAGACTTTTTTGAGGGTAGATGATTTAATTTGCCCTCTGTTTGTGAGACCGGGAAAAGGTGTGAAAAATTCGATTCCTTCTATGCCGGGGCAGTTTCAATTTTCAGTTGATAATTTAATTAAAGAAGCAAAGGTGATTCATGACGTGGGGATTCCGGCGGTGCTTCTCTTTGGAATTCCCAAGACTAAAGACAAAATAGGGTCTGAAGCTTACGCGCATGATGGTATTGTTCAAAAAGCGATCCGAAGTCTAAAAGATGCGATTCCTCAGGTGATCCTAATCACGGATGTTTGCCTCTGTGAATACACCAGTCATGGGCATTGTGGGGTGGTAAAAGGAAATGATGTGGATAATGATGCTACGCTCGATCTCTTAGCCCGCATGGCTTTATCTCACGCAGAGGCCGGTGCGGACATGGTTGCTCCTTCGGATATGATGGATGGGAGAGTTGGGGCGATTCGAAAAAAATTAGATGAGCAGGGCTTCACCCATATCCCTATTATGTCGTATGCCGCAAAATATGCCTCCAGTTTTTACGGGCCGTTTCGTGAGGCCGCTGAATCCACGCCTAAATTCGGAGACCGAAAATCATACCAGATGGATCCCGCGAACGCTCGCGAAGCGATGCGCGAAATCCAGCTGGATATTGAAGAAGGAGCGGATATCGTCATGGTTAAACCCGCACTTCCTTATCTGGATATTATCCGCCGGGTTCGGATGGAATGTGTTCTTCCGATTGCGGCTTACAATGTAAGCGGCGAATTTGCGATGGTAAAGGCGGCTTCGCAATTGGGCTGGATTGACGAAGAACGGGCGATGATGGAAACCCTTGTTTCCATAAAAAGGGCAGGGGCGGATCTTATCATCACCTACTTTGCGAAAGAAGCTGCCAAACTGCTGAGGGAGAAGGGTGGGTACTAAGAAAAGCGTTATTGTTCCCCCGTTGCGCATGATCGCCTGGGAGGTAACCCGAAGCTGTAATTTGAACTGTATCCATTGTCGGGCGTCGGCTGATTTGGGACCGCACTCCGGTGGACTTTCGCGGGAAGAATGTTTGCGATTAATTGATGATATTGCTTCGTTTAGCAAGCCCGTGGTAATCTTAACGGGGGGAGAACCGCTTCTTCGGAACGACATTTTTGAAATCGCTGCCCATGGAAACAAGCGAGGTCTTCGAATGGTCATGGCGGTAAACGGCACCCTCCTTAATCCGGAAAACATTAAGACGATGAAAGACGCGGGGATTGAAAGGATCAGCGTGAGCCTTGATGGGGCAACGCCTGAAACCCATGACGAATTTCGTCGGGTAAAAGGCTCTTTTGCCAGGGCCATAAAGGGCATTGAACACGCGAAAGCAGAAGCATTAGAATTTCAAATTAATACCGCCATAACCAGGCAGAACCTGAGGGAGATCGCAGAAATTCATGAGTTGGCAAAGACCTTGGGGGCAAAAGCTCATCACATTTTTGTGCTGGTTCCTACGGGCAGGGGAAAGGAAATCGAGAAAGAACAAGCGGTTTCGCCGGAAGAGTACGAAAAGTTATTACGCTGGTTTCACGACCAGGAAGATAAGACTTTTCTTCAGTTAAAGGCAACCTGCGCTCCCCAGTATTACCGGATGAGAGAAGAACTCAGGGGTGAACACCACAACGGTTTTGTTCACGGGTCTTCCCCCTTGGACACTAAAACCCGGGGGTGCTTAGGGGGGGTGGGATTTTGCTTTATTTCCCATGCGGGTCAGGTCTCTCCGTGCGGATATTTGGAGCTTGATTGTGGAAATGTAAGAAAAAATTTACTTCCCGAGATTTGGTCCCATTCTCCGATCTTTTTGGAGTTGAGGGATTTTGAAAAATATGAAGGCAAATGTGGCGCGTGCAAATTCGTAAGGATGTGCGGTGGTTGCCGAGCCCGAGCGTTTTATTCAACCGGAAATTATCTTAGTGAAGACCCTTACTGCACGTACGACCCTTAAAGTAAAAACTAATTCTTGACAAAAGGCGAACTGACCATAAAATTATTTAAAGAATTAATTCGGTTAATCGATAAAGAAGTCTTGTCATGAAAGAGACGTTAACATCGAGAGATAGAAGGATTTTTCACTCCGTGGTTCAGGAATACATAATCACCGGGGAGCCGGTGAGTTCGCGAAAAATTGCCAAAAAATATGGTATTAATTTAAGCCCGGCAACCATACGTAATGTCATGGCTGACTTAGTAGACCTGGGGTATCTTTACCAGCCCCATACGTCTGCGGGAAGGATACCAACGAACATAGGATTAAAATTTTTTGTCGATATCTTTCTGGAGAATAAAGAGCTTTCTCCTCAAAAAAAAGAAGCGATCCGGGAAAAATATCAAAAGACTTCATGGGAAGTTCCGGGACTGATGAAAGAAACCTCAAAAATTCTCTCCGAGTTTTCTCATGGCACGGGATTAGTCTTAGCACCAAAATTTATGGATACTATTTTTCGTCAGATTAATTTTGTGCTCCTGCGACAAGACCAGATTGTAGCAATCTTTGTTTCCCAATCCGGTCTGGTGCAGAATAAGATTATCGAGATGATGGAAGAAGACATTTCTCAGGATGACCTGAACCGGTCTAGCTGTTATTTAAATGAAATTTTATCGGGTTTGACCTTACGGGATGTGCGGCAGAAGATTTTTGAAGAGATGAAAAAAGAAAAAAATATTTATGACATTTTGCTCTTTAGCGCTTTAAAATTAGGGCAGTCCGCGTTTTGTGGGGATCAAGAGGTTGAAGTGTATGTTGAAGGGCAGAATAACTTGCTTGACTATCCGGAGCTTGCCACCAAGGAAAAAATGCGGGCGCTCTTAAAAGCTTTTGAGGAAAAATCTATTTTATTAAAAATTTTAGACAAAGCCATGGAAAGCCAAGGGCTGCAAGTTTTCATTGGCTCTGAAAATGAACTTCAGGAGATGGAAGGGTTAAGTTTTATCCTCTCCTCTTATTCACGGGACAGAAGTATTCTGGGTTCGCTGGGTGTCGTGGGACCCACCCGGATGAATTATTTTACGATTATTCCCATTGTTGATTATATCGCGAAGCTTTTGAGCGATCATTTGGAAGAAATTTAGGTTGGAGGGATAAGGATTTATGGATGAAGGAAAGAAAATAAAAATGCATTTTACATCCGATAAGGAAAAAGAAGCAAAGGCGAAAAAAGAAAAAGGGCAGGAGCATTTGGAAGCACAAGACGTCCACAGGAAAGAAGAGACAACAGAAGCATTGTCACCAGAAACGTCAGAGGAAACAAAAAACGAAGACTTAGCAAGCCTCCTTAAGGTAAAAGAAGAAGAACTTCAAAAAGAACATGACCGCTTACTGCGAACCATAGCAGAACATGAAAATTATAAAAAACGAATGGCTCGGGAGAGGGCAGATTTTTTAAAATTTGGGAACGAATCGCTGATCAAAGAACTTTTACCCGTACTCGATAACCTTGAGCTTTCCCTGGAACATGCACGGAACGCCACAAACGCAAATGCAATTACTGAGGGGATAGAACTGGTAAAAAAAGAGTTTTTACGCAAATTGGAAAATTTTGGTCTGAGCGCGATTTCAGCCCGAGGGGAAAAGTTCGATCCAAACCGGCACGAAGCTGCCGCTCAAATAGAGACCGCGGAACACCCCGAAGATACGGTGGTGGATGAATTTCAGAAGGGATATTTTATTCATGACCGTCTCTTAAGGCCTGCGAGGGTAAGCGTTGCCAAACCGCCCCATTCCCCAAAAGACTAATTATCACTTTCTTCGAAGCTAAGACGTAAAAATGAGCTGACCAAGCACGTCCTTGGTATTTTATTTTCTTCTCATTTTTGTTTTTTCCCAACTACCCACGCAATTACAATACCTATCTCGTATAGAATAAGGAGTGGAACAGCCATCATAGACTGATTGAATATATCCGGTGTAGGGGTAAGGATCGCCCCTATAATAAATGCTAAGACAATGGCATACTTCTGAAACTTCAGGAGCATTTTGTAAGTTACAATTCCCACTTTGGCCAGAAAGAAGATTAAAATGGGAGTCTCGAAAATAACGCCAAAAGCTAATAATAAACTGGTTGCGAGGCTAAAGTATTCTTTCATTGAAGGTAAGGGCTTGATGAAATCTGAGGCAAAGCTGTTTATTAAGAATTGAAAAGCTGGTGGAAAAACAAAAAAATATCCAAAAAAGGCCCCCCCAATAAAAAGGATGGAAGAAATTATGACAAAGGGAACAACATATCCTTTCTCCCGTGCGTAAAGGCCGGGCGCGATGAATTTCCAGATTTGATAAAGGATAAACGGGGTGGCTAGAAAAAGGCCAGTAATCAAGGAGGTTTTAAAGTAGATTAAAAATGCTTCCGTTGGATTAGTAAATATTAGGGTGCTGTTGGGAGGTAAAGCCTTCTTGATAGGTATTGCTAAAATGGAAAATATTTTTTGCGCAAAGTAAAAAGAAACGGCACACCCAAGAGCAACGGCGATGAGACATTTAATGACCCGCTTCCGAAGTTCTTCCAGATGTTCGATAAAGGACAGTTTCTCTTCGGCCATTTAAATTTTCTCGTCGTGTGCTATCTGTTCCTTTTTTTCAGGCTCCAGCTTTGGCTCTGGGAGGTCACTTCCTAAATGAGAATGGTTTTTTTTAGAAGGTAAGTGATTTTCCTCAATTGATGATTGAATATCCTTATTGAGGTTCGCCTTTAACTCATCAGTAGCCTTTCTAAATTCCCCCACCACTTTTCCTAATGTGCGTGCCAGATCAGGGAGCTTTTGGGGGCCAAGCACGATAAGGGCAATAATGAAAATGAGTAAGAGTTCAGGTGCTCCGATGTTAAACATGGCAATAAAAAAGTAAAAATAAGATTAGAGGTACTTTAACCTTAATCTTTTTATGTTTGATGTCAATGAATTATTTAGAAAGAATCTTGATTTTTTCTTCATGATCACGATGCAAAACAAAAGGGAGTCATGTCAATAGGTGTGTAAAAAGCATTTAGGCGGCCATCCTTTCCAGTTTCCTTTGTTCCCGTTTCACGACGCCATCGACAAACGTTTTCCCTGCGTAAACATCAGGCAACAGCCAAT
>Ga0182021_10010772_pt1 | contig 10851 bp, 8 predicted proteins | sample 612E3MmetaG_FD_120493 | JGI IMG/M metagenome (GOLD analysis project Ga0182021, IMG submission 120493) | Permafrost microbial communities from Stordalen Mire, Sweden - 612E3M metaG (Illumina Assembly) | ecosystem: Environmental > Terrestrial > Soil > Wetlands > Permafrost | place: Sweden...
AGATGGCGTCTATCCAAGTAAAGAAGGGAACTATTCGGAAAAATCCGAGACGATACCTTACAACAAGTATGGCTGGACAAAACTTGGAGCGGAGACTTGCGTAAACCTACTCTCGAATTTCTGTATCATTCGAACGCGCTTTTTTATCCCCGAAAATATATGTTATAAGGAATCAGCGGACGACATGTTTACATCCAAGATTCCCGTCAACGAGCTTGTTGAGGCAATTAATCTGCTTCTCAATTCCGATTTCCGCGGTACAATCAATATTGGAGGTCCCAGAAAATCGGATTACGATATTCACAAGAGATACAAACCTGACATTCAGCCATGTAAACGTCTGGACATAGTAAAGCATCTACCATTCCAGATGTCCATCGATGCATCAATGGACGTGACTTTGTGGTCTCATATAAAAAAACAGTTAGAAAATAAAGAAAATGGAAAATAGCCGGGAAGTTTCTTTAGATATAATTATCCCTGTTTACAACGAGGATGAGAATATATTGAGAACTTTGGATTCCCTGTACCGGCATGTGAACATCCCTTTCCGATTACATATCTGCTATGATTATGAGAATGATACCACCCTACCTGTTATTCGGAAATGCAATAGCTATCCTGATATCCGTCTTATCAGAAATAAGGGAAAAGGCGTACATGGGGCAATCATGACCGGTTTCGACGTCAGCAAGGCACCAGCGGTCCTTGTATTTCCGGCTGATGACGACTACAACGCCACGATCATCGACAAGATGTATGAAATGTTTTGTAATGGTTGCGATATTGTAGCTGCGAGCCGCTTTATGAAAGGCGGATGCATGGAAGGCTGTCCCTGGATTAAGTCCGTTTTTGTGAGAAGTGCATCTTTCACGCTGCATACGTTTGCCTTTATCCCGATCAAGGATGCCAGTAATGGCTTCCGGCTTTTTTCAAAAAGAGTTGTAAAAGAAATTCTCGTGGAATCATCAGAAGGTTTTACATACGCCATTGAACTCCTGGTAAAATGCCATCGACTCGGCTGGAAAATAGGAGAAGTGCCCGCAAAATGGTATGAAAGAACGCAAGGCAAGAGCAGATTTAAAGTATTCAAATGGGTTCCCCATTATCTTAAATGGTATTTATACGGATTTGAAACCACATATTTAAGAAAACATGCCAGTACAGTTAAATTGTTAAATATATGCAATAAAAATCGAACAAGGTAGCCCATGTACTGTAAGATCAATCCGTTCATGTTCATCTCGTGGCATCTACAGGCATGCATCGTGATATAATAATTAGATGTATAAGGAATCCTATCGATGACAGAGAACTTTTCCATCCAAGACAAAAAGTTTCTTGTTACAGGCGGCACCGGGTTTATTGGTAGGGGACTGGTCCGCGGCCTTCTCCATTCAGGCGCCCGCGTCCGTGCACTGGACAACGACTCACGCGGTGCCCGCAGCAAGCTGGGCGCGGACGATGATCGCGTCGAGATTATTACCGGAGACATCCGTGATTCCGATACTGTTCGAAGGGCCGTTGACGGCATGGATGTTGTCTGCCACCTGGCCTATATCAATGGCACGGAATTCTTCTACACCAAGCCAGATATCATCCTCGAGGTCGCGGTTAAAGGGATGATGAACGTTCTCGATGCCTGCATTGCAAAAGGAGTCAGAAGCATCTTCCTTGCATCAAGTTCCGAAGTCTACCAGACGCCACCGATGGTCCCGACAGATGAGAATGTTCCCCTGAGCATCCCGGATGTTCTCAATCCCCGTTATTCTTATGGCGGCGGCAAGATCATCAGCGAACTCCTCCTCGTCAATTATGGAAGGAACTATTTAGACCGGGCAGTCATTTTTCGGCCACACAACGTCTATGGACCGGATATGGGATGGGAACACGTCATCCCCCAGTTTGCCTTGCGCCTGAAAAAACTGGCCGCCGAAATGAGCGGTGTCATTGATTTCCCGATTCAGGGAACAGGGGATGAAACCCGCGCCTTCATTTATATTGACGACTTCGTTCGCGCTTTGCTGAGTGTTATCGAAAAAGGAGAACACCTTAACGTCTATCACATCGGGACCTCTCAGGAGATCTCCATGAAGAAACTGGCAGAGATGACGGCCCGCTGTTTTGATCGGGAGATCCGGATCATCCAGGGGCAATTGATGCAGGGAAGCACGCCCCGGCGCTGTCCCGATGTTTCGAAACTAACTAAGCTCGGCTTCACACCCAAAATTGATCTGGTTGCAGGTCTGGCAAAGACCGTGGCCTGGTACCAGAAAAACAGTCATTCTGAAAGGAGTTAATGAATATGACCACCCAAGATACTTCCGTTTCCCATGCAGTCGGCACCGGTTCCAGTGTCGTCGTCGAACGCTGTCAGGTGTGTAATCATCCTGACCTGGATTCCATCCTTTTTCTGGGTTATCTGCCTCCGGTCAACCGCATGAGTATGATCGGCGAGAAACCTCATGAACAGTCAAGTTATCCAGCCCAGCTTCTCTACTGTCCGCGCTGTCACCTGGTTCAGCTCGGCTTGATCGTAGACCCTCAAGTCCTTTTTCCTCCGGAATACCCCTATACGAGCAGCACGACAAAGATCCTGCGGGAAAATTTCGCCGAACTTTATTCCGAATGTTCGGCAACAATCGATCTGAAAGAGGATGACCTGGTTGTGGACATTGGATCCAACGACGGAAACCTCCTCAGCAATTTTAAGGATCACCACCGGGTTCTGGGGATCACCCCGGAGGAAATCGGCCGAATCGCTATAGAACGCGGGATACCCACGATCATTGATTATTTTACGAAAAAATCCGTCGCACAGGTCCTTTCTGAGTATGGAAAGGCACGGCTCATCACAGCAACAAATGTTTTTGCCCATATCGAAGACGTCAACAACATAGTTGCCCTCATTCTGGAACTTCTGCAGCCCGGCGGCGTTTTTATTTCCGAATCCCATTACCTCCTGCCTCTCATCGAAACACTCCAGTACGACACTATCTACCATGAGCACCTCCGCTATTATTCGCTTCATAGCCTTCAATATCTTCTTGAAAGTCATGGGCTGGAGATCTTCCATACGAAGCGGATTCCGACGCACGGCGGGTCCGTTCGCGTCTATGCAGCCAGGAAAGGAGATTATCCCATCAAGAAGACTGTTGGGGCTCTTCTTGCGCTGGAAAAACCTGTTGTCTTGGATAAGAAGAACCTCATGGAATTCAAAAAAAAGGTCGTTATTTCAAAACTGAGCCTCCATGAAATGCTGCTGTGGATCAAAGAAAAAGGTGAACGTATCTGTGGCATCAGTGCCCCTTCCCGTGCAAGCACCCTAATTAATTACGTGGGCCTGGATGACGGGATCATCGACTACGTCCTCGAAATCCAGGGTTCCCATAAGATCGGAAAATACGTTCCCGGCACCCTGATCCCCGTGGAGGAAGAATCCCGCCTCTTTATTGACCAACCCGAATATGCGCTGTTGCTTTCTTGGCACATCGCGGATGAATTGATGCCAAAATTGCGACAAAAAGGGTTCAAGGGAAAATTCATCATACCTTTGCCAATGCCAAGAATTGCATAGAAGTCAAATCTTGGAATCACCTCATATTTTTAGCAAAATGCCCTATACCACTACTAATTTTAAATTCCTGCGTGATGGAAGACTTCTTTTGCTCATAGGTTTGTTAATTCTCATTTGTATGTACGACCTGCTTTCTCCGCCGATCTCAGTCACTATTTTCCGACAGACGCAAACCGCAATGCTGACAGAAAATTTTGTCAAAGAAGGATTTTCCCTGAGCGGGTTATACCTTGGGTTAAAAGGCAATGATAAATATATGCTGGTTTTAGAGTTTCCAATCTACAATTTTGTGGTTGGCCTTTTATTTTATATTTTTAACCATAATCCCTTCTGGGGCAAGATAGTCAGCCTTATGAGTTCTGTCTTTACTTTGGTTGTTTTTTACCGTCTGATTAAGTCAACCTTTGATGATTCCATCGCTTTTTACAGTGCATTATTCTTTATTCTCACACCCGTTGGTGTCCTCATGTACACATCGTTCCAACCAGATGCACTAGGGCTTATGTTCATGATGTGTGCCATTTTCTTGTTGAATCAGTGGAGATTTTCCTTAAAAATAAGAACCATCGCTCTTTTCAGCATAAGTCTGCTATTTTGCGGATTGTGCAAGTTTCCACTTTTGGTTCCCTACATACCCATTTGTGCCTTAATGTTCTTCTTCCCGAAAGGGCAGTTTCGGTTCCCCAAGTTTCTCGAAATTATCATAATAACAGCCCTCTTTTTATTACCTTTTGTGTTTTGGTATCTTTACCGAGCACATATAACTGACCCTACTTTCGCTGGTGGGGAAACGAGCGCGTTTCTGATTGGGAATTTAGGACGTTTTCTTTCTCTAAGCTATTATTTTAAACCGGCAATCATGTTAATCATGCTAACTTTTTGTGGTATTGGAATCTTATACTTTGGACTAGGTTTCCATAGAGCCTCCTTTAAAGAAGTAGCCTTGATAATGGGCTTCCCTTTATATTTTGTGGTCGTTCCAACCGTCTCAGATCAATATTACTATCTCCTCGCAATTGTACCAATAACAGCTTTATTCATGGGGAGAGGCTTTATGTTTGCTTTGGACTATTTCAAATATCATCGAGTTGGTTTCATCGGTCACACTTTATTTGCTTGCTATCTTATGTTTTTTGCTTTTGGCGTTACATACGTGTTGCGGATGGATAATGTCATACTGCCTGCATCTGAAGCAATGCAGCAAGTTAGTAAGCCTGATGATCTGATTTTTGTAGTGCCCATGCATGATCGCGGCAATGGAGTCGGCGGAAGTAATCCAACAGTGACTTATTTTACCAAGAGAAATGGCTGGAATGTCCAGAAATTCAATCCCAAAAATCTTTCAGAGACTATTACCCAAATCGAAGACAAACAGAAACAAGGTTCAAAATGGCTCTTTGTGACTTGGTATACATCAGATGTGGAACCATGGTATTCTCCGGTCTTGCCCAAACGTTTTAAAAGAAAACTTGATTTTGATTCAGAAGCTATAGCGGATGAACTTAAGCGACGGTATCCAGTGGCGCGTAGTGGCAAAAATTTCGCAATCTTAAGTCTAGGTGTCACGTCACCCTTGAAAGGTCGCAAAGAATGAAAAGAGTTTCAACCTGTAATGTGGCCTCAAACAGAGAATCCTGGATCAATCGAATCACCTCGATCGCACTGGTTTTGTTTGTGTTTTCGTTGCCGCTGAATGGAATTGAATGGAACTGGATTGGTGTGGAGAGATTTGAACTCAAAATAACCATGATCACCTTTCTCATTCTATTTATCGCATGGTTCATTAGAAATATTATACTTCGAAGGAAAAGGAATACCAAGGAAAAGTTATTTTATTTTCTTACATTGATATATGCATCTTCGCAATTTCTGTCCCTGATAAACTCACCCTATCCGATGGAATCGCTGAAACAGGCTGTCATTATGGTATGTTTATTAACCGTAATGATCGTCGTATCGGAAACCGTATCGACCCGAGAAACGACTTTGTCTGTTCTAACGGTAATGGGGAGATTGTCCCTCATTATCGCGACTGCCGGGGTCATCACTTATTATTTCATTAATCCCGATTACTGGAGGTTGGGACGGCAAGGAACAGAATTAATGGGAATCATCGATTTACGCGGTGATCCTTACTATTTCGGTGATATTTTACTTTTTTCAATCGGGGCTGTCTTTTTTTTAACAATGAAATTGTTTCAAAAATGGTACGCTAAATTAATCTCTTTAACCCTTCTGTTTCTATGGTTCTCAGCACTGATCTTAACTTATACGAAGGGCTTGATCATTGCAGCTGTCTCTTTTTTACTTGTGTCTCTTTCTCTTCTCGAAGGGAAAAGATCATTCATTTTGCTATGCCTTATTTTATTCATTGCGACTATAAGCGTAAATTCTAAATTAACCGGATATTTTCAATTAAAGGAACGTGAACGAACAAATATAGGAATCGTGTTAAAGGAATCCGAAAAAACAGAAAAAAAGAATTTACATAGTATATCCTGGTTCAATTTATTTATGCGTGAAAAATTATATGACCACCCACGTAATCTGTACGGTTCAAATTCATTATACGTAAGATTCACAGTGCTTAGAGTATCCCTGATTAACTCGATGGACTATTTCTGGTTTGGACATGGTGCAGGACTTTCACAGAAATTATTACCTCATATGGTGGATATTGAGGAGAAGAAAAATGAAGTAGGCAGTCAGGGGAATAAGGCGATCGTGGATGCCGAGGCAAACTATTTAGAGAAACTGGGTGTAAAAATTAAAGACCGCAATATAGATCGCTTGGATTCCCATGTCTTTTTCATTACGGAGTTCTTCAATGTCGGGATCGTTGGAGCACTTTCCTTAATAGGTCTCGTTCTATTCGTTTTAATCGAACTGTCCCGCGTCGTCAGAACTTCCATACGGGAAACTGATTATATTCCTTCACTTCTTTTTGCTACCATCATATCGATGCTGGTTTATCGTCTCTTTGCAAGTTTCATTGTCATACCCTTCCTATGGTTCATGCTCGGATTCGCCTTTGGTGTCTGCAAAATTTACTGGGAAACGTATACTACTGGAAAGAGCAGACAGGAAGTCTAACAATCACGGGGAACATTGCGCTGGGATTGATTTGAAAGATTATATTAAAAATGCTAAAAACAACTTATGGAGACAAATAAATCGTATGTGTAACAGGCGCTTCGAGATTAGTCGGCCGGAGTATAGTTCGACAATTATGGCTGTCGAGAGGCTCTGGTAATTATGGCAATATCCGCTATTCTTCAGAAAAACTTTTGTCGACCGGATTTCGTTACAGTCTCGGCGTAGAAGGTGCTGTTCGTCGTATAGCTGCATCACAGCACCCTATGATTTCATGAACATACTAAATGTAAACATGACTCTGGATCCTGTAACAGGTGGAGGATCAGCGGAGAGGACCCTTCAGATCAGCCGCGCCCTAAACCGAGCTGGCCATCGATGTACGATTCTAACAACCGATACAGGCTTATCGCCGGCTTATTTATATCAGTGCAGCAAATGGGGCTTGAATGTTGTCGCTTTGCCTTCCCTCTGGCGGCGCTTCTATCTGCCAAAGCCTTCGCAAGATCTGATTGAAAAGTTGGTTGCAGGTGCAGACGTGGTTAACCTGATGAATCACTGGACATTGATCAATGCACTGGTTTATCGAGCCGTAACAAAGCTCGCAAAACCTTACACCGTATGTCCCGCCGGGGCGCTGCCTATCTTTGGCAGATCCAGGGGTTTAAAGAAGTTTTATAATCATATCAGCGGTCGGGAAATTATCGTTCATGCCAACGGTTGTATAGCCATTTCGCCCAACGAAGTTGATCACTTTAAATCATATGGTGTCCAACCCGATAAAGTGTCGATGATTCCTAATGGTATTAACCCTGATGATTATCCTGAAAGCGATGGGGGAAAATTCCGCGCCCGATACGGCGTTAGTGACGCCCCATTAATCCTCTTTCTGGGACGCTTGAACATCATCAAGGGGCCGGACATGCTTTTAGACGCATTCTGCCGGTGCTCTCAGGATGAGTATATGAAACCATACCACCTTGTCTTTGCAGGACCAGATGGGGGGATGCTTAACGAATTAAGACGAATGGTTGAAGCGTCTGATGTGAAAGATCGAGTCCATTTTATCGGCCATATCGGTGGCTCTGAAAAATCTGATGCCTACCAAGCGGCGGATTTGCTGGTGATTCCCTCCCGGCAAGAGGCAATGTCCATCGTGGTTCTCGAAGCTGGTATTACCGGGACACCTGTCTTAATAACGGACCAATGCGGATTTGATGATGTTGCCACGGTAGCAGGAGGAATGGTCGTTGCGGCTTCTGTGGAAGGGCTACAGAAAGGATTGTTTGCTATGACCGGTAATCCCGATAAATTAAAGATCATGGGACAAAACCTATTAAAATTTACTCGCGAACACTTTCTTTGGGATCATATGGTGAATAGATATTTTGAATTGTTTTCAAGGATCATGCACTAAACGCCACATGAGGATAAGGGATGCTGTCGCCGACCAATATATTGAACTGTATAGACGAATTCTGTTTGGGAATTTATAATTGACATAAAAAACGATTTTTTGGAGACAAGATGTTCAAAAACAAAATCCTTCTAATTACAGGCGGTACCGGTACTTTTGGCAATGCTGTTTTGCATCGGTTCATAGAGACAGACATCAAAGAGATCCGTATCTTTTCCCGTGACGAGAAGAAACAGGATGAGATGCGCAATACCCTGAAAAATCCCAAGGTGAAATTCTATCTTGGAAATGTGAGGGATTATGACAGTATTATCCCCACCATGAGAAACGTTGATCTTGTTTTTCATGCCGCGGCTCTCAAACAAGTGCCTTCCTGTGAGTTCTTTCCATTAGAAGCCGTTCGCACGAATACCTTGGGTGCGGAAAACGTAATGAATGCTGCCTTGGCCTGTGGGGTCAAAAACATGATCGTTCTCAGTACGGACAAGGCTGTCTATCCCATCAATGCGATGGGCATGTCCAAAGCTCTTATGGAAAAGATGATGGTTGCCAAAGCACGGACTCACGGCAATTCGAGCACCATCTTCTGTGGGACGCGCTATGGCAATGTTATGGGCTCTCGCGGTTCAGTCATCCCATTCTTCATCAGCCAGATCCTCTCCGGATCCCCCATTACGGTGACCGATCCGAATATGACGCGCTTCATGATGTCTATCGATGATGCCCTGGATTTGGTGGTTTATGCGTTCCAAAATGGTAAGCCCGGAGATATATTTGTCCAGAAGGCGCCTGCGGCAACCATCGAGACCCTAGCCAATGCCCTGAAGCGGATTTTCAACACAAATAATGAGATCCGGATCATCGGTACCCGGCACGGGGAAAAGTTGTATGAAACCCTTTTAACCCGCGAAGAAATGGCCAGTGCCGACGATATGGGCAAATATTATCGGATTGCTTCAGATGTGCGAGATCTGAACTATTCCTGTTATTTTACGAAGGGTGAACCGAAAATTTCAGGTCAAGACGATTACAACTCTTACAACACTCGCCGCCTTGACGAGGATAGCCTGATAGCATTGCTGTTGAAACTTGATTTTGTCAGGGATGCTATGGAAACAGGTAAAATAATCTTATAAGTGGCCGGACTAACGGGGGCTTCTTGAATGGGCAGTGCCTGAAGCTAAGAGAAAAGAACGTTCAGCATGTTGAAATAGAGGGCAATGTCGATATGAATAAAAAGAAAAGAATTTTGATTTTGGGTGGCACCGGCATGTTAGGCCACGTATTGTTGAAGTATCTTTCCTCATCCCCGGAATATGATGTGTATGCCACTGCTAGAAGCCTGGCAGGATTGGATAAGAAATTTCCGAAAAACCTGCGTGAAAGATTTCGCCCAGATAGTGTTGATGCCAACTATTTTGACAGCGTCATTCGCACGTTAGCCTCAGTCCAGCCGGATGTTGTCATCAATTGCATCGGTATTATCAAGCAGCTTCCCGGTGCGCGTGATCCCCTTACTGCGATTACAGTTAACGCGCAGCTTCCTCACCGCATTTCTCTCATCAGCCATACTGCCGGCGCCCGGTTCATCCATATCAGCACGGATTGTGTCTTTAATGGGGCAAAAGGCATGTACACGGAAAATGATCAATCTAATGCTGAAGATCTGTATGGCCGAACAAAATTTCTTGGAGAGGTTACCTATCCGCACTGTGTGACCCTACGGACATCTATAATCGGGCATGAATTAAAAGGAGGATTCGGGCTGATTGAATGGTTTCTTGCGCAGACGCAGCAGGTTCGTGGATTCCGCAAAGCCATATACTCTGGCTTTCCTACGGTTGAACTTGCTAGAATTATTCGCGATTATGTATTGCCAAATCCAGAACTGAGCGGTGTCTATCACGTTTCTTCGGAATCGATCTCAAAGTATGATTTGCTTAGATTGGTCGCGGATCGGTATAACAAGACCATCGATATCGAACCGTACGATGATTTCGCGCAGGACCGGTCGCTTGATTCCACTGCTTTCCGTGCGGCGACAGGGTACCAGCCGCCTTCGTGGGATAAACTGGTGGAGATGATGCACAATGATTTTCTGACTAACCGAAACTATTATATAATACAGGATTTTTGAGGAAAGGAATATTAAGCGTATGGCTCTCAAGGTACTAACAATTGTTGGAACCCGACCGGAAATCATTAAATTGAGCAGGGTGATTCACCAACTCGACACATATACGGAGCACATTCTTGTCCATACCGGTCAGAACTATGATTATGAGCTCAACGAGATTTTTTTCCAGCAGTTGGAGATTAGAAAGCCCGACCACTTCCTGAATGCTGCAGGTGATACTGTGGCGCAGACCATTGGTAATGTGATTGCGAAAGCGGATGAAGTATTTGCCGCCACGCAACCGGATGCCCTCTTGCTCCTAGGGGATACTAACAGTTGTCTTGCCGCATATCCGGCCAAGAGGCGCAAGATCCCGATTTTTCACATGGAGGCAGGAAACCGTTGCTTTGACCAGCGGGTTCCTGAGGAAATAAATCGAAAAATAATCGACCATGTCAGTGATATAAACATGCCTTACACGGAACATGCACGCCGCTATCTTCTGGCTGAAGGTATTAAGCCGGAAACGGTCATCAAGACCGGTTCTCCCATGAAAGAGGTGCTTGCCCATTATCGGCCGCAGATCGACGCGTCCGACATTTTAGATAAATTGAACTTGGAGTCGGACCGCTATTTTGTGGTCAGCGC
>Ga0182021_10010773_pt1 | contig 10850 bp, 9 predicted proteins | sample 612E3MmetaG_FD_120493 | JGI IMG/M metagenome (GOLD analysis project Ga0182021, IMG submission 120493) | Permafrost microbial communities from Stordalen Mire, Sweden - 612E3M metaG (Illumina Assembly) | ecosystem: Environmental > Terrestrial > Soil > Wetlands > Permafrost | place: Sweden...
CAACGGGACCTTCATCGGGTATCCAGTTCTTCTGGATTCCCACTAAAAATCCCGCTGTACGGGATGCCGTACGGCGGCACGTGTGGGAATGACAGTCCTTTTTGTTTTTTGCGTAACATCAGTAAGTAATTCAGACGGCGAATGTAAATTTTGGCTGTCACCGATACTTCTTGCAAAGAATCGTGATTTACCGCCTTATCAATTACGGGAAATAGAACGATTGGTCTTTGAACATAAGCAATTTCTACTGGAGAAATACGATGAGTACCACAACCGTTGAACGCCGCATAGAACATGAATCCGTTGCCATTCGTGCGTGGACAGAGCAAAGAATGATCTACATAGAACTTACGGATGGACGTATTGTAGGATTTCCAGCCGATCGATTTCGCATCCTTAAAAACGCTACGGATGCGCAATTGAAGGCAGTAACGGTACGGCTAAACGGATACGCGCTTAGGTGGGAGACATTGGATGAGGATATTACGGTTCCGGGTATCATGGAAGGACGATTCCAGTTGCCCGTGTAAATGCCTATTCTTTCTCCAGATGGTCTTCATTAGCGAGCGATACTCCTTTTGCTCCAATGCCGGCAGGCAAGATCACATCGGCTTTGCCCCGACGGAAACCATAAATTCGCGATTGGCAATTTCCCCTTGACCATATACAGTTTGCAGTTCAAATTTTTCTCAATACTTTTGCCGGAACTCCGGCAACTATGCTGTCAGCCGGCACATTTTTCGTTACAACGCTGCCGGCTCCAACAATCGCATTTTCACCAATGATAACGCCGCAAAGAATCGTTGAAGATGATCCGATAGATGCGCCTTTACGTACAATCGTTTCAACGACTTTCCAATCCGCTTGATCCTGCAATGCACCTGCTTCATTGACAGACCGCGGATATTTATCGTTAATAAATGTTACGTTGTGACCGATGAACACATTATCTTCAATATGAACACCTTCGCAAATAAAGCTATGCGACGATATTTTGCAATTTTTCCCGATTGTTGCATTCCTCTGAATCTCGACAAACGCTCCTACTTTTGAGTTATCGTCAATTTTACAATCGTACAGATTGACAAAATCGAAGACTTTTACGTCTTTTCCAAATACTACATTTTTAATATTTTTCTTTTCCATGCCTTTCCAATCAGATCTTAATCAATTTTCCATCATTCTTTATCGATTTCTCGATTGCTTCAAGAATTTTAACAACCTCAAGGCCGTCTAATCCGCTGGTCAGCGGCGTACGATCCTCTCTAATCGCAGCGATAAATTCTTTCACACCGGCAGAGAGAGCTTCGGTCTCCGCCACCTTCGGCGAATACATATCGCCCGTTCTATATTGGATGAGCGCATCATGGATTTGCTCCGGAGAGTTGAGCTGAACGCTGCTGTCATAGACTTTTATTTTTTCCGTGGTCAGCAGATCATCGAATACCAACATCCGTTTACGGCCGCCAATGATCATTCGTCTTATTTTTACAGGCGATGTCCAATTCACATGAAAATGCGCATAGCAGTTATCTTCTAAATAGACTGATATATGTGCAATATTTTCATGAATATAATAATTCGCAATCCCATGTGCTGCAACGGCATCTATCTTCTTATTCGACAATACATATCTCATGATTGCCAGGTCATGCGGCGCTAAATCCCAAACGACATTAACATCATGTTGAAAAAGTCCCAAATTGATCCTCACAGAATCGAAATAAGTTATTTCCCCTAATTCACCCTTCTCAATCAGTTCCCTTATTTTTTTCACGGCACCCGTATAAACGAATGTATGGTCCACAAATATTTTCAGATTCTTTTTTTCAGCCAATTCGACGAGATTCGATGCACTTTCGGTTGAGTTTGTAAAAGGCTTTTCAACCCAGATATGCTTCCCCTTTTCCAGAGCCTTTTTTGCAAGAGAATAATGAGTCCCGATTGGAGTCGCAATTGCAACAGCATCGATATTTGTATTCAACATGGCATCAAAATCATCCGTTATTTCGACGGAAGGGAATTTAATTTTTATTGCGGCCAACCGTTCCTTCTTTACGTCGCATACTATTATTTTTTCTATATCCGAATTTTGCCTGAAATTTCTTATAATATTGGGCCCCCAATATCCTAATCCGACAATGCCTATATTCATTTTATGTAATCCTTTAGATTAAAGCGGTTCATTTCCCGCCTTTTTGAAAGAGCATGACAGGCACTGTTTTTAGAATGAGCTGCAGGTCAAACCATATTGACATATTCTCTATATAATAAATATCAAGAAGAACCATTTCTTCAAAATTGGATTTCGACCGTGCAGTTACCTGCCACAGGCCGGTACAGCCCGGCGTTACGCTCATTCTTCTTTTATGCCAATCATCATATGCTTCATATTCGTATTTCAGGCATGGTCTGGGACCCACCATACTCATATCTCCTTTAAGCACATTAAAAAGCTGCGGCATTTCATCCATGCTGGTTTTTCTTAAAAATGCACCGATGTTCGTAATTCTTTCTTCATTAACAATTTTTGTAGACTTATTTTCGGATCCATTTTTTCCATTTTGCCGGATATAAGATTCCATATGTTTTTTTCTTCTATCATCGTTCTCGCTTCCCATATACATCGAACGAAATTTATAGAAATCAAAAGACTTCCCGTTCTTTCCCACCCGTGTCTGCCGGAAGAATATAGGTCCTTGAGATGTAGCTTTAATAAGAATCGAAATAATAACAAACGGAATAAAGAAAAGCAGCATTCCCATTATTGAAAGAACGATATCAATAATTCGTTTTACCAAAAGTCTCACTCTGCTTTCGCTGTTATTGGAAAATTTTGCGACTGGAACATTAAAATATTTTTCTGAAAATATTTTTTTATGAATAATTTCCAATATAGGCGAAGCGACCTGGATGTTCGCCTTCGTCGTTTTGCAAAGATCGACAATTTCCAGCAGTTTCTTGGTAGAGACATCCGAAATCGTAATAAGGATTTCGTCGATTTTTTGGTTTTTGACAATACGAGGAAGATCGTGAAGTTTTCCGAGATTTTTAATATTTTCGAAGATTACCTCGTCATTTTTATAATGATCATCGATAAATCCGATGAATTCAAAGCCATAGAGATTATCAATCAGACTTTGAATAATAAAATTTTTCGCTTCGAGCGCGGCCCCGACAATAAGGATTCTCCTTTTTACGGTCTTCTGCTTGTTAAAATAAATATACAAAGGCCGGAAAATAAATATTCTATAAAACGCAATAATCGTTAACCCGATGAAAATAAAATACAATGAAACTATTCTGAGATGCATGTCCAGTCGAAAATTGAAGAAAAAATATGCAACCGCTAATCCGATAGTCGCATAAAAAAAGGAAATCGTCAACTGGACAAACTGCCTTGCTTGAGTAACGACGACGTTGATTTTATAAAGTTGATAATTTTGGAAAACCAGCAATACTGCGAATAAATATATAAAAGTACCAATATGGTCTGAATTAAAGATCAGGGCATTCCATTCCGGAAGGACCGTATTGTGCACAATTCCCTTTAATTCGATAGAGATGAGCAACGAGAAAAAAAGGAGGCAATAGTCGATTATTGCCAAAACAATTTTATATCGAGATTGTTTCATTCCCATTGTCAAAATAAAGCGATAGAATCATTACGCATATCATTGATTCGACTTTTTATCGGTTCCGCTCTATCACAAACGGAACGATAGTATTCCCGCCCGATAGAAAAGATCGATGTACCCTGTCATTTTATTTATGGTAGAATATTTTTACTGCATCCGCAACATAGGATATCTGTTCATCCGTCATTTCGGCAAATAACGGCAGAGAAAGCCCATTCGATGCAAGCCGCTCTGACGAAGGGAAATCTCCTTTTTTATAATTTAATCCCTTAAAGCATGGCTGCAGATGGAGCGGAACCGGATAATGCAAACCCGTGCTTACTCCCTGATTTTCAAGATACTGTTGTAACTCATCCCTTTTTGTGGCTTGGATCACATAGAGATGATAGACATGTTTTGCAAAAGTCTTTTCAACAGGAATCTTCACTTGATCCACATGAGAAAGCATTTCATTATATTTTTGTGCTGCCGTACGGCGCCTATCGGTCCATTCTTTCAAATGTTTGAGCTTCACACCAAGCACAGCCCCCTGAATACCTTCCATCCTGTAATTATGTCCATAGATTTGATGGATGTATTTCTCTTCAGCTCCATGCGCCCGCATCATTTTCACTTTTTTTGCAAGCGCGTCGTCGTTGGTTGTAACGGCGCCTCCTTCGCCATATGCCCCGAGATTTTTCCCGGGATAAAAACTAAACGATGCAATCTCGCTCAGGCCGCCAATGTGTTTCCCTTTGTATTCGGCAAGGTGTGCTTGCGCACAATCTTCCACAAGATGAATGTTTCTCCTATTTGCAATTTCTTTCAGCGGATCGATATCTGCCGGCTGACCATACAGATGTACCGCAACAATTGCTTTGGTTTTTGAAGTAATTGCCTGTTCAACGTTGGACGGATCAATATTATAGCCTTCCGGTTCACAATCGACAAACACCGGAGTTGCGCCGCAGAGTGTAGCGCCCCATGCAGTAGCAATGAACGTATTAGCCGGCAGGATAACCTCATCACCAGGCTGTAATCCTAATGCCCAAAGCGCCAGATGGTTCCCATCCGTGCCGGAGCTGACTGCAATGCAATGCTTGACATGATGTGCATCGGCAAATGCTTTTTCAAAATCCGCGACAGATTTACCGAGAACAAACGCAGTAGTATCCAAAACATTTTGGATGGCTGGATTGACTTCGTGTTTAATAGATTCATATTGAATTTTAAGGTCGAGGAATGGGATTTTCATTTTTTTCATCCTTAGATTTATGTCCCTGGTACATTTTCCGAATGAGGGTAAGAACACATTCGAATTGTATCGTGCACTGGGAAGAATCCGGCCAAGGCAGCCGGTTTGTTCCTCAATCGCGCGGAAAAACAAAACAGCCTGCAGACTTTATCGATCCCAAACATATCGTGTTTAATGGGATATCAGATCCGCTAAAAAAAGCAGTTTTCAAACTGCAGCCTAAACAATGGATTATCGGCTAAGCAACAATCAGCCTTTCCCTTTTTCGAGTAATAACGAAGAAATTCAGCTTCATTCCACAAATTTCTTTTAAAATATAAGAAAACATCGGGACGTTTTCCAATCAATTGAGAGAATAATAGTTAGTTTATCCCGATTCTAAATGAATTATGAAATTAATGTTTTATGTCTTTATCTGGCATTTTCTTGATGTTCATGATCTTCCCTGCAGTCACGGAAACCATATTAGATGTTTCCGGGACTGCAAAAACGATAGAACATTAAATTGCACCGGGATGTTACTGTTTGTAAGTTTTGCAATTTTCTAATTTACTATGGACCGGCAGTCGGTTATCCTGGAAGCAGTATATGATGTTTTCGTGTAACAGCGAACGGCCGGACATATACCACAATAGCATAATTTCGACTAATTACGCACATTCATAACAACGCATCTTTTGTACTTCGCAGTCCGGACGATCTTATAATGATCCTGAGTATGCTCCAACACATGCCATAATTTCCCGCTCACTTTTCTAAATTATTAGTTTTGGATTTATACCTAGGGGTTTCCCCTCTTATACATAGGTATACAAAGATCGTTCCTCAAAGGTATATTGTTTTTGATATGAGAAGATATTGTTCTATCTTTTTTTATTCCTTAAGATCGTTTATTTGAGAATGATGAACAATTTTATTTTCAAAACGATTTTATACTTTATTTAAGGTACACAATGCGCCTCCATAAAATATTATTTTTATTTTTAGCGCTGTTTATTCAAGATGCTTTTTCACAAGTAGCAGCGACGATTAAGCAAGGAGGAATATGCTTCCGTATTGATGATGATCAGAGCATTACTGATTGGCAGCAATATGCTGCCGTATTCAAAAAGTATAATTATAATTTTACTTTTGCGATATTTATCCAGCCTCAAGTTCAAACTCCTTCTTATATTAGTTTAATAAAAAACTTGCAGGCAGCAGGCAATGAGTTAGCAGATCATACGCCAAATCATATAACATCCTATTTTATACCAAGCAATGTTGCAAAGTATAAAGGATTGGCAGGTGTCGATCATATTTTTGGCGATACTGTCGCTGTTGCATACGATTCATTCGACACCACAACAGCGTATGCTCCGGACGGATTTGCAAATTTAGTAAACAAGAATATGCTCATAAGCAAAAAGAACGGGCAATTCAAGAGTTTTTCAACATCGAACGACAATACTATATATGCTGCGGTCTATTTACCTTCTCTGCATAAATTATTATCATTTTCAGGGGTCTCGAATTCAAATGCAAAAAATCCCGATACGCTGTATTTGACGACGCTGTGGCATGAAAACGTATCGCTGCCGAACGCACAAAATATTCCGATTAAAATGATAGGAAATTATGATATTCACATGAATATCAATGGATTGAGTTTGCTCTCAAGGTGTTCATTGGATTATTATTCTCAGCTTGGCATATCCAGACCGGTTACATGGATTCAACCGGGCGGAGCATTTCCCCAATTGAGTCCGCAGGATGCCAAAAATGCATTTGGGATTGACAACTCCTATACGAGCGCCGGGGTTTATCCGAATGCCGCATTAAAATGTTACAATGAATACAATCCTGATGGAGACAGACAGTATGCCATGATGTGGGGAGATTTCTATGAAGATGAGAATTCATTCGCTCAAGCGAAAATTATTATTGCCGATAGAATTGCAAAGCATTATTGGTCGATTGGGCACAGCCATTTCAGCTCGTTACTTGGCGGTTGGAGCGGATATTTAGCGCGAACGGATAGTTTGCTAAGTTGGTGCAAAGCAAATAATATCATGGTGAAGACCTATAAAGATCTGGCAGAACAATTATATAATACGCCGCAAGATCCTTATACAAATATTTTTCCGCCGTTGAATGTCGATCTGGATGGTGACGGCATTCCGGACGGTTATTCATTGGACGATGGTTTATTCGATACGACAAGCGGAGTTCCTGAAAGCGGCAATAGAAGCTTTTCGATTAAAAGAAAAGGATATATCTTTTCTATCGGCGGACTGGCTGGTTTAGAAAAAGGAGAGAACGATTTTTATATCAGCACGAAGGGCGGCGGCGACGATGCTGTCGATGTTCAATTTGTGTTCGATAACGGAAAAACTGTCACGTTAAGCTTCCCGGCAAAGTCCGATTGGACAAGATACGGTTGTGATCAATCGACCAATAAGACAAAGACACTTATCGTCCCCGACGATGTTTCCTATTGTGATGTCAATATCTTATGTTCTAAAATTTCAGACAAAAAACATTCGGTGCAGGTAAGCGGTTTTGAACTGCATAAAAAAATCTATCCGGCCGTTCAAATCACTTCTTCACCGGACACAACCGTTTATTTGGCTTCTCAATACAAATATCAAGTTTCCACCAATATAAAGGATAAACCTGACACGCTGACCTATAAATTTATAACTGCCCCATCATGGCTGTCGATAGATCGGAACGGTTTAGTGAAAGGAAACCCATCGCAAAGCGGTTCGTACCCGGTTCGGATTAGGGTTCAAGACCTGCAGGCGCGAGCGGACACACAAGCATATATTTTGTCGGTTATTAAGAGGAATGCGCTGACTTCAAAATCGAACATTAATTCACAAATTACAGCCGCCGGCTATGCTGCAAATCCGTCAGTGATACCAGATAATTACACACTCTATCAAAATTATCCAAATCCGTTCAATCCCTCAACGACAATACGGTTTGATCTTAAACAAACATCGACTGTCAAGCTGTCCGTGTATAACATACTTGGACAGAATCTCCTTGAACAGAATTATGGAACAATAGATGCCGGGACTTATGAGAAGTCTCTGAATATGGACAGATATTCCAGTGGAATTTATTTCTATAATATACAAATAATCGGAATTGACGGCGAAAAATTCTTTATGACGAAAAAACTTATGCTGCTGAAATAGCAATAATAAGAGCATCGCCAATTTCGAATTGTAAAACAAAAAACCATGTAACCGACATCGCCCGCCACAAGATGAACCATTGCGGGCAAGCCCTCCTGCGGCGTTGCCCCTATGGGGTGGTGTCGGGAACCCCCGCAACGACCTCCCGATAATATCTATCAATATTCTCGGGACAAGCTGTCGCGGCTACAGTAATTAGACATTTTAACCGCAGTACTTCCTCACGACAACCAAGAATTATGAACTACGAACCACGCACTAAGAACCAAGCACTATGAACTTCTTTACAATTCGCGATTTCTTTACCCCTTCCACCCCACCACCGACATATTCCAATCTTTTTCCGTTAATGCTCTGCCTGAATCGAGAAAAGGATACAGTTCGGTTTTATTAAATCCCGCAATTTCCATATAGTATCTGATTTCCTGAGGAAAGAAAAAACGCATCGGGTGGGTCTCCCGTGTCTCCAATATCTTGCCGTCTTTAACATGCCATATCCTGAAATTCACTTTGACAAGATGATGTATGAAGTCAATTTCAGGTTCCGTAAATCTGATAACCTTTTCACCATCGCCTGCATCCATTTCTTTGATCCTGACTCCGGGTTTATCGGCAATAACCGCGGAACCATGCCAGCAGTCGAATATGAATATCCCGCCGGGAACAAGTACGTTATTTGCTATTTTACAAACCGCTGCAACATCCTCATTGGCAGGCATATAACTCATCACGGCGAACATAGAAATGACCGCATCGAATTTTCCTTCAAACTCGGCGTTCGTTATGTTGCCTTCAATAAAATTTATATCCAGCCCGGCATCCTGAGCTTTCCGTCTTGCGATTGCAAGCATCTGTGCCGACCTGTCTATACCTGTAACTTTGTATCCTCGCTTGGCAAGAACGAGGGCATGATTGCCCGTGCCGCAGCCGAGGTCGAGAATTGACTTGGGCAGATAATTATTTCTTTTGAATGTTTCCTCGATGAAATCACACTCTTTTTCATAATTTTTATCCCGGTACAGCAGATCATAAGAACGGGCATACTCTTCTCCGAATACTCTCATGCAATGATCTCCTTTAGGCATTCTGCGACTCTCGCTATATTCTCTTCCGTAAGCGTCAGCCCGGATGGAAGCTGACATCCGTTTTCAGAAAGATTTTCCGAAACTGGAAGTCTCTCTTTCTTGAACCATGGATACTTCACAAAGAGCGGCTGCAGGTGCATTGGATAAAAAAATGGACGTGTCTGGATACCTTTTTCCAGAAGCTTTTTCATTAATTCGATAACACAGATACCTTTTCCTTTGTTTAGAACTATTCCGTACATCCAATAAGTATTTTTTGCCCAGGATTTTTCTGCGGGAAGTCTGAGCAATCCCTTAATTTCGAGATCCTTTAAATAATCTGAATATTTTTTTCCTATCCATGCTTTCTTTTCCACATGTTCTTCTATTTTTTCAGCTTGAGCAAGACCGATGGCAGCTTGAACGTTCGTCATTCTGAAATTGAATCCAGGCTCCTCATGGACGAATCTTTTCTCCGGAATAAAGGCAAGATTTCGCAAACTTTTCAGTTTATCGGCAGTCTCATCATTGTCTGTCAAACACATGCCGCCTTCACCCGTAGTTATAGTCTTGTTCGCATAAAAACTCGTACAACTTATATCCCCAAATCCTCCGCATTTTTTGTTTTTATATTCAGAACCTATTGCTTCGGCAAAATCTTCAATTATATATAAATGATGCTTTTTTGCTAATTCCAATATTTTATCGACATCAACGGGATGGCCGTATATATGGACTGCCATTATTGCTTTTGTATTCTGTGTTATTTTTTCTTCGATCCGGGACGCATCCATATTCCATGTTTCTTCTTCGGCATCGACAAAAACCGGAATAAGGTTGTTATAGATACATGCCAGTGCGCAGGAAATAATTGTGAAGGAAGGTATTATAACCTCGCTGCCTTCAGGCAAATTCAATGCCCGCAGAGCAAGTATAAGGGCATTTGTGCCATTGTTCACTGCCACAGCGTATTTTCTCTGTACATACTCTGCGAATTTTTCTTCGAAGAGTTTTATAAATTTCCCTTCGGATGAAATCCAGCCGGACTTCACAGCCTCGGCGGCATATTCGAGTTCTTTCGCTCCGATAGATGGTTCATTTATAGGAATCATATAAACTTTATGCTCCCTCGAATATATTTTTATCATTTGCTCCCGTATATGGTCCCTGTTTTATTTCTATCATGACGGTATCCAGGAGCATTTCAAAGCCGTGCCCGCCGCCGCAGAGGAGGATCATGTCGCCCGAATCGAGCACTTCGGAGAAAACCGGCATATGATCGAGGTCGTAAAAGTTTACCTGTACTCTCCCTTTTTTGATGAGGAGCACTTCCTGTGTATAATGGATTTCTCTCTTGTTGATCTGATGTTCATGCGGCTTGATAACGGCGCCTTTTTTGTGGGGCAAATAGCCGAGCTGCTGCGAAAAACTATCGGGTGTGAAAAACCGTATGGAATCGCCTTTATAATTGTCCCGCAAAACTATGGCGTACAAATCGCCTTCCTGGTATAAATACTCCAGTCCTGAGGTTTTAATCTCTTTTGACATTGGTTACCTCCAAAATTCTTTTATTCATACAGTCATCTCATTCTAGACTGTCCGACTTATAACTGATGTTACGCAGAGAATGAGCTATACAGAAAAAAGTAAAGTTGTCATACCCGAATGCCTTCATCGGGTATCCAGTTCTTCTGGATTCCCACTAAAAATCCCGCTGTACGGGATGCCG
>Ga0182021_10010774_pt1 | contig 10850 bp, 12 predicted proteins | sample 612E3MmetaG_FD_120493 | JGI IMG/M metagenome (GOLD analysis project Ga0182021, IMG submission 120493) | Permafrost microbial communities from Stordalen Mire, Sweden - 612E3M metaG (Illumina Assembly) | ecosystem: Environmental > Terrestrial > Soil > Wetlands > Permafrost | place: Sweden...
ACCGCAGTTGCAAGATCGGCAGTGTGGCCGGTGTACGCCTGTCCTACCGGGAAAAGAATCAACGCCTTTCCGGCAGCGGCATATTCGGAAGCCATTTTTTTAATATCGTCGGCAGCCAATCCGCTCTGTGCGGCGACTGTTTCGGGGCTGAAACCGGACAACGATTTTTCAAACTCTGTATACCCTGGTAGGGATGCAGCGCCTGCGTCAACCAGCTTTTCGTCGATGAGGCACTTGGCAATGGCGTTCAGTACGGCAACTTGACTCCCAGGCCGGTGAACGACTGTTTTCGCATCGGGAAGTTTTGAGAGCTTGCCGCGTTTATCAGAAAGAATCGTGATTTTTGCGCCGTTGTTTTTGACGGCCATGTTAATTTCGAAACCAACTACCGGATGAGTCTCATAGGCATCCGTACTTATGACAAACAGCATATTACTCTTCTGGATATCAAGAATGCTGGCCGACGAAGCGCTCGCACCGAAACTGCGGGCAAAACCTTCCGTCAGGGCGGCATGACCGTACCCGGCCGCATGGTCATAATTCTTCGTCCCGACGTTCTCAACCAGCAGTTTTTTGAACAAAGAAAACTCTTCATTGGTCAAGCGCGGTGTTGCCAGTGCAGCTACGGCACTGCCACCCTTAAGACGGCCTGCAACAAGTCCAAGGGCTTCATCCCAGGTCGACTCAGTCAGTGCGCCGTTTTTTCTCACCAGCGGTTTTGTTAGGCGCTGAGCGCTGTTGATAAACTGGTAGCCGAATCGTCCGCGGACACAAAGCTGCCCTTTATGGAACCCCTGATTTTCATCGTAAATCGTGGTCAGCACCTTGTTGTCTTTAACACCCAGTGTCAGGTTACAACCGGTACCGCAATAGCCGCAGACCGACGTCTGTTTTGTCATTGCCCACCAGCGGGCTTTGTGTTTGAACGGACGTGCCAGCAGTGAACCGACCGGACAGACCGAAATACAGGATCCGCAAAATTCGCAGTTGAGTCCGTCTTCAAATTCACAGCCGATTTTTGTTTCAATACCGCGATCGATAAAAGTCAATGCGCCGAAGCTGACGATTTCATCACAGATTCGAGCACATTTGCCGCAGAGAACACAGCGGTTCATGTCGCGCTCGATCAGCGGGTTGTTATAATCAATTTCGTGATGAAATTTTTCATCGGTGAAGCGGTTGCTGTTTACCTGGTATTCATATGTCAGGTTCTGGAGATCGCAGTCGCCTGATTTATCGCATACGGGGCAATCAAGCGGATGGTTGAGCAGCAGCAGCTCCAGAACCATCTTGCGTGCTTTGACGATATCCGGGGTCGAGGTGCGGATAATCATCCCCTCCGTGGCCGGAGTCGTACAGGCTGGAATCTGGCGACCTTTCATCTGTTCCACTTCAACCAGACACATGCGACACGCACCGAACGGCTTCAATTTTTTATCATGGCAGAGAATCGGTATTTTAATACCGTTCAACTTGGCCGCTTCATAAATTGTCGCAGTCTTTGGTGCAGTAACCTGCTTGTCATCTATCGTAAGATTTACCATCTCAACCTCTGTTCAGTGAGTTTGACCGTGTGTGCGTAATGTAGTTCTATTCAAGCGCCATAAAGCGGCAGGCATCATAGCAGGATTTACATTTGGTGCATTTTTCCTTATCAAGATAAGCCAACTGCCCTTTTTCCCAGACAATAGCATCGACCGGGCACGCTTTCTTGCAGGCGCCGCATTTTACGCACTTATCTTCTACAACCTGCCAGAGCAGCAACTCTTTACAGCAGTTGGACGGGCAACGTTTGTCGGTGATATGTGCCTCATACTCATCGCGGAAATAATTTATTGTGGAGAGGATCGGATTGGGAGCTGTCTGCCCGAGTCCGCACAATGAGGCCTTCTTGATGGCAATACCCAGATCCTGAAGGGTCGCAATATCAGTCAGTTCGCCACGCCCCTCGGTGATGCGCTCAAGAATATCAAGCATGACCTTGAGACCGATGCGACAGGGAACACATTTGCCACAGGATTCGTCTCTAGTAAAATTTAGAAAGAATCGAGATACGTCAACCATGCAGGTCGTTTCGTCCATGACAACCAGACCACCTGAACCCATCATGGCACCGGCTTTAATCAGGGAGTCATAGTCAACCGGTGTGTCCAGAATTTCAGCAGGAATACAACCGCCAGAGGGTCCACCGGCCTGAACAGCCTTGAATTTACGATTATTGGCAATGCCGCCGCAGACATCATAAATAACTTCACGGATTTTCATACCAGCCGGGACTTCAACAAGGCCGGTGTGTTTTACCTTGCCGGTAACAGCAAAGATTTTGGTCCCTTTGGTTGTTTCGGTGCCAAGCGAAGCATACCAGTCACCGCCCTTATTGATTATGTGACGAACGTTACCGAACGTTTCAACGTTATTAATATTGGTAGGCTTGCCCCACAGACCGCGCACAGCCGGAAATGGCGGCCGCGGGCGACTCATACCGCGAAAACCCTCAATGGAAGCCATCAGTGCGGTTTCCTCACCGCAGACAAAGGCACCGGCACCCATTTTGATGCGCATGTCAAAGTCAAGGCCCCACCCCTGAATATTCTTGCCGAGGTAGCCTTTTTCGTAACAGACATCGATGGCGTGCTGGAGGCGTTGAACTGCCAGCGGGTACTCAGCGCGTACATAGACATAGCCAAAGTCGCACCCGATAGCATACGCGGCAATCATCATCCCCTCGATGATGCAGAACGGGTCGCCTTCAAGCAGGGACCGGTCCATGAATGCGCCCGGATCGCCTTCGTCAGCGTTGCAGATCAAATACTTGTGGTCTCCGGGTGAGGCTTTGCAGAAAGACCACTTCATACCGGTAGGAAATCCGCCACCACCACGACCACGAAGTCCGGATTTTTTGACTTCCTCGATAACCTCTTCCGGTTTCATGCTCTTGATGCACTTCTCTATTGCCTTGAATCCATCTTCTTCTTTGTAGGCATCGATACTGTCCGGATCAATCTGACCACAACCGGTCATAACAACGCGCATCTGAGCGTCAACGAACTGGTTGTAGTATGGCTTGGCCTTTCTTTTCTCCATGACAGTTTTATTGACGATATGCTCTTCAATGATCTGCCCGACCTCTTCAGGCTTGACAAAGTCGTAGGTCACGCGCCCCTGCTCGGGGGTGATGATGTCAACCAGAACGTCGTTGGCGCAGAGTCCGCGACAGCCGGTTTTGATGACATCACAACGTTTGCCGACAACGGCATCAACACCCTTATCCGCGAGAATCTTGACGAAAGCCGCCTCAACCTCTTTGGCGCCCATCGAAACTCCGCCGGTACCCTGGCAGATCAGAATTTTTATGCCTGCGTTTTCGCTCATGACTGGATTGTCCCCTGCTGGATAGTTTCGAGCTACGTGCTATTTCATCGGCCTTTGACTGTAGTCGGATACGATTTCATCGACTTTCTGTACTGTCATGCCGCCGTACGTCGAGTCATTAACCATTGCCAGTGGAGCCATTCCGCAGGCTCCCAGGCAGGCGACCTTCTCGAAGGTAAAGCGCAGGTCAGGAGTCGTCTCGGCGTGTCCGATGTGCAACTTGTCGAAGAATGTTTCAACAATGCGGGGGGCACCTTGAACGTGGCAAGCCGTCCCAACACACACACGGATAATAAATTTACCGCGCGGCTTGAGATGAAACTGGGCATAAAATGTGAGTACTCCATAGATCTGACTTGGATACACATTCAAACGCTCCGCTATATGATCTGCCACCGCACGCGGTATGTAGCCATACTCGTCTTGAGCTGCCTGTAGGACAGGCATCAGATTCCCAGGAATATCTATATATTTGTCGATGATAGCATCGGCTATCGAAAGATCTACTTCTGGTTCTTTTTCTTCAGCTTGCTGCGCCACTACGTCACTCATGCGCCCCATCTCCTTTGAATCGTGCGGAGTTATCTGTCAATTTCACCAAGAACGATGTCCAAGGTACCGATTACGGCTACCAAGTCGGCAATCATGGAACCTACGCTCATCTGTTCGATTGCCTGCAGGTTCACGAATGAAGGGGGGCGAATCCTCAGACGCTCCGGCTTGTTGCCGCCGTCGCTGACGATATAGAAGCCCAGCTCCCCTTTGGGAGCTTCGACACCCTGGTAGACTTCACCTTCCGGTGCCGCGAAGCCCTCTGAGGCGATCTTGAAATGATGAATTAATCCCTCAATGCTGTTGTACACGTTTTCTTTGGGCGGATAGCATACCTGTGGACAGTCGGCCAGAACCGGGCCGGGCTTGAGCTTGTCGAGTCCCTGACGCACAATTTTGCAAGCTTCACGCATCTCGACCAGACGAACCTTGTAGCGATCAAACGTGTCGCAGTTTTCACCGACCGGCACCTTGAACTGGTACTTTTCATAGCCGCTGTATGGATTATCGCGACGCAGATCCCAATCAACTCCAGAGCCGCGAAGGGCGGGACCGGTAAGACCTATGTCAATGGCGTCCTCGGCGGATATGACACCATTGCCGACCGTACGCTTGAGCCAGATCGGGTTGGTTGTCAAAAGCCCTTCATACTGATCGAGATAGCCCGGCATGGCGGCAACAAAGTCACCGACTTTTTTTACAAACTCATCCGGTACATCCTGTGAAAGACCCCCGACGCGGAAGTAGTTCGATGTCATGCGGGCACCGGAGATCAATTCATAAATCTCCATGACGGTTTCGCGCTCACGGAACGCATAGATAAATACGGTCATGGCACCGATATCAAGAGCATGACACGCGATCCAGACCAGATGCGATTCAAGTCGGGTCAGCTCGGCCATAATAATCCGGATGGTCTCGGCGCGTTCTGGTACCTCAACCCCCATCAGCTTTTCAACTGCCAGGATATAACCCAGATTGTTACTCATGGGCGCCAGGTAGTCGAGGCGGTCGGTCAGGGGAAGGATCTGGTGATAGGTACGGTGTTCGGACAGCTTTTCAATGCCACGATGCAGGTAGCCGATATGGGGAGTGACCTTGGTGATCACCTCACCGTCCAGCTCGAGAACGAGCCTCAAAACCCCGTGAGTACTAGGGTGCTGCGGTCCCATGTTCAGTGTCATTGTTTCAGTAGTAGCCATGTATCGCCTCTTCTATGATCGAAATACAGAACGGATTGGAAAAACTATGATAAACGCCCTTTGTACGGTTCGCGATCAGGACCCTGCAGCGGATAGTCCTTGCGAAGCGGGTGCCCTACCCAGTCATCCGTCATGAGGATACGGCGGAGGTCAGGGTGATTGTCAAAGGTAATGCCGAACAGGTCATAGACCTCTCGCTCCAGCCAGTTAGCCGTTTTCCACACTTGAGTTGCAGTCGGGATACGACAGTCAGACTCGGCAACAGGCGTCTTGATACGCAGGCGATCCTTGTTGGGAATGGAATAGAGCAGGTAGACCATCATGAAGCGCTCTTCTTTTTTCCCCAAATAATCAACTGCAGTAAGGTCGGTAAGCAGGTTGTACTGCAGTGACTGTTTGAGGAACGAAAGGATGTCAATAATGGCATCCTTCGTTACGGTTACCGTCACTTCCCCCCTGAATTCGACTACATCAATGATAGAAGCGGAGAACTTTTCCTTCAGCTTCAGTACTGCACGATTGTTTTCTGCCATGATATCCAACCCTTTTGTGGGATTTGTGTGTACGTTCGTTGATATTACAGAAGATCAGGCTGCTTCCGGAATGTAGCGTTCGCCCAGGCCAATGGCGGAACCGAAAGAGTTACGCTCACTCATAATCTTGTCCTGCAGCTTCATCAGACCGAACAGCAGTGCCTCGGGGCGTGGCGGGCAACCGGGAATATAAACATCAACCGGCAGTGCCTCATCGATACCCTGCACAACGCTGTAGGTATCAAAGATCCCGCCGGAGCAGGCGCAGGCACCCATGGCGATAACCCATTTCGGCTCGGGCATCTGCTCATAGACCGTTTTGATGACCGGCAGCATCTTTTTTGTAACCGTTCCGGCTATGATAATACAGTCGGACTGACGGGGAGATGCGCGGAAAATGATACCGAAGCGGTCAAGGTCATTATGGGAGGCGCCGGTTGCCATCATCTCGATAGCACAGCATGCCAAACCAAAGGTCATCGGCCAGATGGATGACTTCCGGGACCAGTTAACCAATAGATCCAGTGACGTGGTGATAACGCTATCGCCAAGCGGATTGTCTACTCCCATTCCAGCGCTCCTTTTTTCCAGACATAAATATAACCAACAAACAGAATGACAATGAAAAGCCCCATCTCAACCAGCCCGAATACTCCCAGTTTCTTGTAGAGAATTGCCCATGGGTACAGGAACACGGCCTCGATATCGAACAGGATGAACAGCACGGCGATCAGATAGAACTTGATCGAATAACGCTCACGGGCAGTTCCGACCGGCTCGCACCCGCTTTCGTATGGCTGCAATTTTACCTTAGACGGCTTTTTCGGGCCAATTAATGAGGAAAAAACCAGCGAGCAGAGTCCAAACAGAACCGCCACTATCACCAAAAGTAGTATTGGCAGGTATGCACCAAGCATTATGAATCCTCCTTACTGCGTACGGTATACTGTATACAAACGCTGAATTTAATAAGCTGTTTAAATTTCTTTGTCAACTGTTTTTTTGCACCAGTTTCTTTGCTGCTGATGTATACAACTTTATAAATTTACTTATAAAATTACTACTTTACCATTGACATCGCCTGATACTATATGATACCTACGCTCTTTCACTGAGTCATTAAAACATCATTTATTCGATACGAGGTTTACCTATGAATCACGAACGCTCCAGTTATCTTTTTCAGCAGGCAAAGGCCGCTATCCCCGGCGGCGTCAACAGCCCCGTACGCGCCTTCAAGTCGGTCGGTGCCGACCCGCTCTTCATCAAGAAGGCTTCCGGCTCTCACATTTTTGACGAAGACGGCAACAACTTTATTGACTATGTCGGCTCGTGGGGACCGATGATTGTCGGCCATTGCCACCCTGATATCATCAAGGCGGTTCAGGACACCATGAACAGCGGCGCCAGCTTCGGAGCCCCCACAGAACGTGAGACAACCCTCGCCAGCATGGTAATTGAGGCGGTCCCTTCCATTGAAATGGTGCGCATGGTCAGCTCCGGCACCGAAGCGACCATGAGCGCCATCCGGCTTGCCCGCGGTTACACCGGCCGGGACAAAATACTGAAGTTCTCGGGCTGTTATCACGGTCATGCTGATTCCCTGCTTGTCAAGGCAGGCTCAGGCGCCGCAACATTCGGCGTGCCTGACTCCCCTGGTGTGCCGGCCGAGGTTGCCAAACTCACGCTGACCGCTGAATTCAATTCGCTCGATTCTGTCAGGAAACTGGTGGCTGACAACAGCAACAGCATCGCCTGCATTATCGTTGAACCGGTTGCCGGCAATATGGGGACAGTACCGCCACGAGAGGGCTTTCTTGAAGGACTGCGGGAAATATGCACCAATGAAGGGATAATCCTGATTTTTGACGAAGTCATGTCCGGCTTCCGTGTCGCCTACGGTGGCGTCCAGGAACTGTACGGCGTCACTCCGGATATGACAACACTGGGCAAGATCATCGGGGGCGGCCTGCCGGTGGGCGCATTTGGCGGCAAGCGCGACATCATGGAAAAGCTTTCGCCGTCAGGCGGGGTCTATCAGGCGGGAACCCTGTCAGGAAACCCGCTGGCCATGTCGGCGGGAATCGCAACGCTGAACATTCTCAAACAACCCGGTTTTTATAAAGCACTGGAAGAAAAGAGTCGTGCAGTTGCTGAAGGAATCGCCAAGGCAGCTCGTGATGCCGGTTATCCGATTTACTCAACCCGCGTCGGCAGCATGTTCTGCGCCTTTTTCAGCAAGGGTGACGTTTTTGACTGGCCGACCGCAAGTAAATGCGACACCAAGGCCTTTGCCACCTACTTCCTCGGCATGCTGGACGAAGGAGTATATCTGGCCCCTTCACAATTCGAGACCGCTTTCGTCTCCGCCGCCCACAGCGAGGACGACATCGAAAAAACCATAGCGGCTGCCGCCAAATGTTTCAAACTGATTGCGTGATACATGTTTTCATTTCTGTTTGACATATCAGCGCCACCTGTGGTAAGGAATACCGGTTTTATGCCACTTTCACAGGTGGTTTTGTATGGCCGGTAACAACCGTCAGCTTTTTCAGAGCCTTGCGATGGTTTCCAGCATGGGCATCTCCGTTGTGCTGGCGATTGCCATCGGGGTCTGGTTCGGCCTGACGCTGGATCGATGGCTTGGCACGAAACCCTGGTTCTTTTATATCTTTCTGTTTATCGGGATTGCCGCCGGTTTCAAGAATGTGTACGTAATCGCCGGCAGGGAGATCCGAAAAAGTGATGATAACGATCAACGAGGATAACCTCTTTGCTGTCATCATCAAGGGAAGCCTGGGGTTGCTGGCTTTTCTGTCTCTGGCCGGATGGGCACTCTTTTCGCCGCAGGTCGGTTTGGGCGTCCTGGCCGGCGGATGCATCGCGATAGCCAATTTTTTCTGGATCCGGAACGTACTGCAGCGCATCCTCGGGCAGCTCCCCGCAAAAGCGACGATGTATGCTCAGCTTCGCTTTGTTGCCCGTTTAAGTCTGACCGGATTGCTGCTGTATTTTATTATAACGTCCGGGCGATTTTCACTGGCCGGGCTTTTTGTCGGACTCTCAGTAATTGTCATCAACATAATCGCACTGTCACTATACAGCGCCCTGCGCGCAGGAGGTTAGCTCCATGATTCACCCGTTACTGTTTCTCGAATTTTTCCGCAAGTTACTTGCACCGCTCCACATTCCGAATGCAAGTGCCGATGCGATCAGTTACACATGGCTTATCATCGTGCTGCTGCTGGTTCTGTCGCTTCTGGCAACCTCGGCGCTCAAGTCTATTCCACGCGGCATGCAAAATTTCATGGAAACCGTCATTGGCGGCATCGAGACGATGATCGTCGACACGATGGGAGAACATGGTCGTCCGTTTTTTCCGCTGATCGCCACGCTCGCCATCTTCGTGCTTGTATCCAATCTCATCGGTCTGATACCCGGCTTTTTTCCGCCGACCGCCAATATCAACACCACCGCAGCCTGCGCGGTAATCGTCTTCGTTTCCACCCATGTGGTCGGGATCAAGCATCACGGCCTGGGCTATATAAAGCACTTCCTCGGACCCATCGCCTGGCTGGCTCCGGTCATGTTCTTCATTGAAGTCATCGGCCACCTGAGCCGTCCGGTTTCACTGACACTGCGTCTGTTCGGCAACATGAACGGCCACGAACTAGTTTTGATGATTTTCTTCGGCCTGGCACCATTTCTTGTGCCGCTGCCGATGATGCTGATGGGTGTTCTGGTTTCGTTTATCCAGGCGTTCGTATTCATGCTCCTGGCCATGATCTACATCCAGGGTTCGCTGGAGCACGCACATTAAGTAAGTGAGAAACCCTTTTGCAAAAATGGTTTCGTCAACGCACGTATCCCGCTTGTCGGGGCTAATAAATTAATCTCAGATACTCCTATACTGTTTAGGAGACAAAACCATACGGAGGTAGTAAAGATGAGCTTTTTCACGATGTGCGTTCTGGCAGCAGGTATTGGCATGGCACTGGGCACCGTAGGCACCGGCATTGGCCAGGGTCTCGCAGTTAAAAGCGCTGTAGAAGGCGTTTCCCGTAACCCCGGCGCTTCCGGCAAAATCCTGACCACCATGATGATCGGTCTGGCCATGATCGAGTCCCTCGCAATCTATGCACTGGTTGTCTGCCTGATCATCCTGTTCGCCAACCCTTACAAAGATATCGCAGTTAAACTGGCTGAAACTGTCGCCAAGTAATTTCTCTTTCAGTAACCGGCTCAACGTAAAAGGGCATCCACATGTGGGTGCCCTTTTCGTTTCTTATCTATGGGAGTGAATAACAGTCCGGTTTATTCATCGTCCTTCAACATGCCTTCAACCTCTTGTGACTCAGCACTTTCGGCAATACCCCCTGATTCCAAAACCATCAAAGTTCTCGCGGTATAGTGGTACTTAACACCCCGCTCAAGCGCACTGTCAACATACTCAGCACCCTTCAGTGGTTCCCTGTTAAGTGGTTGATACGACCGGGGACTCGTGGCGGTCGAGCGGTACAGGTTATAGCCAAGCAGTTGCCCGGTGATTAGTGGTTGAAACGATAGTTGAAGCTTCACCTCTGTTGGAAATGACTCGATTTTAACGGCAGGCGCAGGGAGAGAAGTACCCACCCGAACGTCAGCAACTGCAGAAGTAGCTCCATCTACGCCATCTGAAGTAAAAGGAACTATGCTGTATGAATAGATATTCCCTGAGCTTACATCACTATCAATCAATATCAGCCGGTTACCGAAACGCTGGGTATCGGCCGGTAATAGATCAAGATAGAGCGTGCGAAACAGGTGATAATCTGTCGTGCAGGAGCGACAAACATCCTTCTGATTTGCATCGTTCGTTTGCTTGCTGATTTTAACACCAGCCACATCCTTCACCAGCCGCCCTGCCCGATCCTTGTCAGGGAGTGCAAACTGGAGCTTTACAACGGAGCCACTCTGCTGTGCCGTAACAGCAGCCGGAGCTGCCGGAACCAGCATGTCGGGGTAGATCAGCGGACCTTTCCTGCCACAGGCTGTTGCAAGCATCGACAAGCCGACGACCAGTGCAGAGTGGCCAAGGCGACTCATCGCTTCACCTCTGAGGGCAAAACGGCGTCCAGCTTTATCTCGAACTGTCCGGCAGCGGACGAAAATCGGACCCTGTCTGCCTGAATATCAGTAATTTTAGCCCCCG
>Ga0182021_10010775_pt1 | contig 10850 bp, 11 predicted proteins | sample 612E3MmetaG_FD_120493 | JGI IMG/M metagenome (GOLD analysis project Ga0182021, IMG submission 120493) | Permafrost microbial communities from Stordalen Mire, Sweden - 612E3M metaG (Illumina Assembly) | ecosystem: Environmental > Terrestrial > Soil > Wetlands > Permafrost | place: Sweden...
CGACAAGGCGATGGCGTCGATTTTCGTGTCGGTACTCGGGCAGTTGAAACGCGACGGCTACACGCCGAAGCGCGACATCATCCTCGCGCTGACTTCGGACGAGGAGCGCGGCGACGTGCCGAGCAACGGCGCGTTCTGGCTGGTGAAGAACCAGCGCGCGCTGATCGAGGCGGACTTCGGCATCAACGAGGGCGGCGGCGGAGAGTTGAAGGACGGCAAGCCGAACCTGCATCGCATGCAGGTCGCCGAGAAGGTCTACGTCACCTATGAACTGGAGACGACCAATCCGGGCGGGCACAGTTCGGTGCCGCGGCCCGACAACGCGATCTACCAGCTCACCGAGGCGCTCACGCGCATCGCGAAGCACGAATTTCCGGTGAAAATGTCCGATGTCACCAAGGTGTATTTCGAGCGCAGCGCGGCCTTCACGAGCGGCCAGGAAGCGGCCGACATGCGCGCGGTTGCGCGCGACAACCCGGACATGGCGGCGGTCGGGCGCCTGTCGGCGAAAGCGTTCTACAACGCGCAGTTCCGCACCACCTGCGTGACCACGATGCTCGAGGCGGGACACGCCGAAAACGCGCTGCCGCAGCGCGCCAAGGCCACGGTCAACTGCCGCATCCTGCCCCACGACGACGCCGCCGAAGTGGAGCGCACCGTGAAGGCCCTCGCCGGGGAGAAGGTCGCGGTAAAGCACCTCTACCCGCCGACGCTGAGTCCGCCTTCGCCCCTGCGTCCGGACGTGCTCGGCACGGTGGAAAAGCTCACCAGCCAGATGTGGCCGGGCGTCCCGGTCGTACCCTCGATGAGCACGGGCGCGACCGACAGCCGGTTCCTGCGCAACATCGGGATCCCGGTGTACGGCGTGTCGGGCCTGTTTGTCGAGCCCTCCGACTACCGTGCCCACGGGCTGAACGAGCGCATCCTGGTGAAGCAATTGTACGAAGGCAGGGAGTTCCTCTACCGTCTGGTGAAGGAACTATCCAACTGAGCGCGGCGCGAGTGATTCCGGGAGGCAACATGATCAAGAGCGTGATCGCACTGGCCGGCGCAATCGTCGTCGCCGTGCTTGCCGCGGCGCCTGCCGCGGCGCAGTACCCGTCCAAGCCCATCCGCATTGTGCTTCAGTTTCCCGCGGGCGGCGCGACTGATGCGGCGGCGCGCATCCTGGGGCAGGCGCTGACCCAGGCCATGGGACAGCCGGTGCTGGTGGAAAACCGGCCCGGCGCCGACGGCGCCATCGCAGCGGAAGTGGTCGCGAAGGCGGCGCCGGACGGTTACACCGTGTTCCTCGCCTCCAATACGCCGATGATGCAAGTGCCGCTGCTGCGCAAGAACCCGCCCTACGACCCGGTGACCGACTTCACCCCGATCACGGATGTCGGGCGCTACATTTTCATCCTGGTGGTGAATCCCTCGCTGCCGGTGAAGTCGGTGGCGGAGCTGGTCGCCTACGCGCGGGCAAACCCGGGCAAGCTTAACTTCGGCAGCTTCAGCAGCGTCGGCCAGCTGATGTTCGCGCAGATGCGCACGACCACCAACACCGACATGGTCCTCATTCCCTACAAGGGCGAAGCGCCGACGATCGTCGACGTGCTTGCCGGCCGCACGCATTTCACCTTCGCGACGCCCGCTTCCACGCTGGCGCACATCAAGGAAGGCAAGCTGCGCCCGCTTGCGATCCTGCTGGCCGCGCGCAGCGGGCTGCTGCCGGAGGTTCCCACCACCGTGGAAGCCGGCATGGCGCCGTTCAGCGTCGCGACCTTCGTCTCGCTGTTCGGTCCGCCGCGCATGCCGCCCGACATCGTGGCGCGGCTGAACAAGGAGTTCAACGCGGCGATGCAGCTTCCCGGGATGCGCGAGCAGATCGAACGCCAGGGCGTGCAGCTCACGGGCTCCACGCCCGAGGAACTCGGCGCCTTCATCAAGCAGCAGCTCGACGCCTGGGGGCGCGCGTTTCGCGAAGCCGGGATGAAACCGGAGTAGCGTCAGGGCTTGAAGACGAATCCGGGCCCGATCGCCACGCCGGCGGGGATGGCCGGCAGATCCGCGAACAGCCGCGGATGGTCCTTCATCACCTTCAGGATATGCTTGGGCTCGATGTGCTTGTTGACGTCGAAGGTGGACTTCAGAAAGCCGAGGCGGTTCAGCCGGTCCTCGGCGCTCCACATCGCCCGGTAATTGTTCGCCGAGAGACGCCGGTCGGCCTGCTGGATGTTGAACTGCATCGCGGCTTCGGCGACCTCGGTCTTCAGGCCGGGAATCCAGCGCGTCGCCACCTGCGCCGCCTGCTTGGGATTCGCGCGCATCCACTGGTCGGCTTCAGACACGGCCGCGAGGAATTTCTCGATCGTCGCGCCGTTCTTTTCCACCCACGGGCGCAAGGCGACGTTGAAGCCTACATATGAAATCACGTCGCCGCCGCGGATGATCTCCACCGCGCCCGGCACGTCCTTCAGCGCCACGATAGGCCACGGGTCCCAGGCCGAGAAGGCGTCTATCCCTTTCGACAGCAGCGCGACCGTCATGTCGGGCGGCGGCGTGTTCACCAGCGTGACATCGGCCGGCGTCAGGCCGGCTTTCTCCAGCAGCGCCAGTATGTAGAGGTGATTGATGGTGCCGAAGGACGCAGCGATCTTCTTGCCCTTCAGGCTTTTCAGATCGCCCTTGACGATGCCCGAAGTGCCGGACGCGACCAGCGCCATCGTGGCGTCCGAACCGAGCTTGGTCGCATTGCCGCTGTAGTTGCCGAGTGCGACCAGATCCATGCCGCGCACCACGGCGCCTATCATCGGCACGCCGACCTGCACCAGTTCGCTCTCGCCCGCCTGCAGCGCGTTGAGCGCGTCCACGCCGGTCGCGTAGGGCCGCGCGATGGTGACATCGAGGCCCCACTTCTCGAAGAATCCGCGTTCCAGCGCGATCGGCAGGCCAATCTGGTCGATGCCCGTCACCATCCCCGCCTTCACTTTGACCGGTGTCTGCGCCGGCGCCAGCCCCGGCGCAATCAGCGTCACGCACAGCAGCAATGCTTTTATCGTTTTCATCATGGCTATCCTCCTTTAGTCAGCGGCTCCACGCGGGTCACCCAGTAGGGGCGGGCAACGGCGGGCAGATCCGCTTTTTTGACCCCGCGGACTTCGATGGAATTGTCTTGCGTGCCGGAAACTCTACCGTACCTCTGAAACACGATAACATGGAACCGCTCCGGCGGAAACGGCAGCGTCACCAGTATGTTGACCTTGTCCGCACCCGTCTCCAGGCCCGCTGCGATCTTGCCCGGTGCCGCAAGACCCAGCCATCCCTGCCACGCGAAATAGCAGAGAAGCGCACCCAGCACCAGGCGGCCTCTGGTCGAGCGCAGCACGGCGCGCGCGATGCTCATGCCGAGCGCACCAGGTGGAGCACCTCTGCGGACACCGCCTTGAACGCACTGTCCTCGATCACCGAATCCCAGGCGCGCGGCCGCGGCAGCGCCACGTCGAGTTCCCTGAGGACGCGCCCCTTGGACAGCACGACCACGCGATCGGCGAGGAACACCGCCTCGCCCACATCGTGGGTGATGAATATGATGGTCGGCCGGCGCTCCTGCCAGATGCGCGTGAGTTCCTCCTGCAGCGTCATCCGGGTCTGCGCGTCGACGCTGGCGAAGGGCTCGTCCATCAACAGCACGTCCGGATTGTTGGCCAGGGCCCGCACCACGCCGACGCGCTGCTGCATCCCGCCCGAGAGCTCGTTCGGATAGCGGTCCGCGGCGTGCGCGAGGCCTGCGAGCGCCAGGTACTCGCGCGCGATCCTGTCGCATTCCGCTCGTGCCAGGCCGCGCATCTTCGGCCCGAAGGCGACGTTCTCGAGCACGGTCTTCCATGGAAACAGCGCGAAGGACTGGAACACGACGCCGCGCTCCGGCCCTGGCCCGCTCACGGCGCGGCCGTCGAGCAGGATCTCGCCGCCGGACACCGGGATGAAGCCGGCGATCATGTTCAGCAGCGTGGTCTTGCCGCAGCCGGAAGGGCCGACGATGGAGACGAACTCGCCCTGCCGCACGGCCAGCGACACGTCGTGCAAGGCCGTGACGTGCGCGCCGGCATAGGGATCGAAATAGGTTTTCGAAAGATCGCGCAGCGTCAGGCTTTTCATTGCGTCACCAATCCCCAGCGCTGGCCGGTGGCGCGCTCGATCGGCGCCAGCACCCAGCTGTCCACGGTGTACCACAGCACCCCGAGCACGATCATGCCGAGCAGGATTTCGACCACCGATCCGGCGCGCCGCGCGTCGAACATGAGGAAGCCGATGCCGCTGGTGCCGACGATGATTTCCGCCGCGATCAGCGCGCGCCAGCCGTATCCCAGGCCGTTGCGCAGGCCAGTCATGATGTTGGGCAGCGCGCCGGGCAGCACGACTTCCCATATGACGCGCGCGCGCGACGCGCCCAGGCTGCGCGCCGCCCGATGCAGTTCGAGCGGCACCCGGCGCACGCCTAGCGCGGTATTCAGCACCACCGGAAACAGCACCGTGTAGACGATCACGAAGGTCATGGTGGTGAGGCTGAAGCCGAACCAGATCAGCAGGATCGGCAGCCAGGCGATGTCGCCGATGGCCTGGAAAAACAGCAATATGGGCCACAGCATGGCGCGGGCGCGGGCATTCAGGCCGACCAGCACGCCGAGCGGAATGCCGAGCGCCATCCCCGCTGCGGCGCCGACCGCCAGCCGCACCACGCTGTCCTCGAGGTAATCGGGCAGGATGCCCTTGTACATGAGCGAGCCGAACGAGCGCACCACCTCCAGCGGCCCGGGAAAGAACGCGCGCGGAAACATGCCGGACTCCGCGACGATGGCCCACAGCGCGACCACCGGGATGAACGGCACGATCGAACGCACCGCGGGGTAGCGCGCGGTCCATCTGGCGTAGAGGGTCCAGGCGATGAGCAGCGGTTTCATGCGCGGTGCACCATGCCCCAGCGCTCGATCGTCGCGCGCTCCAGCGGCGCGAGCAGCAGCCGGTCGATCAGCAGCCACAAAATGCCGATCACGATCATGCCGAACACGATGACCTCGGTGCGGTAGAAGTCGCGCGCGAGGAACAGCATGTAGCCCAGCCCGACATTGGTTGCGATCATCTCGGCGGCGATCAGGCCGCGCCAGGCGAAGCCGAGCCCGGTGCGCACGCCGGTGACGATGTTCGGCAGCGCGCCGGGCAGCAGCACCTGGGTCAGCATGGTCCAGCGGCGCGCGCCGAGCGATGCTGCGGCATGCCGCAGCGGCAGCGGAATGCTGGCGACCCCGAGCAGCGTGTTGTAGGTCACCACGAAGAACACGGCGTTGAAGATCACGAAGGTGATCGCGCCGAAGCCGTAGCCGAACCACAGCGTGGCGATCGGAATCCAGGCGATGCCGGCGAGCACGGAGAAAAAGCGGAACAGCGGCGTGAGAAATCCCGAAACCACGGGGCTCAGGCCCATGGCCACGCCGAGCGGGATGCTGATGACGATCGCGAGTACCGTTCCCACGGCAACACGACCCAGGCTGGCGCCTATGTGGCGCAGCAGCGAGCCGTCCTGCAGCGTTTCAAACCCGGCGCGCGCGACCGATTCGACGTCCGGGAACACCCGCGGATCGACGCCGAACGCGCGTATCACTGCTTCCCAGAGCAGCACCACGGCCAGCAGCGGCGCGACAAACGTGGCCATCGCCAAGAGGCGGCGAAACCGCGGCGGCGCGGCTGCAATGTTCACTTGCGCGCGCCGCGCAGCAAGGCTGCGCGCACCAGGGGAAGCCGGTCGTTGCCGAAATACATGTCGCCGCCGTCGACGAACAGGGTCGGCGAGCCGAAGCCGCCGCGGCGGATCAGCTCGTCGGTGTTGGCCTTCAACTGGTCCTTGATCTCCTGCCTCGCGATGCCGGCGAAGAACGCCGCCGCGTCGACGCCGGCGCGCTCGCACGCCGCCGCCAGTACCGCATCGCTCGATATGTCGCGGTCGTCGCGCCAGTAGGCCTCGAACACCGCTTGCGCGAACGCCGCCAGCTTGCCCTGCGGCTCGAGCAGGATGCAGCCGCGCATGGCCTTGACGCTGTTGACCGGAAACACCGCCGGCGGGAACTTGATCGTGAGCCCCGCGTGCCGCGCCCAGTCCTGCAGGTCCTTCAGCTGATACGCCTGCTTCACCGGCACCGGATGTTCGCGCGAGAAGTACACGCTCGGGTTGACACTGTTGAAAATGCCGCCGACCAGGATCGGACGCCAGCGTATGCTCGCGCCCAGTTCGGCGGCGAGAGGCTGGATGTTGTGAAACCCGAGGTAGGTCCAGGGGCTGGAGCAGTCGAAAAAGAATTCGATCATCGCGAAACTTCAGCTCGGTTTATGCGCGCCAGCGCGCACGCTCTGCGCCGTCTGGCCGAACAGGGCCTTGCGTGCTTCCTCGTCCATTTTCGGCAAGCGCAACTCCTTCCCCAAGTCGAGCCCGCGCCTGGCGGCCGGGCGCTCGAACAGCAGCTTATACCAGCGCTCGACATGCGGGAAATCGGACAGCGCAACCTGTTGCGCCTTGTGGGTGCGGATCCAGGGAAAAATCGCCATGTCGGCAATCGTATATTCGCCGCCCGCGACGTAACGCCCGGTGCGCGCCAGCTGGGCGTCGAGCACGCCGTACAGGCGATTGACTTCCTTCGCGTAGCGCTCGAGGGCGTAGGGTATTTTTTCCGGTGCATACAGCAAAAAATGCCCGTTCTGGCCGGCCATCGGCCCCAAGCCGCCCATTTGCCACATCAGCCACTGCAAGGTTGCGTGCCGGCCGCGCAGGTCGGCGGGCAGAAAGCGCCCGGTCTTCTCCGCCAGATAGATCAGGATCGCGCCGCTTTCGAACACCGATATCGGCGCGCCGCCGCCCGGCGGATCGTGGTCGACGATGGCCGGCATGCGATTGTTCGGGCTGATCGCGAGGAACTCCGGACTGAACTGCTCGCCGCGCCCGATGTTGACGGGCTTGAGCGTGTAGGGCAGGCCGCATTCCTCCAGCATGATGGATACCTTCCAGCCGTTGGGCGTGGGCCAGTAGTGCAGGTCTATCATCGGGTCTCCTTGCTTGTACGGGCCCCATGCCCGGATATTTCGGCGCCGGCATCGGGTACGAGCGCCAAATTGTAGAACAGCGAGGCCGAGGCAACGAGCGCCACCACCAGAAACGCTGGCCAGAAATCCGCGGCGACGATGTCCGCGTGGCCCTGCAGGTCGCTCGATATCTGCAGCGCGTAGGCGCCGAGGGCCACGCCCATGCTCTGCGCGAGCCGCTGCGACATGCTCTGCATGCTCGATGCCTGGCTCATGGTCAGCGTGGTGATTTCGGCGAAGGAAATGGCCGCCAGCGCGGTGAACTGGAGCGAGCGCAGGCAACCGCCCAGGATCAGAACGGCGATCACGATGGCATGAGGCGTCGTCGCGGTAAACAGTCCGCAAACGGCCGCGCCGGCCGCCGCGAGCAGGGCATTGACCGTCAGGACCTGGCGGAACCCATAGCGCTTCAGCGTCGCGACCGTCAGGGTCTTCATGAACATCGCCCCCGCCGCCGTCGCGCAGGTGATCAGCCCGGAATGAAACGGGTCAAGCCCGAAGCCCAGCTGAAACAGCAGCGGCAGCAGAAACGGCGTCGCGCCCATGCCCATGCGGAACAGGCTGCCGCCGACGATACCGGCGCGGACGGTCGCGAGTTTCAGCAGTTTCAGGTCGATCAGCGGATTGGCGATGCGCCCGGCATGCCGGGCATAGGCCACGAGCGCCAGCGCGCCGAGCACGATGCAGCCGGCGGTGACTCCGCCGGGCAGCAAGTGCCCGCCGAGCGCAGACAAGCCGAGCATCAGCACCGAGAGCCCGATACCCAGCAGCGCGAAGCCGAACGCATCGAGCGACGGCAGTTCGGATTCGCGGATATTCGGGATGTGGCGAAGCACCAGGAAGAGCCCGAGTATGCTGATCGGCACGTTGATCAGGAAAATGCCGCGCCAGTTGAAGTACTGGGTGATGAACCCGCCCAGCGGCGGCCCCATGATCGGGCCCAGCAGCGCGGGTATGGTGAGGTAGTTGAGCGCCTGGACCAGCCCGCTCTTGGGCACGGTCTTCAGCAGCACCAGCCGGCCCACCGGCACCATCATCGCGCCGCCCATTCCCTGCACGAAGCGCGCGAGCACGAAGGCGGCGAGCGTGCTCGAGCCGGCGCACAACAGCGATCCGCCCATGAACACCACGATGGCGGCGGCAAAGATGGTGCGCGAGCCGTAGCGGTCGGCCACCCATCCGCTGATCGGAATGAATACCGCAAGGCTGACCAGATAGGAGGTAAACGCCAGTTTGAGCGCGAGCGGATTCTCGCCAATATCGCGCGCGATCGCAGGCAGCGAAGTGGCCAGCACCGTGGAATCCATGTTTTCCATGAACAGCGCGCAGGCGACGATCAGGGGGATCAGGATCTGGCGCTGCATCGTGCTGATGGTCCCTGTGCTGTTCTGGTCAGAATGGCTTCGACAATCGAAGCCGGAGCATACACCGCGGGACCAGCCGGCGGCGACAGGATGCTGAGCAAGGCCCGGACTTCGATTACACTGCGCGCAAGCGTCTGCAGGGACAAGGCGATCAGGTGAAGGCTGCGCGGTTTCCGTTCTTTTATGGCTGGGTCATCGTGGCCGTGGCCTTCGTCACCATGGGCGTGGCGGTCAACGCGCGCACCGCGTTTTCGCTGCTGTTCCCGCCCATCCTGCACGAGTTCGGCTGGGAGCGCGGCGTGACGGCCGGCGCGTTTTCCTTCGGCTTCATCATTTCGGCGGTGCTGAGCCCTCTGCTCGGCCGCCTGATGGACCGCCACGGCCCGCTGATCGTGCTCGAGGCGGGTGTGGGTATCATGGGCATCGGACTGCTGCTCGCCGCACAGGTAAGCCAGCCCTGGCATCTTTACCTCACGCTCGGCGTGCTGGTCGGCGCGGGCAGCGTCGGTCTGGGCTTTACCGGCCAGGCGCTGCACCTGCCGAACTGGTTCGTGCGGCGGCGCGGCCTGGCGATGAGCATCGCTTTCTCCGGCGTCGGCATCGGCTCCATCGTCATCTTGCCCTGGCTGCAGAGCCTGATCGAGCGCGCAGGCTGGCGTGCCGCCTGCACCGGCATGGGCATCCTGGTGTTCTGCCTGCTGGCGCCGATCAACCTGCTGATCCGGCGCGAGCCCGAAGACCTGGGCACCGGGCCCGACGGCGATGTGGCGGCGCCGGCTTCCGCCGCCGCCAAGCCGCACGCCAACATCGTCGATCACGCCTGGGTGGCGATCGACTGGACGCTGGCGCGCGCGCTGCGCACGGCGCGCTTTTGGTGGATCGCCGCAGGCTATTTTTGCGGCCTGTTCGCCTGGTACGCGGTGCAGGTGCACCAGACCAAGTACCTGATCGAATCCGGATTCGCGCCGATGTACGCGGCCTGGGCGCTGGGATTCGTCAGCTTCGCCGCGATTCCCGGGCAGATCGCGCTCGGGCACATCTCGGACCGCATCGGCCGCGAGTGGGTCTGGACCGTGGGCAACGCGGGCTTCGTGCTGTGCTACGCGGCGCTCTTGCTGATGCGCGTTTCTCCCAGCCCCGCGCTGCTCTGGTTCATGGTGGCCGCGCAGGGCTTCCTCGGCTACGGCCTCACCTCCGTCGTCGGCGCCATTCCCGCAGAGATCTTCCAGGGCCGCCACTACGGCGGCATATTCGGATCACTGATGGGGATCGGCATCGCCGGCGGCGCGACCGGCCCCTGGCTCACCGGCGCGCTGTACGACGCCAGCGGCAGCTATGCGCTGGCGTTTTCGCTCGCCATCGGCGCAAGCCTCGTCTCCGCCCTGTGCATCTGGCTCGCGGCGCCGCGCCAGATTCGCGCAGTGGCCGGGCGCATAGTGCGCGAATAGCCTGCCGCCCCGGCGGTCTTGTTTATTTCAGCTTTTCGAGAAACGGCGTCAGCAGGTCCATCGGCAGCGGGAACACGATCGTCGTGTTCTTGTCGGCGCCGATCACCGTCAGCGTTTCCAGGTAGCGCAGCTGGATGGCCTGCGGCTCCTGCGCGAGGATTTTCGCCGCCTGGTACAGCTTTTCGGAAGCCTGCAGTTCGCCCTCGGCATGGATCACCTTGGCGCGCCGCTCGCGTTCCGCCTCGGCCTGCCTCGCAATGGCGCGGATCATCGATTCGGTGAGGTCCACCTGCTTGATCTCGACGTTGGCGACCTTGATCCCCCAGGAATCGGTCTGCGCATCGAGCGCCTGCTGGATGTCGAGATTCAGTTTCTCGCGCTCGGCCAGCATATCGTCGAGCAGGTGCTTGCCGAGCACCGAGCGCAGCATGGTCTGCGCCAATTGGCTCGTCGCGTTGAGGTAATCGACGACCTGGATGATCGCCTTCTGCGGGTCGATCACGCGCAGATACACGACGGCGCTGACTTTCACCGACACGTTGTCGCGCGAGATCACGTCCTGCGTCGGCACCTCGAGCACCACGGTGCGCAGATCCACCCTGACCGCCTGCTGAATGACCGGCACGATGATCACCAGGCCGGGCCCCTTGACCTGCCAGAAGCGCCCCAGGGTGAACACGACACCGCGCTCATACTCGCGAAAAATGCGGATGGCATTGACCAGGAAAGCCACGATGAGAAACAGAATTACGCCGATGACGATCAGGTTCATGTTGCGTCTCCTTGATTGGGCGCGGCTTCGACAGTGAGCAACAAGCCGTCGATGCCGACCACCCTCACCACCAGCCCGCGCGTGAGCGGGATGCCCGCGCGGACTTTCCACGTTTCGCCGTGTATGCGCGCAAACGCGGCGCCGTCGCCGTCGCCG
>Ga0182021_10010777_pt1 | contig 10849 bp, 13 predicted proteins | sample 612E3MmetaG_FD_120493 | JGI IMG/M metagenome (GOLD analysis project Ga0182021, IMG submission 120493) | Permafrost microbial communities from Stordalen Mire, Sweden - 612E3M metaG (Illumina Assembly) | ecosystem: Environmental > Terrestrial > Soil > Wetlands > Permafrost | place: Sweden...
GTCTTTCTCACGGTTATCTTGGCTGCACCTCTCACGCTGGCTCAAGATAACTACGAAATCCAGGTGTACGGATCGGACCTGGTCGATCCCAGACACACCATGGTCGAACTCCATAGCAACTTCACGATCGACGGCTCGAAGGCGGTCGTGGATGGTGTTTATCCCACCAATCACGCCGAACACGAGACCATCGAGATCACACACGGCTTTGATGACTGGTTCGAGTGCGGCTTTTACATCTTCACTTCCATAACCGGCGGCCAGAGCTGGCAATGGGTGGGTGATCACATCCGGCCGCGTGTTGCCGTTCCGAAAAAATGGCACTCGCCGGTTGGTGTGAGCCTTTCGAATGAAATCGGCTACCAGAGGCGGCAATATTCCGTGGACACATGGACATGGGAAATCCGTCCGATTGTGGATCAAAAAGTCGGACGCTGGTGTTGGGCGCTGAACCCCATGCTGGACAGGTCTTTCCATGGTGAGAGCGTGAACCAAGGCGTTGTCTTTTCACCAAACTTCAAATTCAGCTACGATTTGACCCCGAAGGTCGCTGGGGGGCTGGAATATTACGGTTCGGTCGGTCCGGTGATCGGGTTCGATGCCGTCTCGCAACAGCAGCACCAGATTTTCCCCGCGATTGATTTGAATATCGCTCCGCAATGGGGTCAATTTTGGCCTCGGCGTAGGCCTTACGGGTACGACCGACCACCTGATTGCCAAAATGATTCTGGGTTATCGCTTTAATTTTTGACCGCGCCCCAGCAAACGCTGCTGCTCTCATGCAAACAAAACGTAGCAACGCGGACGCGTGAAGACTCATCAAAGCCTGCTCTTGATCCACCGTACCTCGCAGGTCGAACTCGCGTCGGACCAGTGGAGCTTGACAATCCACTTCGCGGTGCCCTACGTGAAGTGGGGAATGAAGGACCCAAGCACGTTCATCCTTCGGGTGGAAAAGACGGCCGATATTGACCTGCACGCTCTGGGGCCGAGTCCGTGGGTCGCACCACGCCAAGTTTCTTTAAGGGTGTATCCCGAAAGAAGACTCAATAAGCGCAGAAGCCTCGCGGTACTCGTCTCATTCTTTCTTGCTCAGGGTTTTGATTTGCTGGACCAGCGTGTCGATTTCTTCCGATGTTAGTTTGTTGGCGTACTTGGGCATGCGGCCTTTGCCGTTGGTGATGATGTTGTGCAGGTCAGCCGTGGAGGTGGCAGCGGTCGGGAAACGGGAAAGGTGGGTCTGGTCAGCACAACTGACAGCGACTTCCACTGCGGGCTCTCGGCAGGAAAAGCTCATCCCTCACCGTTCTCAGAATCGCGGGCAGTTCATTGGCAAGAGCAGGACGAAGTTCTGTGCCCACGCCTTGCAGCGGATCGATGGATATTGCGAACAGGGTGACATCCAACGCCCCGCCGGTAAGATAGGCGGCATCCAGCAGATCTTTCAGCCCGATGTCGTGTGCGGTGAGAGTTCGCGGGTAGTCCGAGGAAAAACGCGGCTGCAACCGGCGCACCGTTCCGGAGGGGTTGCCATCGACGCAGGCATCGATCAGAAGAATACGGTCTGCGTCCTGGAGGATCCCAAGCAACTGAAAACCGCCCGTTCCACCGTCGAGGCACTCCACGTTCGGCGGCAACGGCATCTTCTCGAGTGCGCGCACAACCTGAACGCCAACGCCCTCATCCGCCATTAGTACGTTCCCGACCCCAAGCACGAGTACGCGCTCGGAATCAGTGTTTTGGTTTCTGTCGCTCAAACTTCCACCCCCCCACCATGGAAGAAGTCGTGCCCCGTCCCTCGACGTAGTCATGGTAGAAAACAAGGTACACGTGCACCAACGCAAACAGAATAAAGAACCACATGAAGATATGGTGCCACTGACGCACTGCAAAGTCTCCACCCATCAGGGGGACGATCCAGGTAAATAGCCGAGGCAAGAATGACTTGCTCATGCCGGAGTAAAGCGCAAAGCCAGTGATGGCCTGGAAAAGAAATGCCAGAAACGAGAGGAAATAAATGAAGCCCGCCAGCGCGTTATGTCCGATCGAAATGATGCCGCGCAGGCGCGTCTGCAGGACGTCCACTTTGAGTACCTCGGCCATCTCATCCAACTGTGCCCGCTTCGTGGGGACGAAATTCGTCCATCGTGCATATGCGTTTCCCACAAACCCCCAGTAAATACGAAACAAGAAGTTGAAGAAGAAGAGAAACGCGGCGAGAAAGTGGAGGAAGCGCACTGTTCCGAACCAGTATTGCTGGTACGCCTCGGTGGAGTAGGAAATTGCGAGGGGATGTCCGATCAGGAATCCAGTGACGCAGAGCACCGCTACGCAGAGTGCGTTCAGCCAGTGATACAGCCTTACTGGCAGTTCCCAGACGTACACCCGCTCGAACAAGGCAGGTTGCTCACTCGGCAAGTTGGCAGCAGTCGGGTTGGTAGCCATACGCAGTTCCTCAGTAGAAGCTCAGCTGGTGCACATGCTTCCCAAGCGGATCGTACAGATGGACAGCGCAAGCGATGCACGGGTCGAAGGAGTGGATGGTGCGGAGAATTTCCACCGGTTGTTCCGCGTTGGCAATCTTGGTGCCGATCAGCGATGCCTCATACGCGGAGCGCTTTCCAGCGCCGTCGCGAGGGGAAGCGTTCCACGTACTGGGAACCACCAGTTGGTAGTTTTCGATCTTGCCGTCGTTGATGCGGATCCAGTGTGCCAGAGCGCCTCGAGGAGCTTCCGACAAACCCACACCCTCCGCCGTGGCTGGCCAGGTGGATGGCTCCCACTTCTCGCGCGTGAAGGTGGAAGTGTGGCCGTTTCGGACTTGCGCCAGCAGCTCATCGTAGAATTCTTTCATCCAGTGAACCACCAACTGGGTCTCGAGTCCGCGCGCCGCAGTCCGGCCAAGCGTCGAGAACAGGGCCGTCACTGGCACGTTCAGCCGCTGTAGAGCCTCGTTCACCACGTCCTTCACATCGGTCCGTCCGCTAGCGTAGGACACCAGCAGCCGTGCCAGCGGTCCCACCTCCATGGGATTGTCCTTCCAGCGGGGCGTCTTCAGCCACGAATACTTGCCTTCGACATTCAACTGCTCATAGGGAGGATGGGGCCCGGTAAAGTTGAATTCGGTTTCTCCCTCCCACGGATGCAGGCCGGTTGAATCGCCGCCGGAGTACGTGTACCAGGAATGTGCGATGTACTCCTTGATTTCCTGCGCGTCACGCGGGTTGACGGGATGAACCTCGCTGAGGTTCCGGTCTAGAATCGCGCCCCGCGCAAATTTGAAATGCTCGGGCTGGTTGAATCCCTGCGTAGGCAGGTCTCCGTACGCCAAGTAGTTGGTCAGTCCGCCGCCCACCCCGGCCCACTCCTTGTAGAAACCCGCAATTGCCATCAGGTCGGGAATGTAGACCTGCTCCACGAAATCAATCGCACCGTCGATAAGACTCCCGACTTGATTCAACCGCTCCGTGTTGACGGCGTTTACCTCATTGGGATTGATCGAGCAAGGCACGCCACCCACCAGATAGTTCGGGTGCGGATTCTTACCCCCAAAAATGGTGTGAATCTTCACGATCTCTTTCTGCCACTCCAGCGCTTCGAGATAGTGCGCCACGGCCAGCAGGTTTACCTCGGGAGGCAATCGGTATGCCGGATGTCCCCAATACCCGTTGGCAAAAATTCCCAGTTGGCCGCTCTCCACAAATGCCTTCAGGTGATTTTGCACGGCGGCGAAATATTTTGGAGAACTTTTCGGCCAAGCTGAAATCGACGTCATGATAGCCGAGGTCTTTTGTGGATCGGCTTTTAGCGCGCTCACCACGTCGACCCAGTCGAGTGCGTGCAGGTGATAGAAATGCACGACGTGGTCCTGTACGTACTGCGTGCAGAACATAAGGTTCCGGATCAGTTCCGCGTTCTGCGGAACTGAAACCTGCAGCGCATCTTCGACGGTGCGCACGCTGGCCAGCGCGTGCACGGTGGTGCACACGCCGCAGGCGCGCTCGGTGAAGGCCCACGCGTCGCGTGGGTCGCGGCCCTTCAGAATTTTCTCGAATCCCCGCACCATGGTGCCCGAACTGTAGGCGTCGGTGATTACACCGTTCTCTACCACTGCCTCGACACGGAGATGACCTTCAATCCGCGTAATGGGGTCGACAACGATCCTGGCCATGGACGGTTACCTCATTCTCTAGGTTTCTGTTGTCTGTCGGATTCCTGAATCTCTTCCTCGATCACTTTGCGCTTGCGCAGGTTAGTCGAGATGGCGTGCGCGGCGATGCCGCCGAGAGTGACCAATCCGAGAGCAGTTCCCACCTTATCGGCCGTGCTTTCGATTCCGAATCCGGGGAACGACGCCAGGTGCTGGTAGAAGGGCCCGTTGTCCCAGAATCCTGCTTCGCTGCAGCCAATGCAGCCGTGGCCTGATTGAATGGGGTAACTGGTCCCCCCGTTCCACTTCGTCACCGAGCACGCGTTATACGTTACCGGACCACGACAACCCATCTTGTAGAGGCAATACCCTCGCCGCGCTTTGTCGTCATCCCACGATTCGACAAACAATCCCGCGTCGTAGTAGGCCCGCCGGTAGCAGGTGTCGTGAACCCGGCGCGAATAGAACTCTTTGGGCCGCCCCAGGCCGTCCAGTTCCGGCATATCTCCCAGAACCAGAATGTGCGTAACCACTCCAGTCATTACGTCGGCGATGGGAGGACAACCCGGCACATTGATCACGGGCCGGCCAATCAGCTTGTGAATGGGTGTGGCCCCGGTTGGGTTGGGATTCGCCGCCTGAATGCACCCGTTGGAAGCGCAACTGCCCCACGCGATGACGGCAGCGGCGTCTTTGGCCGCCTCTTGCAGAATGTCTTCGGCCGTGCGACCAGCAATGGTGCAGTAGACGCCGTTGTCCTTGGTTGGCACCGATCCTTCGACCAGCAGGATGTATTTTCCCGGCGCATTCTTCACTGTGTCCCACAGACTCTTTTCCGCTTGGTACCCGGCGGCCGCCTGCAGCGTCTCGCTGTAGTCGAGCGAGATCGCGTCCAGCAGCACGTCCGCCACGACAGGATGAGAGGATCGAATGAACGACTCGCTGCAGCAGGTGCACTCCTGGAAATGCAGCCAGACGACGGGCGGGCGGCCCTTCTTCTCGAAAGCCTGTACCACCTTGGCGAAGCCGGAAGACTCGATCCCCGCCATCATGGCCGCAAAGCTGCAGAAGCGCAGAAAATCGCGCCGGTCGTAACCCTTTGTTTGCATGGATTCCCAAATGGTAGGAACGGATTGGCTCATACGTCCTCTCCTTTTCGCTGCCTGCCCGGGTATTGCCGAACGGCCCTTGGATCTGCCTCGGGCCTGCAACCGAAAACTGGCCGATGGCTGCCGCGGCGAGCACAAGACTCGCTGGAAGAACTAAGTGATGCCGCGCACATATATCATCGGTTCAGCCAGCAGGATATGTTCAGGATCACTAAGGGATGTGTGTAAAGTCACACCTTAACACCGCCCGGCAGAAACTATCCCCGGCAGTCTACAGGAGTCGACCGTGCGGTCACTCCCGAGCAAACGCCATGCTCCCTGGCCAGCTTTGCAGGCGCTGACCACAACGACTCGGGAATCGACAATGGCCGGGTCGTATACTCCGCCAGCGTTCCAGTCGCCGATATACCCTACGCATCCTCGCCGAAACGGCCGGAGCACCTGCAACCTTCGTCGGTTTTTCCTGCTCGCTCATCGCGGGATCGCGGCGTGGCACCGGGCACACACCGCGCTCGAAGCGCGTTAAGGGTGCCGGGCACTTCCCGTCGTTGGCACGGTGGGGCTAGCGTCTGTTAGTTTGTGAGATGGGTCGTAACCGCGCAAGCGGACCCTGTTGATTGCGCGGGTGATGAGCGGAGAGAAGAAATCAACAATCCTCAACTTGGCAACCGAGAAATGTGTAATTCTTTGGGAAAATTCCCTCGATCGGAGTTGGCCCAATTAGAAGGAGTAAGTGAGGGGAGGCACTTGATCGGAAGATCGGCGAGGCCGGGAAGGATCGCGTGCCAGATAGTCGCGGACGGAGATTTTCAACCGACGAGAGCTTTCCACGACCGAGAGAATCGCCGCGACCTTAGGCCCTGCTTGTGGGCTGCCTATGTTGTATCCAGTTCTTTCTACCCAGAGCGACTGGTCGCATTGAATTCTCCGCCAGGTTATTGCTTAATTCAAGTTCTGAATATTCCAGGAATCGAGTAAGTTTCCTCCAAAAGCGCGGGTCGGACCAATCGGCCCGGCCGGAACCAATCCTCGTTTTTATTGCGGATCGAGATTGAAGAAAAGCGAGACCGAAAGTTGCCGCGATTCTCGCGGTCGTGGAAAGCTGTCGCAGCTGAAGGTTCCGGTGCGGACTGGGCTGCCGATATTTCTTCGTTGGGGGCTTATTCCTGAGAAGAACGAGTTGCCGTTGATGGAAGGGTTAAAGCAGATCCAGTATTAGGCGTTCAATAGCTCCGGATGGAGGTCCCGCAGCCAGGCTAGGGTGTTGTTCTTGAGTTCCTCCGCCAGTTTCACTATTGCTTCCAATTCCTGATCTGACACGGCACCTGCAACGTCATAGACCGATTTGTTCCTCTTATTGTTGAAGGTCTTGAATCTTTGAATGACCTTCGGGTTGGCCTTTATGGTGAGTTCCAGAGATTCGATTGTTTTTATGTGGTGACCCGCTTGGGTAACGGTGCGAAGACCGGAGGCGCGGAGCGCTGTCGTCGCGACGCAGAGCGCGGCGTTGAAAGCAGCGATAAATCGAAGGTCGGTCGAAACAGCTTCGACCTTTGAATCCGCAAGGCTACGATCCACAATTCCCAGAAGATCCTTGATCTCACCTGGGCTGGTCGGCTCCCGCCTTAGCCAACCGTACTCCACCCACTTTTCTAAGCTCATCCTCGTCTCCCAACAAAAATTCCTTTTGGCCCTTGAGCACGGCGGTCAAAAAATGATTCCCGCTCGCAATTTTCGACTTGAATTCCTCGACGGAATACACGGTCGGGTTGATAGGGCGGCCGATGTTTTTCTCCACTGTAGAAAGCCGTGAAAGGATCTCGTCAAGTGTGGCCTTCCCAACAACCATTAGATCAACATCACTCTGTGCCGTTTCTTCCTCGCGTGCGACGGATCCGTACACAAATGCCACAAGGACTCGCTTCGCCAAAGGATGCAATGCCGATCGCAAGACGCTAAAGATGCCAATTGTCTTGTTCACTAGGGCCTGCATCTCTCGAAATATGGGAGCGTGTCGGTTCGCCTGATAAAAAACCTGACTGCCCACTGAACTGCGAATGATAAGTCCCACTTTCGAGAGGTTTTCAAGCTCTCGTTGAACCGCGCCAACGCTGGCATCTACGTCGCGTGCAATTTGGCGTGTGTAGAATAATTGATCGGCCCTGCCATAGAGCAAGGCGAGGATAGCGCCCCGCGTGCGTCCGAACAAAAGGTCCCCGAGGCCGTTGCGTGTACTCATTGCGAGAACAATTGTACTCAGGATGAGAACGCATTTCAAGGGTTCGCCTGGATCTGCTTATCCTCTTTAACTGTTCTCGCTTAATGGTGTCGGCCGACGCTTAGGCGAACATCGGCGCTGGTCACACAATGGTCACAATAAATCGGCCATCTTGACGAATTAAGTTGTTGATTGAAAAAGGGTTTAGGCTCAAAAAATACAGCCCTGAAAAGGCTGGCGTCGGCGGTTCAACTCCGTCCCTGGCCACCATGTTTTCAATAATTTAGAGGAATTTTTGGTACTGTCCTAAGCTATTAGGACAGTACCGATTTTTTTAACAGTTACATAGCCGCCAGACCCCGCTATCTTGGGCGGACAGTCGCAGGGGGTTCGCTGAATCTCCTTGTGAGTCAGCAAATTACATCTGGGGAGTTCCACTGAGCGCAGACTTTGGCAAGCTGCGCTCGAATGGTGTTGAGAGGCGGCGATGGGGTCGGTCATTCGGTTTAAGGGGCCCAATTCGTACTCTTTCGTACGCTCGTGCGCCCGAAAAATGGCCGTCGCCGGAGATTTTGCGCCGGTTCTTGCGAAACACTCGAAGTCCTTCTCGCTCATCGACTGCATCTCGGTTGGCGTCGACCGAATGCAGAGAAACTTCGAGCCGATGCGAAAGCAAGTGAAGGCCTGGCAGAGAAGCGAACTGACGGATGTCACGGCGAAGATGGTCATCTACGAGGCGTTCGTGGAAGCCAAATTGGCGGCTCCGAAGCACCTCGCTCGTGTCGTGCATGACCTTTACTTCGAACCGAAGTACGAGGAATTCCGGCCGCGAACGATCTGGAGTCTCTCGAACGCGTTTACCTTCGCGTTCAAAGAACTGGATGCCATCCCGCAATTCAAGGCGACGGCCAAGCTAGGTGAATTTCTGGAAGCCTGGCTCTCACAATCGTTCTAGATTGCGGGGCGGTCTCGGCCGACCGCCCTTCCCACCTCTACGTTCAGAGCCCCCTCCGGCATTGGAGCAACTTTGCCTCACTCGGCAGATGAGACATTCAAGGGACCTGATTTCGCTCCACAATTGAACACTTGGAAATTGATCAAGTCGCGCGAAACTCTCTGAGTCCGTCAGCTTAGTTCTTAGTTCCGCCGCATCTGAATCGGATAGAGGGGAGCAGATAACGCATCAACCCAGGGCAACAAATGAACCAACCAGCCCTCCAAGGTTCAAAAGGGATTTAGCGGGCTTGTTCCGAAACTGCAACAAAGTGACTGAATCGATCCCTCAAGAACGCCAAGACACCATCGCGACCTACAGGCAGAGGAGACTGGCCCCAGGACGTTGTGGACGGCAGCGTCGATAAGCAGTGCAGCGATCACGCTTTTGCCCGTCGCGAATTCGTCGGTGAGTACATTCAATGCTTGGCCTTGTCTTCCCAAATAATCATTTGCTCGCGTGCGTCCTTAGCGTCTGGGGCGTCGGGAGCCAGTTCGAGATAGTGCTTCATTCGATCGGTGGCATCGGCATAGTTGTTCTGTTCGGCATAGATTAACGCCAGATTGAACCAGCCCGCCGGCCACATCGGCTGAACTTCCAGCCCACTCTCATAGTGCTCGACCGCCGAATCCAGGTTCTTCTCTTTGAGTGCATTTTCCGCGAGAATCCTGGCGCGGTCAGCCTCGGGACTCAGTGGCGGCTTGACGGGATTCTCGCGCCAGGCATGCGCGGCGGCGCTGAAAGCCTGAAGCTCTGCAGAATCCTCGTTGCCATACGCAGCATACAGAAGCCGATTGAATGCGTCGGCGAAGTTCTGCGCGTTCCCTTCGTCGGACCAAACAAACTGAAGGGGCACTATGCCACTCATGCCTCCCCAACCCAGAGCGGGCCATTGAGGGCTGGGCAAATAGCCGACTGAGCAAAGCGTCAGCCCGAATCTGAAACTGTGTGACTGGATGTAATCCTCTTTCTTGGTGAATGTGGGTGGCGCGCTGGACCGCCCATTCATCCCAGGTCTTGAGTTCGGCCTGCAGATCTTTTTCTTCCCGCAGCGGGTTTGTCCGCGGCGGGTTGGAATTCTTGGGAAATGGAGTGGCGAAATGACTGCCGGGAAAGAGGAACTCCTTGAGATCCTCTATCCCTTGATCCCGCGGCGCTGGCGAAGAAGCTGTCGGAGCTAACGGGGCTGCTTGGCCGCTTGGGGTGGTGACCGCCGTCCCCTGCTACCTGAGCTTGGCCTCCCAGATCACAACCTGATCGCGCGCCTGTTGCGCATCCGGCGCCTCGGGAGTGAGTTCCAGATAGGCCCGCATATGGTGCATAGCTTCGGGGTAATAGCCCAGTTCCGCGTAGAGCAACGCGGCGTTGAAATGGCCTTCCGGCCACGTGGGGTTGATTTCGAGTCCGGCCTCGTATTCCTCGACGGCGGAGTCGAACCGATTTTCCTTGACCGCATTCTCAGCCAGTAACCGGTACTTTCGGACGTCTTCGGAAATGGCTGGTTTCTCCGCGAGGGCCCGCCACGCGGCCGCTTTCTGCTGGAATTCGGGCCAAACGGCCTCCAGGGATTCCCGGCCTTGATCGCGGGCAGCGGCACGCAAACGGTTGACTGCGTCGGCAAACGCCTCGGCATCGTCAGCATCGGCCCACCACAAAAACCGGATCCCACCTTGAGTCGCGGTGGAGGAGGCCAGATGCAACACGCAGCCAGAACTCTGATCACAGTCCTCGCTCAGGCTATCGATCCATCCCTTTTTCTCGACGATCCCGCTCAAGCTCAACTTGGGCGGGGATCGTCGGTCACCGGATCGGCCGCAAACGCTCGGGCCACGCAGCACAACACTTTTCCGTGCTCAACGGCATCGCCCTCGATCTGCCCAAACAGGACAAGACTTCCCAACGCGGCATCCACGGAAAACGCCTCAAAGCCGGTTGGGACAATGACTACCGACTCCACCTGCTCAGAAATAAACATGCATTTGCCCTGCCATGGGAGATATTTTGCTTGACAGCAGGGTGGGGAAAGTAGTTCGATTAAAACGTTTCAATCAAGGCGATTTTCCGTGACCCGGGAACAGAGCAAGGGGCCGTCCTGAGACCCAGGCTGCGGTGTTTTGGAGAGAACAGGCGACGCGCGGCAAACTGCCGCATGCGCTTATACCGCGCACAGAGTGACCAAGTTCTCGTCGGAATCGGTTTCGGAATGGCTGCGGGGCTTCCTGTGGGGCGCCTCAAGATTCGTCATCGTGCCACAGGATTGACGGGTATACAGTCAATTCCGCTCTCGAAGTCAAGAAGGAAATTCCGGGTCAAAGCCCTTGCCGATGCTGAAGTTGTAAAAGGATGGCACGCATTCCTGCGAAAATGTAGTGCTACAA
>Ga0182021_10010778_pt1 | contig 10848 bp, 11 predicted proteins | sample 612E3MmetaG_FD_120493 | JGI IMG/M metagenome (GOLD analysis project Ga0182021, IMG submission 120493) | Permafrost microbial communities from Stordalen Mire, Sweden - 612E3M metaG (Illumina Assembly) | ecosystem: Environmental > Terrestrial > Soil > Wetlands > Permafrost | place: Sweden...
CTTTCATCCATTATAACCGTTAATTTTGGCACGCCAAAAGTAACTAAAAGAGAATTTTATGTTGGTGTTGAATTGGCTTATGGCGATTTCAACAGTTTAAAAGCTATGGTCGATGAAGTGAAGATTACACGAATGTTTTTGTTTTTGGTTTACCCGAGTTTTCAATAAACCAAACCTTGCTTAACCAAAGTTGTGATTACATTTACAATTCAGGGCTTAATTTCATCGTCTTATTCACTAATGTGACAATGTCGGTGATAAATTCCTTGCCGTTTACAGTTGGGACGAGCCTGGAGGAGACCAAATAGACGCGAGCAGGTACCAAATAGTTCGCAATACCACCGACTACTCCGAGGCAGCGAATGGCTACGTTAATGGTTTAGGCAATTACATTCATTACTTCACAAATACGGGACAAACGGTGTTAACCCCAGATTACCTGCTCTATTGGTTTGATTACAAAGCAGGATACACTTCGGTTTTAACTGAGTTCGGCTGGAACAACAGCAGAGAACAACAAATTGCCCTTTGCAGAGGTGCTGCTAGAGCAAATAACAAGGATTGGGGTGCAATGATCACTTGGACATACGATCAGTATCCATACATAAAAAATGAAACTGCATTGTATAATGACTTACTATTAGCATACAATAACCGGGCAAAATACTCCATCATTTTTAGCTACCCAAGCATCGCTGGTGACTATGGAATCCTTGACCAAAAACATTTGGATGCTATTAAACAATTTTGGGATTACCAGTCTAGCCATGCCCCAAGCAATGCCAATTATGAAAATGTACAGACAGCTTATGTCATGCCTGCAAATTACGGCTTTGGTTTTCGAAGCGCCCAAGATAATATTTGGTGGTTATGGAGTGCTGACAATCAATCTCAAAAAATATGGAGTGACGTTAACGCTCTTATCAAGCAGTACGGGTCAAACTTTGACATAGTATTTGATGACCCTCAATTTAACCAAGCTATCTTAAACCGATACGACACACTGATTTATTGGAACGGGACTCAAAGGTAAAATACCTTTTTTTTAAAAAAAGGAAAACTATGTGGTTAGTTTTCTGACATATCCAGAAGCACGCATTGCCGCCATTGCACCTTCTCCAGCCGCGGTAATCACCTGCATTCCACCACACGTGCAGTCCCCAGCTGCAAAGACCCCTTCAATATTTGTTTTTTGCTTGCGGTCAACAATTAAGCAACCATTCTCGTCGATGGCTACTCCAGCGTTTTTAACTATGGCAGTCATGGGAACACCTCCCAAAGAAACAAAAACTCCTGTAACCTCTTTTTCCTCTTCACGCCCAGTACTAAAGTCAACTATTCTTATCGCTTTAACTATTTGTTCGCCAAGAATCTCGGTTATCTTGCCTTTGATTATTTCAATGTTAGATTTATCACGAAGCCTATTTAACAAAGTGCCTGAAATTTCCATTTCTTGTTCATTAGTAACTAATATGATTTTGTTAGCTATTTCAGACAGTAGCAGGGCATCAATTGCAGTTTCTTCGCAGTTACCAACTACTGCGACAGTTGCATGTTTGAAAAGAGGACCGTCGCAAGTAGCACAATAGCTGACCCCTCGCCCGATAAAGTCCGTTTCTCCAGGAACTAACAGTTTTTTTCTCTGCGTTCCTGTTGCAATTATCAGAACACTTGTTTGGTAGGTTTGCTTTCGGGAAACAACCCGTTTAATCTCTCCTTGTAACTCTAAACCAATAACCTCTTCATCATCTTTAATTTCTGCATGGAGACGCAAGGCGTGTACGCGCATTTTTTCTACCAGTTCGCTACCTTTAATGCCCAATTCGAAGCCTGGAAAATTTTCTATTTTCGGCGCCAACCAGGCCCTTCCACCAACAATTCCTGATTCTAAAACAACGGTTTTTAACCCAAGCCAAGACGTGTAAATAGCTGCTGATAAACCGGCAGGTCCACTGCCAATGATTAAAACGTCAATTTTCTGATTTCCTTCAACCATTTCTGTCACCAAAAAACCTTAAAAGTTTATTAATTAAATTCTGGGCGTTAAACTAATATCTTTTGGATTTTCCACTTTAAAAGTATTAAGTTAGAAGAATCGGTTGTGAAAAGAGAAAAATTGGGGACTATTTTGACGTTTTATGGCTGGGTTTTTTAAGTTAGCGCAATGCTATTTTGTTGAAGAGTTGGTACTATCTTGGGGGCCGACGAGGAGTTAAACGCATCAACATTTCAAACTTACGTGTATCTAGTTAAAGTTGGAAAACCTGTTGGACCACGAGACGTCATGCGAGGCGCTGACCTTAGCAGTCCAAGCGTAGCATACAGGAACCTTCAGAAACTCGTTGATTTAGGCTTAGTTGTAAAGGACGAATATAGCAACTATGTTGTCAAAGAAAAAGTTGGAATGAAGGGCTATGTCTGGGTGGGAAAAAGCCTTATCCCAAGCTTTGCCATCTTCGGATTCATCTTTATCGGCGTTTTAATTACGGAAATTGTTATTTTAATTCCACATTTGCTAGTCGGAGCTTCAATTCAAGAATCCTTCTGGCTTTTGATAATTGTGACAATTGTCTCAGCAGCGATTTTTCTGTTACAAGCGCTGCGATTTCGAAAAAAACCAAAACATTAGACTTTAAACGTTTAAAATTTAGCTTACCGAAGCAAGATTAAGCAATTATTCTTACTGTTACAGTTTTACAAGAAGATCTTAATTGAGAAAACGAACAATCAATGGGGTTGCTTGCAATTAAACGTAAGAAGCAAATGCATTAAAATAAAAACTAAAAAAGAAAAATTAAGAGATTGATTACTCTTCAGGACCGCCCATGCCACCAGGCATTCCGCCTGGGCCGCCTGGACCACCTTTTGGAGATTTAGAAGTTATTACGTCGTCTATGCGCAGTATCATCGCTGCAGATTCGGCTGCTGATTTGATAGCTTGTTCTTTGACTACGCTTGGTTCTATGACTCCGTTTGCAATGCTGTCCTGTAGTTTGCCAGTAAAGACGTTGATGCCTATGTTTTTGCCTTCAGCTGTGTCGTGTCTTGAGCGAAGTTCAACGAGGATGTCTATGGGTTCGAGTCCTCCGTTTTCTGCGAGTGCACGGGGAATTACTTCGACTGCGTCTGCGAATGCCTCAACAGCTAACTGTTCTCTTCCACCGACTTTAGTTGCATATTTGCGAAGTTCTTTGGCAATTTCGATTTCGACTGCTCCACCACCTGCGACAATTTTGTTGTTTTCAATTACGTCTGAAACTACTGAGAGGGAGTCAACCATTGCTCTTTCTGCTTCATCAACCATGCGTTCGAGTCCTGCGCGGATAAGTATGGCTACGCTATGTGGGTCTTTGCATTTTTCGACAAAAATCATTTTGTCATCGCCGATTTTGCGTTCTTCCACTAAGCCGGCCATGCCGAGGTCTTTTGCTGTTAGGTCGTCTAAGTCGCTGCTTATTCTTGCGCCTGTTGCTCTTGCGAGTTTCTCCATGTCTGATTCTTTTACGCGTCGTGCTGCCATTATGCCTTCTTTGGATAGGAAGTGCTGTACCATGTCATCAATGCCTTTTTGACAGAAAACTACGTCTGCGCCTGAGGCTTTAACTTTTTTAACCATGTTTTGCAGCATATCAGTTTCTTGATCTAGAAATGCTTTCATTTGTGAAGGGTCTTTTATGCGGATTTCAGCGGTGATTTCTGTTTTTTCTATTTCGAGTGCTGAGTCTAGTAGTGCGATTTTTGCGTTTTCTTTCTTCTTTGGCATGCCTGGGTTAACGACTTCTTTGTCAATGATTATGCCTTGAATTAGCTGTGTTTCCATGAGGCTTTTGCCTGTTTTCTTGATAAGTTGGATGTTGTCTATGTCAGCTATGGTTTTGTCGCCGCGTTGTTCTGTGATTTGTTTTACTGCGTCAATTGATATTTCTGCAAGGTGCTCTCTTGCAGAGCCTACTGCTTTGCTGCTCATTGATGTTAATGAAACTTTGAGAAGCGTTTTACGGTCATTTATATCAAGTGGAACAGCTATTTTATTTATGACTTCAATTGCTTTTTGGGATGCTTTTCGGTAGCCGCTAACTAAAATTATTGGGTGAATATTTTGATCTAGGAGTTCTTCTGCTTTGCGTAGCAGTTCGCTTGCCAGAACTACGGCTGAGGTAGTTCCGTCACCTACCATATCATCTTGTGTTTTTGCTATTTCAACCATCATTTTTGCTGCTGGGTGTTCAACGTCGATTTCTTTTAGGATTGCTGCGCCGTCGTTTGTAATTGTTATGTCACCTAAGCTGTCGATAAGCATTTTATCCATGCCTCTGGGACCTAAGGTTGTTTTTAGAACTTCGCCGATTACTCGTGCGGCCATTATGTTGTTTCTTTGGGCTTCTTTGCCTCTGCTCCGGGTTGTTCCTTCTTTAAGAATCAAGACCGGTTGTCCTGAACCTGTTGTTGTTAAATACGCCATATGTTATACCTACTTAATAGAACTTTATTTATTTCGGAAATAAGCAAAAAGGCAACGGAAATATAAACTTTTACCCTTAAACTAAACCCGCTTGACGCATCTTTTTAGCGATTGCAAAAGTTTTTTAGTCCAAAACAATCTCATAAAGTAGTTGGTATGGTATGAGCCAAAATCTTCTTGAATTTAATGACTTCATTATGCAAAAGAAAATCCTCTCTGCCCGTGAACACTACGACTTCTTGGATCTTCAAGGCAACAAACTGGGAGAAGCAGACGGTAACATAGTCCAAGTCCCGCCCAAATTTGTTGTTTTAGACACCCACGGAATAGAGCTTATGCACTTGAAAGGAAAAACTTTCTCGCTGCATAGGGAATTCACCTTTTACGGTTCAACTGGTGAAGAGTTGGGAACAATAAAAAAGAAAATTGTCAAACTGGTCGGGGAAGAATTTTGGGTGGAAAAAGGTGGTGTTGAGTTCATGCGTATCTATGGGGACTTCACCGAACACGAATATCAAATGGAGGTAACTGGGCAGGCGGTAGCTTTGGTTCACAAGAAGTGGGTATCCCTAAGAGATCAACTCGGAGTCTCAATAACGGGAGAAGTCGACCATCGAATAGTCATCGGAGCCGTGATTTTAATAGAACACATTGAAGTTACAGAAAAGCAATCTTCATCAGGTTCTTGGAATACAAATGTCAGATTTTAGAATAAATCTGTTATTTTTTGCGTATGTTACATTGTAGTACTTTGGGGCAGATCAGGCATTCGTCAAGTGTTAGCATGCTTTCTCCAGGTGCATGTAGGAGTTCGCTGAAGTGGGCGCATTTGGCTGGCGAATCAAAGACTGTTGGGTATTCAGTAGGTTTGATGCTGATTATTTTTGAGTTTTCGGTTGTTATGTCCAGTTTTGACATACAGTACGGACAAGCGTAATGTGACTGTCGAGGAATCGAGTATGTGTCTGTAATGACAGTTGGCTTGTCGAATTGTTTCTCGCATCCTTTGTAGGGGCATTGTAATTTTTCTTGATTGTGCCCGTGGAAAAGCTGTATGTCACACCCTCCTGACTTGATTAAACATCGAGTATCATAATATTTAATAAACCTTACCGCTTGACACCCCACCAAGCACACCAGAACAACACAACTACACAAAGTGCACATGTATTAAATCCACAAACATAAACTAAAAAAGTAATTAACAGAACATTACTACAGTAAAATGACGTAAAACACAGCACATACTCAACTTTTCACAATAATTATGAACAAATCTCAAACAGACTTATATCAGTTTAACAACTAATTAATCCCAAAAAAGTTTGGTGAAAAAATGGAAAAAACATCCCTAAAGAAAACACCTCCAAAAGAAATCGTGTACTTCTCACATGTATAGGTGAGAAAATGATTGAGGAAACAACGGTACCTCTAGTCGTCCTATGCACAAGCTCGCTAATGGCAGCCTTCATATATTACAACATAAGATACCGAAAATTCATGAAACAGCAAACAGCCTAACCGAAAAACAACAAAATAAAACCAAAAAGAGGTGACCAATACAGAAAACAAAACCAAAACAAGGCTACAAAAAGAATTTAGATGTAGCCAATCTCTCTTCCTTTTTTTAATAAGCCACTTTTAATGCGGTGAATCCAATGTTTTTAATTCGTTTTTAATTCCCTTTTTGGCATCAAAGATTATATCGTATAAACAAGGTTTCTATGGAAGCGTGGAACTTATGTCCAAATCAAAGGTATGAAATTGACAGTGATTCTTAGAGAAGAACCCGAAGGAGGATAATCTGCACAAAGCATAGAGTTACCATGAGCAATCAGTCAAGGTGAAAACTGCAAAGAAGCCCTCACCAACATAAAGAAGCCATTGGGGCTATCTCGAAGCGTTCCCCGAAGAACTTGACCAGCTTAAAACGAAAGAAAGAGTTGGTGGAGATAACTGTCTGAAAAGTTGCCCGCTATTTCTTGGCACAAAGTCATTAAAGCCCTCACTAAGGCTGGGTTCCAAATAGTAAGTCAGAAAGGTAGCCACATGTTTTTGACTGACGGAAAGCACAGACTTACTGTTCCAATCATGATCCCATAAAAAAAGGAACACTTCTCGCCATCATTCAACAGGCAGGATTAACCATAGAAGAATTCCTCCAATTACTAAACAAGTAAGTGGAGCCTCGAGCGGGCTTTGCTCCCGCGGCCTGCTGCTTACGAGGCAGCCGCTCTACTGGGCTGAGCCATCGAGGCACTGCATTTGCTAATGAGTGAAAAACCAAGTTTTTAAGGTTTTCAGCTAAATTAATTTTTCACAATTTGAGAACAATAAACTAAAGCCGCATATTGATCAGGAGCAAACAAACGTCCGTCTCAGCTGGTAAAGCGTCAATTATAAAAGGCAAAACCAATCCTAGTGTTTTTGGCTTATGGGTGTCATAGAGAGTGACTATGTTGGGTAAAGATGAAAAAACGAATCAGAATAAGGCAAGTATAGACATAGGGGAACGAGAAATAATTGAAATCATCGCCAGCCAACTTGAAACTATGCCCAATATGCCAGTTCCTTTTGGAGATGACGTTTCAGCTGTTAACCTTGACCAAAACCAAGCAGCCATATTGAAAACTGACATGCTTGTTGGAAAGACGGATGTTCCTCGTCACATGAGTCTATGGCAAGCTGCACGCAAAGCAATAGTCATGAACATTAGCGACTTCGCATCCAAAGGCGTTCAACCTAAAGCCGCCCTTGTCTCATTGGGCCTGCCAAGAGGTTTAACGCGAAAAGACGTGGAGGAAATCGGTCGCGGACTCAATGCGGGGGCACGAGAATACGGATTCTACGTCGTCGGCGGTGACACAGGAGAAGCCTCAGATCTCATTATTTCGGTTTCGCTTTTTGGAACAATCGAGAAATCGCTTTTAATGTTACGTAATGGAGCCAAACCGGGTGATCTTTTGGCTGTTACAGGTTTCTTTGGTAAATCTGCGTCTGGTTTACGCTTGCTTCTCAATAACTGCTCAGCATCACCAAATCTACGCGACGTGCTCTTGAATGCGGTTTGTATGCCGAAAGCGAGACTAAAAGAAGGATTAGCTCTTAGCCGCTCAGCTGCAGTCACAGCTTCAATCGATTCCAGTGATGGCTTAGCTTGGAGTTTACATGAAATTGGAAAAATGAGTGACGTTGGCTTTATCGTAAATAGTATACCTGTTGCTGATGAAGTTAGAAGATTTGCCGAGTTCAATCATCTCGACCCTCTTGAGCTCGCGCTTTATGGTGGCGAAGAATATGAGCTTGTGGCGACAATTAAGCCAAAAGCATGGGTTGACGCAGAGGCAGCGGTGGAAGCAGTTGGCGGATGTCTTTTACCTATCGGAAAAGTCATCAAGGATATTCAGATGCTTTTAGATGTTGACGGTAAAAAACGCCTTATTGAGGCAAGAGGCTGGGAGCATTTCAAGAGCAAGATTTAGATCGGCTATCCAATAAATAATTGATTACAGTAATACATGATGCAGCTAAATATGGTTGTTTACCTAAACTGATTTTTTCGCCAAACCTCAATGCAAATGTTTCAGCTTTTTTTGGTAATCCAACATGGTCGCCCAACACAAAGACCCCATTATCAGCCAGTTCTGTTTCAGCTATGTTTTTTCCACCTTCTTCCAAAACGTACAACTGATGGTTTTGGGCTTGTGTCTTAACCAAGGATTCAAAGCTATTTCTATCCACGTTGATGCCAGGGTGAGATTTGCCGGCGATCACTTTTCTTAGAATTTGTTGCCATGTACCAACGTCTGTTCGCACGTCGTAGACTGTCTCGCCGTTGATTTGTATGTGGCGGGGTGGGTTGGGTGGACCATTGAGAACGGCATGAAACGTTACGTCTCTGCGTATCCCATGGGATAGGAAAAGGCTGGTAACTATACATTCGTAAACTATATCGAGTCTTCCTGCGTCATGCAGGTTGTTGAAGTCGGAATCTGTTTTTCCCAACCGCGAAAAGAGAATGAATGTGCGGGACAAATATTTCACTTGTTAGCAGTATAGTTTTGCTTCTTAAAAGTGCTTTCTTGCAAGCTAATAATGACCAAAAGGTTCACACTACGATTTTGTAGAGCACTAAATGTTGTTTGTAACCACTATAGCGAGAAATAGTACTACTCCAAAGTATGCAATTCGCAATAGGCTATGTGTAATTTTGAAGGTGGCACTATCTTTGTTAACCGGTTTCCGCAATGTTTTTTCGGCGAAAACAAAAATCAAGGCAACAGAAAAAGTGACCGCTAATTATAAAAATACAAAACCTAACAGATTTGTGCTCACCAAGCTTGCTATTATTGATTAAGCTCAATGGTTCCAAAATATAGGGTGCCTATAACCGTGGTTAAGCAGTCAATGGAGCCCAAAAAAACAAGAAATAACTTAGAATAGTTTGCGTGTCAGACAAAATTTTTTCTCCTTTAATAGTTGAGAAACTTAACTTGCAACCCTTAGAAAACAAAAATGGCTGAGTACGCGATGTTCCGCAAAAAAGCCGTTCATTCAATGGCAGCTTAGTCAACATCAACCTAAATGTTAAATGTGTTTTTATATGTTTACTAGTCTGATTGAAGAACTAGTAGAGAATGGATAACTCTATAACGTCTCAATCTAAAGCAAAATTCTTTTTATGATCCAAGCGTGAGTAGCGCTTTTCTCCATGAACACGCTAATTTTATTTTCACCTATATTCATGCAGAGCACTTTAACGGTTGCTCCTTCAACAAGCATGCTTTCAGTTTCCCCCAGATTGAATTGTTTGGCCATCTCTTGACAACTATCATTAATCTGAGAAGATAAAAGCGCATATTGAATTATTTTATCTGGTTCGAATAGATCTACTATCGCGGTGGAGTTGCTTCTCAGAATATAGCCTAAGACACCTTTGAGCTTGCTTATTTCAGCGAGGCTTGCACTAAGACTGGCAAAACTAAGGTTTTTCTCATCACTCGAGACATTGGCAATCTCCTTGTTAGATATTGTTTCTGTCTGTTTCAACATGTTATTCTCCAGGCTATTCTATTACTGGTTTAACCATTACGAGTTTGCCTTTGCTGGTTTGAAGCGCTTGCATTATTTTTTCGGGAATTTGAATTATTCCCTTGCCGTTATTGCTTGCTTCTTTGATTGGTTTAAAATTGCAGAGAACTCCTCTACCTTCTAAAGTTTCGACATGTATCCGCTTAATTTCTTTGTCACCATAAAGATCAGCCCATTTTGCAATTACTTCAACATCCACTTTAGCTATGTCAGGAGAAACCAAGAAGCCGCCAATTTTTTCCACCATGAACTGCGTTACAGGCGGGTGTGGAAGAAGCGGTTCAGAACTAAACTCTGCTGGTGACTCAGGAATTGGATAATTGTGCTCAGTTGCTTCAATTGATAAAACCGTTTTTTCAGAAATATTATCTTCAAGTTTTCCTATTTTGGGTAACTTATTTTCCGATTGCTGAGCAGTGGTGATTTGATCCATAAGTTTTACAACGGTTGGAACTACAACATTTGTTAACGACTTAACAATTTTTTGGTCTGCGGTCCGTGAAGAAACGGTTGCTAAGTAATGGTTGTTCATCGATAGGATATTTAGTTGGCCGTTGGCGCCTTGAATGGTTAGAGTTTCTATGCCACCTATGATTTCTGCTTGATCACCCACACCATTGAAAGATGAGATTAGTTTTTTTATTTGCTCTTCAGCGGTGATTTCGCTACTGGCTAAGATTTCGCCGTTCTTTTTAAAAAGTGCAGCATGCGTTATTTCTGGACTTATGTTTTTGAATTCAGCTATGAGTATTTGCAAAGAGTTTGAAGAGGTTTCCGTCATTGTATTGCTCGGCCATGTTTAGTTTATGAAATCTTGAAGAGAATTCTTTCTGGGACGCCCTCGTTTTCCAGCACTAAATATTTGAGACCTTCAGTGTCACCGAGCTGGTCAAGCCATTTTAGTGCTTCACGAACTTTTTGCAAAACCAAGAGCCTTTCCTGATGGCTACGAACAACTGACTCTATGGCGGTTAGTTCATGCATTGCGTTCGCATCTAAAACGATGCTAAGTGTGCCAACTGTTATTTCGCCTAGATTTTCAGTTGTGTTTGGTTTTTTTCCTGCAAGCTTCATGACGACTTCACGGACTTTCTTTGATTTTTCAGCCAAAGTTCGGATTTCGTCTAAGCGGCGCAGGTATTCGCCAAGTAAGCTTTTGGTTTCGGATAATTCCTTGTCTAATCCTTCAGCTATTGCTTGTGCTGATGAATATTCTTTGATTTGTGTTACCATGATTTTTTAACTCCTTTATTTTGATATAAGAGAAAAGGAAAATTGGGTGAATGCTTGATTCA
>Ga0182021_10010779_pt1 | contig 10847 bp, 9 predicted proteins | sample 612E3MmetaG_FD_120493 | JGI IMG/M metagenome (GOLD analysis project Ga0182021, IMG submission 120493) | Permafrost microbial communities from Stordalen Mire, Sweden - 612E3M metaG (Illumina Assembly) | ecosystem: Environmental > Terrestrial > Soil > Wetlands > Permafrost | place: Sweden...
CCCACGCCGCAAACCACCGAGACGATATTGAAAACGGTGGACGCCGACGCGGGCAGCCCGAAAATGAATCGCGCATTCAACATGCCCATGACCACCGCCGCCAGGGACACCAGAAGAATGAATGGAAACAGAATGCGCGTCAGCCGCACGGTCAGTTCGAATTTTCCCGCCACCTGATGGAAGCCGAAACTCGTCACCTGCACCAAGAGTGGACTGGCGATAATCCCCACGACGCAAATGGCGCCGAGAACGACCAGCAACGTGGAGAGGAGAATGCTGGCCAGTTCCCAGGCCGGACCCGGCCCTTCCTCCTCCTGCGTCTTGGCGAACGTCGTCGTAAAAGCGGTGGACAGCGCGCCCTCGGCGAAAAGATCGCGGAGGAGGTTCGGGATCTGGAATGCGGCAAGGTAAGCATCCATCAGCTTGGTTGCGCCGAACATGGCGGCAAAGACCTGCTCCCGGACCAGCCCCAGGACGCGAGAACTCATGACCGCGGCGCTCACGACGCCGGCCGCGCGATATCGCTGTTCAGAGGATTTCACAGGATGTTCTTTCCCGAACGGGGGCAAGAATACCCGAACCTGCCCGATCCGTCCGCTGCTTTTTGCGGTATCCCCACAGCGAAGCATGGGGGACATTCTGTCTTTGTAGGGCCGCCGCTTGCGGCGTGCCGAGGGCCGGCGTGGCGCAAGCGCCAGCCCTACAGGTCCGGAGGCCCTGCTTTTTGCGCCCTTTTCACCCGGACCCGCAGGTGATATCTTGAGTCTGCAAAGGAACCGATGATCAAGCGACTGACACAATTCACCCTGAATAATTCCGTGCTGCTCATCCTGGGAGCGGTCACGGCGTTGATCTGGGCCAACGTTGAGGCCGAGGGCTATCAACGCTTTATCCACCTGCGGCTCCTGGGCGCCGACCTTCGCTTCTTGACGAATGAGATTCTTATGGCGTTCTTCTTCGCCCTGGCCGGCAAGGAAATCTGGGAAGCCATGCTCCCGCGAGGGCCCTTGCACGAGCCGCGAAAATCCATTGCGCCGCTGGCGGCCACCGTCGGCGGGATGGCCGTCCCCGCCCTGCTCTACGTTCTGGGCGCCGGTCTCCTCGGGCAAAGCCACGAACTCAACCGCGGCTGGGCGATCCCGTGCGCCACGGACATCGCGTTCAGTTTCATGGTCGCGCGGCTGGTTTTCGGCAGGCGGCACCCGGCCATCCCGTTCCTGCTCCTGCTGGCGATCGGGGACGACTTCGGCGGGCTCCTCATCCTGGCGGCGTTTTATCCGGCCGCCTCCTTGCGACCCTTCTGGCTGCTTCTGCCGGCGCTGGCGGTGGCGCTCGGGCTTGCCCTGCGGGCGCGAAACGTCAAAGGCTGGTGGTGGTATTTCCTCGGGCCCGGCGCGTTGTCGTGGATGGGCTTCCACGGGGCCGGGCTCCAACCCGCCTTGGGGTTGCTGCCGATCATCCCCACGCTGCCGTACTGCGCCGACGACGCGGAGCAGGACGACGTCTTGACGCCGAAGACCCGGCACGCGCTCCATCTCTTCGAGGCGCACGTCCGGACTCCCGTCGAACTCATCCTCGGCCTGTTCGGCCTGGTGAACGCCGGGGTTTCCTTCAAGGCCGGCGGGCCGGCCACGGGCCTCGTGATGACCGGCCTTGTGCTCGGCAAACCCCTCGGCATCTGGCTCGCGGGCGCCCTGGCCGCCCGAACGTTTCGGTGCGGCTTGCCTGAGGGAATGAACTTGAAGGATCTGCTCGTCCTCGGATTTGTGGCGGGCATCGGGTTTACCGTCGCGCTCTTCGTGGCCCAAGTGGCGTTTCCGGACGGGGCCGCGCAAGACGCGGCCCGGATGGGCGCGCTCGCCTCGCTTTTCGCCGCGGCGCCGGCGCTTGTCGCGGCGAAGCTGCTGGGCGTCCAGCGGAGGCGCGCGCGGAACCCGCGGACTCGAGGCGCGCAGGAAGCGACGCCGCGGCCATCGCCCGGACGGGAGCGTGATCGGCGCATGAACGCGGCCCCCCCAACACCCTCCGGCCTTCCGCCCCTCACGGGCGGAACCGTTTCTTTTTCAAAAAATGGACGCGTCATTGTCTCCGAGGTTCGCGTGGCGCGGGGGTTCATGGAACGGCTTCTTGGGCTCATGGGACGGCGGGCGCTGGCCGAGGGCCAGGGCCTGTACTTTCCCCGCTGCCGGTCCCTTCACACCTGCTTCATGCGCTTCGCCCTCGACCTGGTGTTCCTGGACGAAGAACGGCGGGTGGTTCGGATACGGAGAAAGGTCGGTCCCTGGCGCGCGGCGCAAGGTCCTTCGACGGCGGACTCCGTGCTCGAAGTGGCCAGCGGCTGGCTATCCGAGTCGGCCCTGCGCGAAGGGGATGCGGTGGAGATGTCCCCGAAGGGATGATCCAGGGCGGCGCTTACTTGCCGTCGGCGGGGATGGGCTCCACGGAAAGAACGTCATCGCCCTTGATCGTCTTGAAGATCCCCGGCTTGGTCTCCAATTCGACGTCGCCGTTCGCCAACCGCTGCGACAGGCATCCGGCGAGACTCTCCGGAGGAGAGCCCTTGACCCGCACGACGGTATCGGGCGTGAACTTCCGCTTCATGAGTTCGCGGATCGGAACGGTCTGCCCTTTATCCACCTGCACGACCTTCTCCACCGAGTAAAACCCCTGCTTCGCCAGAAGGATCTTGTGCTGACCGGTTGTCACGGGATCGAGGTGCAGAGGCGCGGACGGCTGTTTTTCGCCGCCCGTGGTCGTGGTTCCCTTCTTCTCCCCATCCAGCGCGACGTCCACTCCCGCCGGGACGGTAACGATATCGAGCACGCCGGTGTTGCGAACCAGTTGGAACTCCTCGGCCTTGGTCTGGGACTTGGCGAGGTCGATCGTCCGCGTCTGGGTATCGTAACCGCCCATCTCGACGCGGACCGCATGCGAACCCGCGGGGACCGTATCCAGGACCACCGGGGCCTGACCTCGAAGTTGATCGTCCACGTACACCTTCGCGCCGCTGGGCGACGTCAGAATGGACAGGGCGCCGGGCAGTTCCTTCAGTGGGGCGTCCACCTTCTGTTCTTCGCCGGCTTCGAGGCGAATCTCCTGCTGGAAGGGCCTATAATCCGGCAGGGAAATGACGAGCTTGCTGGTTCCGCTCGGGATGCGCTCGATGGAACACGGGGTCACGCCCTTATTGATGCCGTTCAGGGTCACGGCCGCGCCCCCGGGCGTGGACGAGACGATCAGTTTGGCGGAATCCGAGACCAGCGCGATCTTGACCCGCACGGGAATGCGATCCTTGATCTCCATATCCACTTCGCGGGTCACATAGCCGGTGGCGGAGGCCTTGACCCGGTAGCGTCCCAAGCCGAGGTCGGTGATCAACAACGGCGCCGTTCCGCGATGCGCGCCGGCCACTTCGACCTCCGCCCCGGCCGGCGTCGTATCCACCAGCGCGAGGCCCGTGACCGGTGCCAGCGCGAGATCCAGGGCCGCCTTCTGGCCGGCGCTGAGCGAGATCGTCCTTCGGGCCTCCAGAAAGCCCGGTTTCTGCACGACGACCAGATGATCTCCCGCCCCCAAGCCTTTCACGGTGATCGGGGTGGCGTCCCGGAGGACGCCGTCGCAGGTCACCATCGCGCCATCGGGGACGGTGGCCACGCGCAGTTGTCCGTCGGGCGCCTGGGCCTTGGCCGTCGCCGCAAGTCCCGCGGCCGCCAGGGCCGTCAACGCCAGTTTCCGGATCGTCGCTTTCATGAATCACTTTTCCGTGGACAGCCGCCGTTCGACGTCCACCAGTTTCTTGTAGGCGTTCTGATACCGGTCGTCGGAACGGTCCGGGATCATTTCGCAAACGATGCGCAGGTTCTTGGCCGCCTCCTGCCAGTCGCGGAGTTTGACGGAGCGCTCCGCCATGAACCAATAGTCGTCATAGCGCTTTTGAAGTTCCCGTTCGCAATCCTTTCGCCGGTTCGACGCGTCGGCATTGAAGGCGGGCTTGGGCTCGATGGTTTCCAAGAACAACTCCACTTCCCGATAGGCGCGAATGGCGTCTCCCAGGTTGCCGTAGCGCACTTCACGCTCGTCGTAGAGTTTTTGCCCCAACAGGAAGGCGTCGTGCGCCTTGGAGACCAGTTGCTCCGGCGGGATGGCCAGGGCCGCCAGTCCCACCTCGTTCTTGCCGAATTCCTCGATCCTCGTTCGCACATTGGCGAACGCGTCGGGTTCGACGTGGTTCAACACCCGGGTCCTGTGGGTCTTCTTCCCGAGCGTCACGGAGATGTCGCTCGACTCGTAGACGCCCGGCGCCAGGCCGCTGTAGTCGTCCAGCAGGTCGAAAAATCCGGCGGATTCGATCGCCCGGCCGAGATCGGCGAGCTGCTCCTGCACCACCTTCTTTTCCGCCCGCTTATGGCGGTCGCTCGACAGATCGTCCACCTGCACGACGAGCACGTTGTTCTGCACCTGGACGAAGTACCGGAACACGTTCGAGGCCGTGGCTTCCACGCGCTCGAACGTCAGTTCGACCGACGGCAACACCACTTCGGGCGGCGGGGGCTGGGGCGGATTGAAGTAAGTCCGGACCCTGTCCGCCAGCGGCTTCCAGGGAATCCAGACGGCGACACAGATTCCGATCATGACGGCCACGAACGTCAAAAGCCGGCGGCGCACGGCCGGCATGGGCCGCGCGCCGCGTTCCTTGCGGAGGCCGAGATCCACGGCGGCGGCGGACGGAACCGCCTCCCCGACGGACCCGGCGGCCGGCGCGGCCGGCGCGGCCGGCGCGGATTCGCCGGGATAGGCGTCGCTGACCACGCGCAGCGTCGTGTCGCCCAACGCGATGCGGCTGCCCACGGCAACCCTGGCCTCCTGCACGGACGCGCCATCCACGACGGTGCCGTTCGCGCTGCCCAGGTCGGTCACCCACAGCCCTTCACCGGGTTTGAAGAAGAAGCGGCAATGAAACCGGGACATCACGGTGTCGTTCAGCACGACATCGTTCCTCGACGAGCGCCCGAGGCGAACTCCGCCTTGAGGAACGGAGATTTTCAGGCCCTTGTCCCGTCCGATTTCCACCACCAGATGAACGAGTTCTTCCATCGTCTTGCCATCCGAGTCCGTCACAATAGGGGCCGCCTTCGGCTGCTGTCAACCTAGATTTGACGCAGTATTTGCAGGATAATCGGCCCCAGCAGCACCAGGAAGACGGAAGGGAAGATGAAGGCGACCAGGGGGAAGAGCATCTTGACCGGCGCCTCGTTGGCCAGTTTCTCCGCCCGCTCGAACCGCCGCTGGCGCATCTGGTCGGACTGGATGCGAAGGATGGTGGCGATCCCGACGCCCAGTTCGTCGGCTTGAACGAGCGCGTTCACCACCGAGCGCAATTCCGACTGATCCACCCGCTCGGCCATGTCCTTCAGGGCGTTGCGGCGGGTCTTTCCCAGTTGGATCTCCCGCAGAACCCGGATGAACTCCTCGCCCACCGCGTCCACCTTCCTCTTTTCGACGATCCGCTGCATCGCGTTCATGAAGTCGAGCCCGGCCTCCACGGACAGCGTCAGGAGGTCCAGGACGAAGGGCATGGCGCGCTGAATGCTCCGGTGGCGTTGCAGCACCGCCCGCCTGAGCCAAAGTCCGGGGAACACGTAGAACCACAACAAACCCCCCGTGGAGACCGCGAACTGGTGGCCGCGCAAACCGGTTCCCACCCTCCCCGGCACCATCGCGAACAGCGCCCACAGCGCCGCCACGGACAACACTCCGAGAACCGCCGGCAGCAAGACCCGTAACGCCATGAATTCCTCGGACGCCAGCAGCCCGGAAAAACCGGCGGAGACGATCTTCCGCGTGATCTTCGTATTCGCCCCGTCGAATTGCGGCCGTCTGAAGAACGACCCGAAATTCGGCGTCAAGGGAAGCAGGAGCCGGAACAAAAACGGCAGACTCCGCGCCTGGCGGCGGCCGTCGGCCAACGTCACGTAGGTGACCTGGCTCAGGACCTGCGCGCTGTACCACGCCGCGCAGCCGCCGAACACGGCCCACAGCAAACTCAACGCCTGAATCGCGATCGTGTCGGTGTGCATGGTTTACACGTCAATGTTGATGATCTTTCGGATCACCAGCGCCCCGATCAATTCCAGAATACCCACGACGAACAGAGTGGTGACGCCGAACGGCGACCTGAAGAAGGCGGTCATCATGATCGGATCGAGGAAGAACATGGCCGCGGCCAGGAGAAGCGGCATGGCCCCCACGACGATTCCCTGAAGGCGGCCCTGGGCCGTCAACGTCCTGATCCGCTGCTCGATTCGCATTCGTTCCCGGATGGTGTGGGCGATCTTGTCGAAGACCTCGGTGAGGTTTCCGCCCGTCTGCCGGGCGATTTCGATGGCCGCGACCATCAGGGACAGATCCTGGCTTCCCACCCGGCTCTGCAGACTGTCCAGCCCGTCTTCCATGCGCATCCCCACGCGGGTTTGATGGACGAAGGTTCCGAACTCCTGCGCGATGGGGTTCTGGCCTTCGCGGACGACCAATTCGAACGCCTGCTGAATGCTGAACCCCGCCCGCAACGCGTTGCTCATGCTCACCAGGCTGTCCACGAGCTGCAAGTTGAATCTCCGCAAGCGCCGTTTCTTCATGACGTGCAAAACGGTGCGGGGCACATTCCATCCGAGCGCGGCGCCCATCGCCCCGCCAACGAAGCCGCGAACGAACGTCCAGCCCCCGAGCCCCCCCACGGCCAGAAACGCGACCAGAAAGCACACGGCGGACGACGCCATGGCGAGTTCGAGAATGCGGCGGGCGGGAATGAACAGAAACAGATCCTCCATTTGCCGCGCGGCGGACTCCGTATAGACGGCGGCATAGTCCTGGGCGGCCGAACGAAAAGACTGCAAAATGAAGAAAGTCAGCCCGCCAAGGCTCACCATGTACAGCAGCGGTATGGCCCACAAGGCTGAATTCGACATAATCACCTACCGTCGCGGATCGAACAGCGACTGCTCCAACGCCACGCCCCTCGCCCTCATCTCCTCGACAAACGTCGGGACCGAACCCGTTGCCGTCACGCGGCCGATCACCTTTCCGACGTTGCTCATCCCGGTTTGCTCGAACACAAAAATATCCTGCATGGTCGTGCGATCGCCCTCGAGCCCGACGACTTCGGTGATGTTGACCACTTTACGCGACCCGTCTCCCATCCGTGACAGATGGATAATCACGTCGATCGCCGACGCGATCTGCTCGCGAATGGCGCGCACCGGCAAATCCATGCCCGACATCAACACCAGGGTCTCGAGGCGCGAGATCACGTCCCTCGGCGAATTGGCGTGGATGGTGGTGAGCGACCCGTCATGGCCCGTATTCATGGCCTGGAGCATGTCCAGGGCCTCTCCGCCGCGGCACTCGCCCACGACAATCCGGTCCGGCCTCATGCGCAATGCGTTGCGGACCAGGTCCCGGATCGGGATGGCCCCCTTGCCCTCGATGTTCGGCGGCCGCGCTTCCAGCGACACCACGTGGTCCTGCTTGAGTTGCAGTTCGGCCGCGTCCTCGATCGTGACAATCCGGTCGCTTTCCGGGAGATAACTGCTCAACACGTTCAGAAACGTGGTCTTGCCGCTGCCGGTTCCGCCCGAAATGACGATGTTCTTCCGGGCGAGCACGCAGGCTCTCATGAAGTCGCGTTCGCCCTCGGTCATGGTCCCGAGCCGAATCAGGTCCGCGTCGGTCATGGGCACCCGCGAGAACTTCCGGATCGTGATGCAAGGGCCGCTGAGCGACAGGGGATGGATGATCGCGTTGACGCGGGAACCGTCCCGAAGGCGGGCATCCACATAGGGCTGGCTCTCGTCAATGCGCCGCCCCAGCGGCGACACGATCCTCTCGATGATCGCCAGCACGGAATTGTCGTCGAGGAACGTCCGATCGGTCAGTTCGATCTTGCCGTGGCGCTCGACGTAGACGTGCAGCGCGCCGTTCACCATGATTTCCGTGATTTCATCGTCCGCGAGAAGGTCTTCCAGCGGGCCCAATCCGACGGCTTCGTCGTAGACCTCTTTGACCAACGCCTGCGGAGCGATGCCGGGCGGCAGACGAGGGCCGACCTCCCGGACAATTCCCTCCACCATGCTTTGCACGCGGCGATGAAGTTCGCTTTCCTCGATGGGCGACGCGGTCAGCCTCTTGATATCCAGCCGCTCCAACAGTTCCTTGTGAATCTGCTGCTTGATCGTCTGCTTCAGCGCAAAGCGCTTTTCGTCGCGCTTCTCCCGCCCTCGTCTCGCCGGCGGCGCAAGATCGGGGGCCGGGGTTGGGGACGGGGGAACGAACCCGGCCGGCGCCTCGCCCGCCAGGGAGACCGCCTCGGGTTTGGGACGTTCGCTCAGGAGCCGCAAGACGGTGCTGCCGACCCGGATCTCCTGGCCTTCCAGGACTTCCGAACGCCCGGTGACGACGGCGCCTCCGACGCGCGTCCCTTCCCGCGTGCCCAGGTCCTCGATCCAGCAACTCCCCGCGCGCATGCTGAGAATCGCGTGTCGGCCCTCCACGCCGCGCCCGGCAAGCACGAACTGGTTGTCCGAGTCCGAGCCGAGCGAGCAGATCCCGAGGCTCAGCTCCCGGATGTCAACCGAACCGTCTTCCCTGTGGATTTCGAGATACATGGCCGAACCGGATCGAAGCCCCGAATCAGTGGCCGCCCTTCCGCCGGATTTCGTCCTGACGGTAGGCGTTAAGCTGGGGGAGTTCCTTCTCCAGCATGTCGAAGTTGATCTCGGGCAAATCCTTCTCGTAGCTGCCGTCGGCCGGGTTCCGCAGCGTCAGCGTCAACCGGCCTTTCATATTCTCCACGAAGGCCAGCAGTTCCGCCTCGCGCGGCGTCACCTCGAAGGTGACCGTGCTGTATCCGGTCATGCCCATGCGGGCCCGGTCCGAGGCATCGCCCATCGGCTTGCCGAGCATCTGCCCCGTGGCCAGCACCGACACGTCCTGAAGGACCGTCAGCGTCACGGCCTCCATCTGCTGCGGATTGGTCTTGGAGGGAAGCATGAAGGACCCGAGGACGTCCACCCGGTCATTCGGCTGCACCAGGCCGCTCACCGCCGAGGCGCCCCCGATGGACATGGAAATGGCCCGCATTTTCGGATTGATCATGGGGGCAAGCCCGGAGCCGGGCCGATACGGCAGATCAATGTAGGAATAAAGAAGCGTCTGCCCCTGGGTAAGCCCCACCAACAGCTTCTTTCCAACCACGATGTCGCGGCCTTCGGGGTGACGAACCGTATCGTTGCTGACATCCCGTTCGAACGACGTCTTGGTCGCCAGGTCCGTCACCTTCAGAACGGTGCCGGCCGGAAGATCGTGAAACGCCGCCAGAACGGTGGTTTGCCTGACGCTGGCCAGAATGCTCTCCCGCGCCTCCTCGATGCTCCGGATGCGGGACTGAAAGTAGACGCGAGTGAGCCAGAACGCCGTCAACCCCACCAAAACAGAAATCACAAGGACAATCCGTTGTTTCATGCCAGTCTCCTGCCTCCTAGTCCACGGCGCCCCGCTTGTGTAGCAGGGTCACCACGCTTTCGCCACTCCAATCTGACGCCTTGACGAGCACGCAGCACACGTCCCGCCCCTTCGCGAATACCCGCAGGGCCGCCCCCCCCGCCGTGCGGTCCGGGGACAACGCCGACCACCCGTTGCGAACCAGGGCGGTGGAATAGAACGAGGCGGCGGCGTCAGACGCGGCCGGAACCTTCTGGGTCTCGAAACAGGTTCGGGTGTCGGCGTTCCGCATGAAACACGTCACGGCGCCGCCGGGGTAAGCCGGCACGTCGGGGATGCCGTGCGCCGCGCGGCTCGCGCTGGAGTCCCTTTCCTCTTGTTTCGACTGCGCGACCGCCACCACAAGGGCGCGGTCCGGGCTGGCCGGCGCCAGGGCCAGCAGGCGGAGCGATTGGCTCCCGTTGTCCACAATCCCAAGCCCCAGCGAACGGTCCCCCGCGAAGCGCGCCTGTGGCGCCGCGCCCGCGGATGACAGGGTTCGCCCGAACGCCTCCACCCCGTCGCGAGCCTGCACCACGGTGACATCGGCCTTCCCGCCGTTGATCTGCATGACCGTCCGGTAGACCGTCTTGCCCACCCGTTCCGCGTCGAAGACCGCCCGGTCGAACATAGCCCCCACAATCTGGTACACCTTCGCCTGCGCCGTCACCGCCACCGCGACGGCAACCCCAGCAACGATAATCCCTGCCGTAATGCTTCGGACCTTCATCGTGTCAGTAGATTCCCTTGGTCCACGTCAGCCACGCCTTGCCCTCGACCTCCACCTCATCCGCCCGGTACACCAAGGATCGGATCACCGGAACCAGCGCCATGCGGTCGTCCTTTTTCCCCTCCACCAGCCCAAAGCCGAGGTAAGGGAATTGATTCTGCGACATGACGGTAAAGGAGTTCGAGTTCACCTGTTGGCCAAGGCTGTCGGGATGGCTGTAGGCCACGAGCCGGCGCTGAAGATCGTCCACGGACGCCAGCGTGCGGCCGTCGTCGCGGGTGTACGCCATTCCGTCGGAGCCTTCCGTGCGCGCCGCGATGTACTCGGGCCCGGAGAGCGATCCGGCGTCCTGCATGGCGGCGGCTCCCGCCCGCCGCCGCGCCTCGGACATGGCGCCGGTGTGCATGACGCCGAGGAGCGAAAGCTGGAGGAGGCCCGCGGTGATGACCATGATGGCCACCAACGCCACCACGAGTTCGGTCAGCGCCTGGCCGCGCCGGTCGCCCCACGTCCTTTCAATCCCGCGTCTCATCCGTTGCTCCTCATTTCGGGTTCAGTGTCCCCTTCTTCTCCCGCCGCCCCC
>Ga0182021_10010780_pt1 | contig 10847 bp, 9 predicted proteins | sample 612E3MmetaG_FD_120493 | JGI IMG/M metagenome (GOLD analysis project Ga0182021, IMG submission 120493) | Permafrost microbial communities from Stordalen Mire, Sweden - 612E3M metaG (Illumina Assembly) | ecosystem: Environmental > Terrestrial > Soil > Wetlands > Permafrost | place: Sweden...
GACAAATCCACGGCGTTCTTTTCTACATCATAATTTACAACCAGGTCAGTCTTGCCACTTTGTCCGCCAAAGATATCCGGACCTTGCCCAGAACTGAGTTTTGTTTTCAAGAGGTTATAGTACTGGTCAGATGGGACAACCTGGAAGTCAACTGTTATACCAGTTTGTTCTGTAAATTTTTTGGCAAGTGCCTGTTCGGCATCCGAAGCCCAGCCCTGGCTAACCAAGTAAGAAATGGTTACCGGAGCATTAGTAGGAGCTGTTGTATTCGTGGGCTGAACCGGTGCGGCAGTAGTGGAGGCAGGCGCAGTAGTAGATGCAGGGGTAGGAGTTGTACAAGCCGCAAGCATGCCGGCTATCACTACAATGGCTAAGATTGTTGAAACAATTTTCTTGGTAGACATCTTTCTTCCTCCTAACAAAGAATGAACTTGCTATAGGTTTGGGAACAACAGCATTAATTCTTAAAAGGGTTTATCGGTTATTACTCGCACCTCCCTTCGAAGAGACATTATTGGAAAGTAGATTGATTATCAATAGTGGTATCGTTACCATACAAACATACTAGCAGGAACAAATACCCTTGTCAAGCACCTAATTTCAAAAAATGCAATATTCTCCAAAAATAATTACAAAAAATCACATAATTCAGCGAAAATTTAATAAATTAGGGGTTCATGATATCTTTATTCTGAGATCAAGGCAACATGCTTATTGTGAAATATTTTTTCTTTTAAATTCTAGCGATTGAATATTTTTTTACAATTGCTAAAAAAGCAAATATTGATACTTGACAATGACAATTCTATCTGTTAATATGTTTCTATGGTAACGATACCATACAATCATATACGTTAAAAAAGGATACATTTATGAAGAACAACTCAACTGCGTTAACTACTCGTAAAAAAGACGATTTGATCCTTGTTACAGGCGCTGGCGGATTTATTGGCGGATCATTGGTTAGATATTTTCACAATCAAGGTTTCACCAATATCCGTGCTGTTGATAAAAAACCCCTGCCCATGTGGTACCAAAGGATCCCAGATGTTGAAAGTTTATCTCTGGATCTGAGTTATAGAGAAAACTGTAAACGTGCCGCCGAAGGAGCTTCAGAGGTTTATAACCTGGCCGCGGATATGGGCGGGATGGGTTTTATCGAACATTTTAGAGTGGAATGTCTCCGCAGCATATTGATCAACACTCACATGATCGAAGCCGCTTATTGGGCAGGTGTCGATCACTATTTTTATTCCTCTTCTGCCTGTGCCTACAACACTAACCTGCAAAAAGATCCCAACGTCCGGGCGCTAAAAGAATCTGATGCATACCCTGCCATGGCTGAACGCGGATATGGTTGGGAAAAATTAGTTTCCGAAATGTTCTGTCAGGAATATTGGGCTGAACGCCACTTTAGAACTGCCATCGCGCGGTTCCATAATGTTTACGGCCCCAATGGCACATGGGATGGCGGCCGCGAAAAAGCGCCTGCTGCTTTGTCTCGCAAAGTGATTGAAGCCGTGGAAAAGAAAGATCACAATATCACAATTTGGGGTGATGGCAGCCAAACCCGCAGTTTCATGTTCATCGATGATTGTGTAAAAGGCATTGATATGATCATGCACAGCGATGACTTGATCGCGACCCCAATTAACCTGGGTACAAGCGAACTTATTTCTGTTGATAATCTTGTGAGCATGGTAGAAGATATCGCGGGAGTCAAATTGGAACGCCATTACGATCTGGATGCTCCTCGCGGTGTCGCTGGACGCAACAGTGATAACACCTTTATCAAACAAACCCTCGATTGGGAACCCAACACCCCCCTTCGAACAGGTATGGAAAAAACCTACAATTGGATCAAACAACAATTTACTGACCGCAAAGCCGGGAAACCGACTCCTGCCGGTTACCACAACAATTAAGGTTTCATTGCTTCCTCTCCTTTATGTCTGGTATTCCTGGTTGTCAGCTGAACCAGGAATACCACCACGACCTCAAATTATATTCTGTCTGGATAATCCATGACCCTTAATCTCCAACAAAAAATAACCCCAACAACCCATATACCTTACCGAATGGCTTTCGCAGGTGGTTGGATCGACCAACCCTTGCTTTCAAAGCATAATCCACAACCGCCAGGGTCGATGGTGGTTGTATCTTTGAAGCCTGATGTCCAATTTTTAGATCGATGTGGCATGGGAACAAGCACTCGTAAAGTGGCAATGCAAATTTGGGGAAATGAATTACCAAAAAGAGAACCCGCAGCATTGATGCGCGAACTATACTCGGCAGAAAATGTTGGGAAATCAGCTCCATCAGGCTCCCAGGATATGGCTGGTATTATTTACCCTGGAATCAACCGTTTGGATTACGATTCAACCTTTGAGGGGGGGTATTTCCCGATCCATATTGAAACGAATAAGGATCCCGATGTGGTCAGTTGGTTAGAGAAAATGATCTCCATCATGCCAGTGAACCAACGCCCGTTTGGATATGATCCATTACAAAAACAAAATCTCGATCCAACCTGGATCGAACGACTTGGTCAAACAGGTAAGGATTGTTTTAATGCTATAGTGACGAAGGATGCTATTGGTTTAGGTGCCTCAATGAATGAATGTATGGTCTGTTGGCAAAATATTTTGCCAAACACCGTCGTGGATTCCAACATTGATGTCGATCTACTGGAAATATTATCTACTTATCAAAAACGTTATTATGGAGCAATGTATTCTGGATGTGGAGGGGGTTATCTTTATATTGTCTCAGACGAACCTGTTCCAAATAGTTTTAAAGTGGAAATAAGGATTGCGTAATGAAAACAGTCATCGTAGCAGGAAGTTTTAACAATATTAAATCTCAAGACATCCGTTTTTTACAAGAAGCTTCTAAGTTTGGAGCGGTGAATGTCTTTTTATGGTCAGATAGTTTATTTCAACAAATTGAATGTAGAAGTCCTGAGTTCCCTGAGGAAGAACGCCAATATTTTTTAGAATCCGTTCGTTATGTACAGCATGTCTTCCTTTGCGATAGGCAAATAAACCAGGAAGAAGTACCCCAGATCAAAAGGATAAAGCCCGAAGTATGGGTAGTGCGAGAAAGCGAAGATTCACCATTAACTCGTCAGTATTGTTTACTTCATGGAATCCAATATTCTATTGTAAAAGAATCCGAATTAGTAGTATTTCCAATTATTCCATTTACAAAGGCGTTCGATCCTTCTCGCCAAAAGGTGATCGTGACCGGCAGCTTTGATTGGCTGCATACTGGGCATGTACGTTTTTTTGAAGAAACTGCTGAACTGGGTGACCTTTACGTGGTTGTTGGACACGATCAAAACTTGCGTTTGCTCAAAGGAGAGGGTCATCCGTTGTTTTCCGAGGATGAACGCATATACATGGTGCAATCCATACGTTTTGTAAACCAGGCATTGATCTCAACCGGGCACGGATGGATGGATGCTGAGCCTGAGATCGAAAAGATAAAACCGGATATTTATGCGGTGAATGAAGATGGTGATGTACCCGAAAAAAGAGAGTTTTGTCGGGAGCATGGCCTTAAATACGTGATTCTAAGACGTAAACCAAAACCAGGGTTAAAAGCCAGGCAAAGTACTACACTGCGTGGTTTTTAGGCTCATGTAGTTACCGTAGCTCAAGAAGCGGGGGTGTTGAAACACCCCCGCACCTTAACTTTTACAAAGTGGGTTTTTAAGGAGGTTAGAATGTATTACGCGGTCATTTTAGCCGGTGGTTCCGGAACCAGACTCTGGCCTCTCAGCCGACAGCATTATCCAAAGCAAGCCCTCAAGCTCATTGGCGAGAAAACGATGTTTCAGTATGCAGTGGAACGAATAGCCCCTTTATTTCCGCCTGATCGCATTTTTGTTGTCACAGTAGCACATCATGCGGCCATTCTCCAAAAACAAACCCCCGAAATCCCTACAAAAAATTTCATTCTTGAACCTGAAGGCCGCGGTACAGCCTCGGCGATTGGACTGGCATCCATCCATTTATTAGCACAAGACCCCGAAGCTTGCATGACTATTCTCACAGCCGATCACTTCATCACCGAAACAGAGCATTTCTGTAGCGTTCTCACTACCGCTGAAAAAATTGCCCGGGATGGGAATCTGATCACTTTGGGAATAAAATCCTCAACTCCTTCTACGGGATTTGGATATATAAAACAAGGTGCTTTACTTGGTGAGGAAAATGGGTTCCCTTACTTTGCTGTTGAGCAATTTACAGAGAAACCTGATCTGGTTACTGCCAAAAAAATGGTCGAGAGCGGAAACTACTCCTGGAATAGCGGTATGTTTATTTGGCAGGCATCGACCATTCTACAGGAATTTGAAAGACAAATGCCGGATTTCTATTCCCAATTGATGCGTGTTAAAGCGGTTGTTGGATCGGCTGAATATAAAACGGTAATAGAACAAATTTGGCCCGGAATTGTAAAAAACACGATCGATTATGGCATTATGGAAGGTGCCAAAAATGGTATCGTCATTCCCGTTGAAATTGGCTGGACAGATATCGGTAGTTGGGGAAGTTTATTCAACCTTTTACCCACTGATTCTGAAAATAACACTTTCATCGGCCAACACATTTCGATCGATACAAGCAACACACTCGCTTTCGGAGGGAAACGTTTGGTGGCTACAATGGGCGTGCAAGATCTAGTGATCATCGACACCGATGATGTGGTCATGGTTTGCTCACGCGATCGGGAACAAGATGTAAAAGCGCTGGTTGAATTACTGAAGAAAACCGGAAGATCGCAGTATATTTAACACATGCTGGTTTAATTTGATTAAGTGTCAATATTTACCAATGAACGAACAGTCGATATAAACTTAGAAGAAGGGATATTCTATGATCAAAACAGGAATTCTTAATCCACAGATTCTTTCTCTCATAGCACGTATTCGCCACACTAATACATTGGTCATCTCTGACCGCGGATTCCCGTATTGGCCGATGATCGAGACTGTGGATATTTCGCTTATCGATGATATCCCCACAGTATTGCAGGTTTTTAGCGCCCTAAAAACGAATTTTAACATTGGGCAAATATATATGGCTCAAGAATTTAAGCAGAACAATTCTTTAGAAACGATCCAACTTTTTGAATCTGCTGTAGGAAAGATTCCAGTAAAATTTGAGCCGCATGTTGAATTTAAATTACGGGTTCCAAAAACCATCGGCCTGATTCGCACAGGGGATTGCACGCAGTACGCGAATATAATTCTGGAATCAGCCTAGATTTTTTATAAAAGCTTGATCACTTCAACAACGATCAAGGTTGATTTGAAACTGATGATATTATAAATTAAATTGAATTATTATAAAATTTATTCGCTAGTTCGTATTGCAATAGTGTATACTTTTTGTATAAACGATATGAAAGAATATTTGTAAACATGCCAACGATTCGCGAAGTAGCAAAATTAGCTGGAGTAGCACCGATTACTGCGTCCAGGGTCATCAATGATTCTGGATATGCAAGCGAGGATGTAAGGCAACGTGTAAAACAAGCAGCCGAACAGCTCAATTATGTCCCCAATGTTTTGGCCCGCAGTCTAAAATCAAAAAGAACGCATACTCTTGCTTTGGTTATCACTGACATCACCAACCCTTTCTGGACTACCGTGGCACGCGGGGTTGAAGATGCTGCCAGTACAAAAGGTTACAATGTTATCTTCTGCAATACCGATGAATCCGCTCAAAAGCAATCGGCCTATTTACAAACCTTGATCCAGAAACAGGTCGATGGCATTTTGTTAGTTCCAGCTTCCAGCGAAGAGAATCCGATCGAGTTTTTGCGCCAACAAAACGTAAATGTTGTGTTGTTGGACCGCAGCCTGCCCAATACAAATGTTGACGTAGTTCGCTGCGATTCCAAAGACGGTGCATATCAGTTGATAAAACTGCTCTTAAAATTAGGTCACCGCAGAATTGCAATTTTACGAGGGCCATTTGGAGTGTCTTCTGCTGAGGACCGAATGGCTGGGTATCGGTTTGCCCTACAAGAAACAGGCCTGGAAGTTAATGATCAATTGATTTTTTCAGGGGAGTTTTCTGTCGATAGTGGATACCAAATGACAAAAAAACTGCTTTCCCTTTCCCCCAGACCAACTGCAATGTTTGCAAGTAATAACTTTATTGCGATCGGAGCATTAAAAGCACTTCGTGATGCTCAAGTGAGCGTACCTGATGAAATATCGGTAGTTGGGTTTGATGATCTCCCTTTAGCGATTGTCGTAGATCCCTTCCTTACCGTAGCAGATCAACCAGCCTATGATATGGGTCAACGTGCAACCCAGAGGCTGCTTGAAACCATTGACGGAGAGTTAATCGATAGTGTACAAGAAATTGTTTTACCAGTTTCAATTATCGAACGAAAATCTACGAAATCAATTTCGTAGTGCTAGATTCTATTATTGGTGTTGGTTCCAGCAGCAGCATCGGCGTTCTGATTAGTGTGGTGTGGGTAATCCCTGGCAGTCCTACAAGTTCGACATATGGAAGTAATCCTCCCCCGACTACGAACCGGCGTTAGATGCTATACCCAAAATCTTGCCGTTCCGATCTATTAAGGTTACTAATTCTCTTTGATTGTGTCACTGTGTTTATTATTCTAGTAGAGTAGCTAATGCGAACAAATCTAGAGTTTTTCCTTGCAAAAAGAACTTTTGGACAAACACCTTTGCCTCAGACACACAACAAAGATGTAATTAATGAATACTAAATAATAATGATCGAAAAATTGAACACAGGATATTTCAGATGGAAAAATTCAAGTAAAATAAATCCCTTAAATTTTAAAGTTAATAATCAGGCATACATAATAAATGAAGATTATAGAAGTCAAACTTCTCAATGACAGACCAGAAATAGTACACCCCCACTATACACCTAAAGGCCTACAATTCTAACCTAGCTTAGTTCGTGTTGCAGCTACGGTCTGTTTTGAAATTACAGTAAATAAAAGATATTGATCCCCGTCTTTAACTTGGTGAAAATCAGTATTCTACAGCTTATTTCAATTCCATCATGAACTGAAAAGCTTTATCATTGAAGCCTGGTAAAACTTCATGATCGTAATCAGGATAAATAACCATCGATTTCTTTGAATTGATTTTATTGTATGCTGCAAATTGTGAAGATGGCGGGCAGGTTACATCCATCAATCCGATACCCCACAATACATCTGCTTTGATACGCGGCACTAAATTCTGGATATCAATGTACCCCAGGTTTTCAAATACTTTGTCCTCATTTTTATGGGTAGGGTCGAAGAAACGGAAATATTCGCGCAATTCTAGATAAGCCAGACTGCCCTGGTCCATAGACCAGACACGTTTGTAATCGCTGAGGAATGGGTACATGGGGGCAGCCTTTTTAATTCGTGGTTCAAGTGCAGAGCAAGCTACAGTAAGCGCACCACCCTGGCTTCCGCCTAAAGCGCCAACCTTTTCAGGATCAACATCTGGCATGTTCATAACGATCTTGGCCAGTTCGGCAGTATCCAAAAATACCTGGCGGAACAGCAACTTTTCTGGGTGGCCTTGCAAGGCATCATCCAGGCCGCGAATGATATGCCCGTGGAGTGTATTGCCAATGACCCCTCCGACATCTTCAGAAATATTACCCTGTCCGCGGCAATCCAGAGCGGCCACGGTAAATCCCTGTGCGACATAACTCAATTTATCTACCCAATCGCCGGAATTGCCTGTGTACCCGTGGAACATGAGCACGGCAGGATGGGGCTTGGCTGATTTGTTTGGACGCAATAATTTGGCATGTATGCGCGCGCCGCCTACTCCGGTGAAGTACATATCAAAACATTCACATCCATTAGCTTGAAACTCAGCGGGGACCAGTTCAACTTTGGGGTCAATGGCATTCATTTCTTGCAAGGCATTCGCCCAAAACTCGTCGAAATTTGCCGGTCTTGGGTTAATCCCCTGATATTTTTTCAGTTCATCGAAAGTTAAATCGAATGTTAGTGGCATATTACTCTCCGAACAAAATATTTTTATTTTTTTATATATATTACCCTAATACTGGCTCAGGGCTTTTTAACTGGTGCATCTGAAGCATTAATCAAGGCTCGCCTGCTTACCCGATTTTTCGTCCAAAAACGAAATCTTTACCGCATTCAACTTCAGGTCGATGTAGAGATTTGTCTGTAAGTTCTTTTTTATCCAGGTAATGGATAGTTCTTCATCACTGCAATCATCAAACGTGCAATCACCATCAAATGCCGGATAATTATTTCTGAATTCAATCAACCGCAGTAGGCGTTTTACAACAGGACGCTCGATTTCTTGATCGATCTCCTCAAGGGTATATGAGTGGCGGTTGACTTCACGCATTTCACCCGATTTCTCTGCTGCATCGACATCATTTTTTCCTGCGAGCAGCCCCACATAATAAATCTGCGGAATACCCGGCGTGAAAAGCTGAATCGCCCGTGCAGCAAAATAAGCATCGTCATCCCCACCCAACATGGAATAGTAAGTGCCACATATTTGGTGAACGTCAAAACCATCGGCATCTTTATGCTCTACAGAAATCACCCGGCTAAAACCCGCGCCGCGTTTCTGGCAGATATCCATCAGATCGTTAACATCTTGCGAGTTGTAAAATCCATTCAAATCAGGTTTGACTGGAATGCCGTCATGACAATCGAGCATGGTAAATTGGTGGGAAGGTCTGACTTTTAAATACTCTTTCAACGTGTGACTGCGCTTTTTGATCAATGTTTCCAAGATCAAGTAAGGAAGGATGAAATCGTAGATCCAGTAACCGCGATCAACCAGTTGACGTTGAGTAGCAAGGTCAGCATGTACTTCTGGAAGCAGTTCGATCCCATTTTTCACAGCCAGGTCCCTGATCCAGTCCATAAACAGGAAAATTTCCGGCTCAACGAAAAAGCAAGGAGTCCCTGCTTTTTTGATCACATAACCCACAGCATCCAGGCGTACAATTCTGACATGATTGGCGCGAAAATACTCAATGATTTTAGTATACAAAGCTCTGGTCACAGGAGAGTTAACATCTATATCTACCTGGTCAGATGGATTCCCATTTCCAAAGGTTGTCCATAAGGTTTGTTTTTCTCCATTACCGACTGTAAAGTCTGAAAATGGTACAGTACGGCGCAAGAAAATCTTATCCAGGTCTTCTTTTTTGGGGTTTCCGTCAGGCCAGATTTTCTTTACCGAAAGGAACATCTCTGCATATTCTGATTTTGAGCCGTTCTTTAAGAAGTCTTGAAAGAACATGGAGTTCGATGACATATGGTTTACCATCAGGTCGAGCAATACATCCTGATCAGCCGCTAACGCCTGAATATCCTCCCAATCTCCAAAGCTGGGTTCGATCTGGAAATATGTCACTGGAGAAAATCCACGATCACCAGAAGAAGGAAAAGGCGGAAGAATATGAACTCCACCTTGAAATAGCCCCTTAAAGTGGGTGTTTAATACATGTCTTAATTTCTTCAGATCTCCACCTAAAGAATCAGCATAGGTGATTAATTGAACTTTGTTCTTCACACTCATTCGTGACCCACTCCCAGAATTCATATGATGAATCCTCATCTTTTACAATAAAATCAACCACCGAATAACATTTCTAATTCGCAAACTTCTTACCAACCTGCTTGCAAACCACCTCAACAAGTACTTTTTTTGAAGCTCAATTGAACATAGGCACGCTTTATAACTTACTGTCAACCTGTTTTCAGAAAGAGCCCTTTCCTAAAGCCACACAATCAATTTTCTAGATGCAACACCCCATAAAAACACTTCTAATCCTATCTGGGTAATAAGAAGTGCGAATAATCATGGTTACTAAAAAGAAAACAGATGGAAATCTAAATACTTAAACATAAGAATCTATATCTTTGGCAATAATGGTTAACCCTTGATGGCGCCTTGCAGCATCGCTGAAATAATCTGCCTCTGGAAAATAACGAAAATAACCAGCGTCGGCACCAGAACAACAATCGTGCCGGCACATAGCAAAGGAACATCGGTCGCATAGTGACCCTGGAAAGCGCCCAATGCGCCTGCCATAGTTCGATGAGCGGGATTCTCGACGAGTACAAGTGCCAGCAGGAATTGATTCCACGTCCAGACGGACATCAAGATGCCAAGTGAGGTAATAGGAGCCTGCGCTAGGGGCAAATGAATGCGCCAGAATAGATCCCAGGTATTGGCACCATCCACCTGTGCAGCTTCTGTGATCTCATGAGGCATATTGACGAAATGGGTGCGCATCCAATATACAGAAAAGGGCATGTACAAAGCGATCAGCGGCAACGCAATCGCAAACCGGGTATTGTAAATACCAATTGTGCGCTCCATATAATAGAGGGGAACGATAATGCCGCCCATCGGGAGCGTGAGGCCAAAAACAAACAGAAACAGAAGGAAATTAGACCCTGGAATTCTCAATTGACCGATCGCAAAAGCGGCCATGGTCGAAATCAACAATGCGATGGGTACCACCATCAGCACGATTGATAAACTGGATTCCAGCAGAGTACCCATATTGGCTACTTTGAAAGCCGTAATGAAGTTGCCCCACTGTGGGTTTGCCGGCCAGGATAATCCATCCGGAATAGTGCCGGAGGGATATAAAGCAGTCGTAAAAATACTGATAAAGGGCAATACAGTGATCAGCATCATCAATAGCAAAAAGGCACGCCCTGTGATGACTTCTCCGCGTGAGATTTTCATTGCGCTGACTCCTTGCTAAGTAGTTGAATGGGGATAACGACGATCAAGACCATGATCAGCAGTAAAACTGCCAGCGCAGAAGCCAGAC
>Ga0182021_10010781_pt1 | contig 10847 bp, 10 predicted proteins | sample 612E3MmetaG_FD_120493 | JGI IMG/M metagenome (GOLD analysis project Ga0182021, IMG submission 120493) | Permafrost microbial communities from Stordalen Mire, Sweden - 612E3M metaG (Illumina Assembly) | ecosystem: Environmental > Terrestrial > Soil > Wetlands > Permafrost | place: Sweden...
TGCGCCTGAAGAGCAAGCACGACGACTGGGGTTCACGACAAACCCTGTTCCCCCAGGTGCTGCAGATTGTATGGGACTACGTGGAGACGAAAGTCGGGGTCATGGACATCGACACGCCCCTTGCAGACATCGCGCTGATTCGCTACAAGCAGGAAATGGTGGACCGGCTCTCTGCCGTTATCGAACCCGACGAGGAAGCAGGAGAGCAGCCCATGCTGCCGGTGATAGAGAAGTTCCGGCCGGTCGGCAAGACCGGCGACGTGCTGTTCAGAACCGTGCGCCCGGCCAAGGGGACGACGAACAGCCACGTCAGCCACGTCGTGCTGGACAACGAGCGATGGGAGCAGAGCGTAGCCTTCCGGCTGGAGAAGCTGGCCGAAGAGGGCGTCATTGTGTCCTATGTGAAGAACGACCACCTGGACTTCACGATTCCATACGAATGGCTGGGCCAGAAGCACGAGTACCGGCCCGACTTCCTCGTGCGCTACAAGGTGGCCGGCGGCGAGGTGAAGATCATCCTTGAAGTGAAAGGCTACGAGGACAAGCAAGACCGACAGAAAGAAACCGCTGCCCGCCGCTGGGTTCGGGCCGTGAACCGGCACGGCGAGTTCGGGAAGTGGGCGTTCGCACTGTGCACGCAGCCGGGCTGGACCAAAGAGAAGCTGGCGCAGGCCGCGGCGCAGATTCCCTGACGGCCTGCGTCAGGCATGGAACTGGGCGGTGATTCAGCTACCGACAGTCGAGTTTCGGGTTCCGAGTACGTCCAACCCGCTTAACCTCTCGGGTGCGGTGGGAACTAGCGGCCGAGAACCGTGCGGATGAACCGGTTAGGCGGAAGTGGTCAAGTGGCCCAGTGGTCTAGTGAGGAACAGACGGAGGCTGTCGATTCAAGAACGTCCGGATGAAGTCGGAGCCGTGCAGCATCCCGAGGATGCCCGAAGCGCAGGAGGACTCGTCGTAGGTCTGGGCTGAGTCGGGCGCGAGGCTGGGGTTGAGTATGGCGACCGGGACAGGGCCGTGGACGTGGTTGCCCTTCGCGACCGGGGTGAGGTGGTCGGGCAGGACCGCGACCGTTGCCTCGGTTCCTTTGTCCTCGATGCCTTTCATGACCCGTGCAATAAGGCGGGAGTCGAGATACTCAATGCCCTGTATCTTCTGCTTCACATCCCGCGCGTGCCCCGCCTCGTCCGTTGCTTCGACGTGCACGAACACGAAGTCATGGCCCGCAAGCGCCGCAAGACACGCGTCGGCCTTGCCTTCGTAGTTGGTATCAATCAGGCCGGTTGCACCCGGCACGTCAATCACGTCGAGCCCGGCGTAAACGCCCAGGCCCTTTATCAGGTCCACTGCGGAGATGACCGCGCCGGTGATGCCGTACTGCTCCTTGAGCGTCTTCATCTTCGGCTTGCGGCCCTGCGACCAGAACCAGATTGAGTTGGCCTGGTCTTTACCGGCTTTGACCCGCTCCTGGTTGACCGAGTGCTGGGGTAGCAGTTCCCACGAGCAGCGAATCATGTCGTTCAGCCGGTCAACGGTCGGTTTGGCGTCATCGGACTTCGGGATAATCATCAGGTCCTCGACCTTCTCGCCGACGTGGTCGTGGGGCGGGAAGCACTGGAAATCGGTGGAGAGCGAGGGATCAAGGGATCGAAGGAAAGAGGGATCGAGTGGTGGAGAGGGTTGAGCTCGGCGCTCCCCGTCGGACGGTTCGGACAGAACGAGAAGGTGGCGGTAGGAGATACCGGGGAAGAAGTGGGCGTCATCGCCGCCGACGTAGCGGTCAACGTACCGGATGAGCTTGTGCGCCTCTTCGGTTGAGATATGGCCCGCGGAGTGGTTCTTGATGCGGCCGTCGGCGATGCAGATGAGGTTGCACCGCATCGCAACGTCGGTATCGTTCAGCTTCACGCCCATGGAGGCGGCCTCAATGACGCCGCGGCCCTGGTAGCATTCGTGCGGGTCGTACCCGAGCACGGTCAGGTTCGCGACTTCAGACCCGGGCGGCATGTCCTCGTCGACCGTTACGAACGAGCCGCAGCGGCCAAGGCGGGCGATGCGGTCGATGGCGGGCTTATTCGCGACCTGGAGCGGCGTCTTGTTGCCGAGCTCAAGGACGGGGAGGTCGGCCGCGCCATCCGCCAGGAAGATGATGTAGTGCATTGTGGTCTAGTGGTCTAGAGGTCAAGTGTCATTATAGGGATCAAGAGATCGAGGGGTCAAGGGAGCGAGTGAAGGCCGAGGAAAGCGAATAGCGAATGGCGATTGGCGACTTGCGAGTAGTCAAGTGGTCGAGTGAGCACGTGGTTAGTGGTTCCTGCCACCCGGTTCGACGTACGCGAGGACCAGCCGCACGGTCGCGGCCAGCGCCCTGCGGTGAGTTCGTTCGAGGTTGTGCGAAGCGTTGATGCCCGGACCGAACAATCCGGTTACGGCATCGAGCCCGGCCCGCACCGCCACTGCGGCGTCCGAGCCATAGAACGGGTAGATGTCAACCTTGCAGGGTATCTTCTGCGACCGGCACAGCTTCACCAGCCGCTGTCTCAGGGCGTAGTCAAACGGCCCGGTCGAGTCTTTGGCGCAGATGCAGACCGAGTACTCGTCCGACTCCTGCCCCTTGCCGACCGCACCCATGTCAACGGCAACCAGCTCGCCGACCTCCGGCGGGATGCCGGCTGAGGCACCGAACCCGACCTCTTCCGACGTGCTGAAGAGGAAGTGCGTTGTCAGGCGGGGTCGCAATCCGGAATCGGCCAGTGCCTTGAGCGCGCCGAGCAGGCAGGCCACGCCGGCCTTGTCATCGAGATGACGGGTCTTGATGAAACCGGTTTCGGTCACCTCGCAACGCGGGTCGAAGTGGACGTAGTCGCCGACCGCAACGCCGAGCTTGGCGAGCTCCTTCTCGTTCCGCACCTCGGCGTCGAGCCTGATTCTCATGTTCTCTAATTCCCGCTTCGTGTCGGTGACCTTCTTGCTGACGTGCGCGGATGGCTCGTCGAACAGGATGGTGCCGCGGAAGAGCTTCCCTGAGCCGGTCTCGACCGTGACGTACTCGCCCTCGACCGTCGCCAGCGCGTAGCCGCCAACCGGTGTGAACAGCAGCGACCCGTCCTTGCCGAGTTCTTTCACCATCGCGCCCAGGGTGTCGACATGGGCGGTGAGCGCCCGCTGCGGGCCTTCTCCCTGGCCCTCAAGCGTGACCAGCAGCGCGCCCCGCCCGGTGCGCCGGTGTTTCACGCCGGTTCGGGCCAACTCCTCTTCCACGTAGCTTATCGCCTTGTCAGTGTGGCCGGCTAGGCTTGGCGTCTTCACCAGCCGCACGACCTGTTCGACAACGTAATCGGTCAGGCGGTCTTCAATTCGCATCGCTCATGCTCCAGTGAACTTCCGTGCAAGGAAGTCCTTGAACCAACCATAGTCATTGGGGCCCTTTTCATAGTGCTCTGACTTCGCGTCGAGCCCCGCGAGCGACGGCGGCAGCGGTGGGTCGACTCCGAGCAGACGCTGGATCTCCTCCGGGAACTTGGCCGGGTGCGCGGTTTCGATGGAGATCGAAAGGAGAGAAGAGAGATCAAGGAATCGAGGGATAGAGTGTCCGGTCGGACCACTCTGTCCCTTTGTCCCTTTATCCCTTTGTTCCTCTTCGTCTAGGTACTTCTCCAGGCCAGCCCAGCCGACCGCACCGTGCGGTTCGAGCATCGTCCTGTAGTTGGCCCAGGCATCCTTGATTGCCTGCCGGGTCCCCGCGTCGTCGACACTCACCGAGTAGACATCACGTCGCAAAGCCGCGAAGTCGGGTTCTCTCGAGACCTTGCCCTGCTCATCCATCACTCCGCCGTACAGGGCGACGAGCCGCGGCAGGTTCGAGGGGTGGCCGACGTTCATCGCATTGGAGATGCAGACGCGTGAGGGCACGATCTTGTCGTATTTGCCGGTGGCGACGAACTTCGGAAACTCGTCGTTGGCGTTGGTTGCGATTACGAACCGCTTGACCGGCAGGCCCATCCCGCGCGCAATGAGGCCGCCGCAGATGTCGCCGAAGTTGCCGGACGGGACCGAGATAACCGCCAGCTCGTTATTCTCCTGCAGCTTGGCCCACGCGTACAGATAGTAGACCGCCTGAGGCAGGAGCCGGCCGATGTTGATGGAGTTGGCCGAGGAGAAGCGGATACGCTTCAGTTCCGGGTCAGTGAAGGCGCGCTTGACCAAGGCCTGGCAGTCGTCGAACTGGCCGTCCACGCCGATGACCGTGACGTTGCCACCGAGTGTGGTCATCTGCTTGCGCTGCCGGTCCGAGACTTCCTTGATGGGAAAGAGCACGACCATCGAGATGCGGTCGACGTTATGGAACGCGTGGGCTACTGCGGAACCGGTGTCGCCCGACGTCGCCGTGAGGATTACCAGCTCTCCGTCTTCCTGCGCAAGGAAGTAACGCATCATCCGCGCCATCATGCGGGCCGCGAAGTCCTTGAAGCTCGCGGTCGGGCCCTGGTCGAGGCGCATGAGGAAGCTGCGGCCGTAGACGCGTTCGAGCGGCACTTCGTAGTTGTAGCATTCGGCGCAGAGCCGCATCAGCTCGTTGTCGGGAATCAGGCCTTGCGTGTAGCGCTTCAGGACCGCGAACGCGATTTCCGGGTAGGTCTTGTCACGGAACCCGACGATCTCGTCGAGCGGGATTTTGGGAATCTCCCGCGGCATGTACAGGCCCTTGTCCGGGGCTTGGCCTTGCAGCAGCGCACCCTTCAAGTCGACATCGGGAGAGCGGAGGTTGGTGGAGTAGAGAAGCCCCGACATACGCTACTTGGCCGCGCTCAACGCTTGTTCTAGATCACTGATGATATCGTCTGGGTGCTCTGCGCCGACCGAGAGGCGGATAAGGTCCGGTGGTATGTGGGCCATCTTGCGGCTTTCCTCGCCCTGCTGCAGGTGCGTGGAGATCGAGGGGATGGTGGCGATTGACTTGACCCGGCCGAGGTCGGTCACGCGCATGATGAGCTGCAGTCGGTCGAAGACCTTGCGCGCAGCCGCCGGCCCGTCCTTGACGCGGAACGAGAGCAGGTGGCCGTAACGGTTCACCTTCTTCCCGTACCGGTCGTCGTACTCGGAGTCGACCAGCCACAGGTACTTGCTCGCGACCGGGTAGAGGGGGTGATCTTCGAGGCCGAGGTAGTTTACGTCCGTCACCGACGGCTGCTTCTCTAGGAAGCAGGCGACCTTGAACGCGCTCTGGGACCAGACGTCGATTCGGGTCCGCAGGGTCCTGAGGTCGCCAATGGTCGATAGCGCTTGGAACGGATGGAGACATCCGCCCTGGTCGCGGTGCGGGTAGTCGCGCAGGTACGCGCAGAAATCGGCCTTCATCCGGTCGTTCGGGATGTTGGTCACGATGGGCTTGCGCGCGATGATGGCGCCGGCAGTGCCGGTGCCGGACGAGCTCATCGTCTTGGTGACCGAGTGGACCACAATGTCGGCCCCGTAGGCGAGCGGCCGCATCAGTGCCGGCGTGGCGATGGTCGAGTCTGCGATATACGGCAACCCGTGCTCGTGGGCAAGGGCAATCGGCTTCGCCAGGTCGAAGAATACCAGGCCGGGGTTGGACGGCAACTCGCCGTACAGGAACCGGGTGTGCTTGTCGATCTTGGACCGCCACTCATCGATGTTGTTCGGGTCCAGAATCCAGCGAACCTCGATGCCGCGCTCCTGCATCTTGCGGACGTTGAACTGCTGGAAGGTGCCCCCGTATATCTGGCACTGGGCGACGAAGTTGATGGGGTCGTTGCTCTGCTTCACCAGCAGGGTGTCGGTCAGGTTCTCGATTGCCGCCATGCCCGACGAGTAGACCACGCAGCCGGCCTCGACATCGGTCCCGTAGCTTTCGAGCAGGGCCAGCGTGTCCTCGAGATAGCCGAGCGTCGGGTTGTGGATGCGAATGTAGGCCCAGGTGGGAATCAGGCCAGCCTGCGCGGCCTCCATTTCGTCAGAGTCGCGGTAGGCCTGGCCGGAGCTTGCATACACCGGCTCGATGATCGCGCCCTGGTTCTTCTCAATCGCCTCGGTCGCGGTATATAGGCCGTGAACCGCGATGGTGTCAAAGCGTCGCTTGCGGGCGCGGGCGATGTCCTGTTTGCGGACTTCAAGCGCCTGGTTGGCGCGGTCGATGTACTTCTTCACGCCCTCGCTAGGCGAAGACGGAGTTGGATTGTCCATGTTTCCTCCTGACTAGGCAGTGCGGGACATGCCGAGCAGCTCGGCGATGACCCCGAACCCAACAGCCATGCTTGCGAGCCAGATTGCCCACCCCGCAATGGGGATGGCGCAGAGGCCGAAAATGATTACAATGCCTACCGGCGCGGCCCACCACAGCGATACATCAGGCGAGCCAAATATCCGGAAGAGCAGCCGGCCGGTGAACAGGCCGGCAAGTACCTTGGCGACGTAGAGGCAAACGAGGTATGCGGCGGCGGCGATGAGGCCCGCGGGAATGGTGATGATGAGCGCGAACGCAACCAGGATGCTCATCGGGCCGATGAGAAAACCGATGGCGCCGAACCCCAGGGTTCGACCCCAGTGGGCAAACGAGCGGCTCAGCCCCTCGTTGATCACGTGCTTCCAGATTGCCACGAACAGGAACCCAACCACGAGCGCCCCGATCATCGAGAGGATCGTGAACGGCAGCAAGAACGTGACGAACGTGGCGGGCCGGGGCTTCATTTGCCTGATATCCTCGATCTCCTTGGGCGAGGGGAGCTGCACGTAGTCGATGTTGCCGAAGACCATGTCGGGGTTGCCGATGTCGATCTTCTTGCGTGAGCGGTAGAGCAGGTTGCCGTAGATGCGGGCGTTCGGGGTGAGCGTCAGCTTGTCGGCTACGGTCACCTCAACGTCTCCGTCAATCGAACCGGAGATGACGACTTCGTTGGCAACGGCTTTAACGTCGCCGCGCACCGTGCCGGCGATTTCGAGCGACCGGCAACCCGCGTCGACGTCGCCTCGGACTTCGGAGTTCTTGCCGATGACCAGGTTCGCACAGCCAGCCAGCACGTCCTGGCCTACCCCGCCGTTAATGTATATCGTGCCGGCGCCGGCCCGAACCGCGCCGCCGATGCGGCCACCCATATTGAGCGTCGCGCAGATGGCAACCAGGTCCCCGGCCGCGTCGCCGGAAACGTCTATGTTCTGGGCGGCGAGAAAGAGGTTGCGCGCGACCGAACCGGAAACGTTGATGGACTGGGCCCCGGCCAAGGCCGAGCCGTCGAGCCGCCCTTCAATGCGGAGCATCGTGCCACCGAAGTAGATGTCGCCGATGCGCGTCTCCTCGGCCGGCAGAGTGTAGCTCGGTCCACCGAAGAATTGAGCGGCCAGGGAGAAAGAGAGGAGGGAGCAGAGAGCAGTGAGGAGTCGGACCGGACGCAGAGTCAGGTTAGTCACGGTTCTTCTTCATCTCTTCGCGGATGCGCTCTTCTATCTTCCGGCCCAGTTCGTCCCAGTCCTGGTCTGATTCGGCCGCGCGTTCCTCTTTGCGCCATGAGGCAAGACTGTCCTTGATGCTCTCGCCGATTCGGCGGCCGGCTCTGTCCAAATCGTGCTCGCGCCAGCGCCGGCGACGGTGCGTAACGCTGCGGGCGCCGCTGCCCAGCGACACGCAGCAGCCGAGGATAAAGCCAAGGTTGTAGGCCCAGCCGACGTTATTGGCCTCATAGATACGCACGTTGCCCGTGAACAGGCTGACAATGAATGTGATGACGACTATGAGGCCGTGCCACAGCCCGGCCCAGAAGTTGGCGGGACGGCCGGTAACCACATTATACCGGGCGTTGCCGGGCGCGCAGCTTGCGACCAGAATTAGAAGAAGTCCGACCAGCGGGATTCTCGGCCAGTAATTGGACATATCAGCACCTCCGGTTTTGTCTGAGCACCATACTCTACCGCGCCAAACGCTGTGGTCAAGTATCCGGACAGCCATTGCGCGACCGGCTACAGGTGTCTGCCGCAGGGGACTTGACAGAAACTGCCCGAGCGCTAGACTGACTCACTACAGGAGGCATTCGTGAAGCGTGTTGTGCTATTCGCGGTCTGCGCCATCGCGGCGACAGCGGCCGCCGCGCAATGGCACTACCTGTCCGGCGGCAAGCTGTCAGGCATCTCAAGCGTCGGCAGCTATGTCTGGACCGTCGGGCAGGACGGCCTGTTTTTCTACTCCGAGGACAACGGCCAGCACTGACGCCGCGTGCCGAAGTATTACCGAAACGTTGGCTGTGCTATCTGGTTCAAGGTCAGCGGCATTCACAAAGCTCGACCTGAAGTGCTCCGGACGCTGCGGCTCGCCAACGACACCACGTCTATCCCCAGATTGAGGACAACCCAAAGCCTCATTATGGTCGTCCGCGCTCGCAAGCGCGACCTAGACTGAGCGGATGCTGTAGCACTGAACTCGGGTCATCCAGGATGAGCAAACGCGCCGCAGTCCTATACGGTGGCACCACGCTGTGCTTTGACAAGACGTTACTCAAACACTTGGTCCTGCTCTTTGACGACGTGCGATTCCTATACCATCCGAGCCACGCCATTCGACTCATGGAGAGCATGCGTGAGCACATGGACAAGAATCCTCTCTTGGCTAAGGCGCTGTCCGGTGTGCCCGAGACGTATGAGTACTTGGCAGGCGAGGGCGCTGTCTCCTACGCGGCTGACCTCGCGGGATTCAAGCAGGCCTACCAGAGTGCTCTCGTGAGCCCGAAGCTGTCGGGCATAGCGGATGGCTCCTTGCTGCAGTACGTTGGCGCGAACTGGCGGGACACGCTCGATATCCAACCCGGTTCTCTTACCACGTCAGCTCTGCTAAACTACGAGATAAGCCCACTGATGTTTGTCTATTACGGAGAACCGGAAGTTCGCAAGCACACACAGTGGTTGCTCGATCCGGGCCATCGTGAGAGGCGATTTACGCAAGCCGTGAACACAATGGCCATAGTTCTCAACACGCTGCTGCTGTACTCCCTGGAGAACCGGTTGGGCCTGGTATTCGATAGCGAGCATGTCCAGAAATTGGTTATGGGACGACTGGGGGGTCTAGGCCCACTTGTAGCTCGGGATGGCGAATCAGCGCTAGCGCGGGGAGTCAGCACAGCGACGCTCGAGCTAGCCGTCGCGCGGCGCATCGTGAAGCCGGGCACGCTCGAGTCGATGACATTCAAACAGGTGATTAGGCACAGGAGTTCAGGTGCCGTCGCGCTGGCGGACTTTCGCGCCGCACTGGGCGAGCTGCTCGAACGCGTGCAGCGGAGGGGCTCATGGACCTCACGTGAACCAGATGTAGAACGCCTTGTGCAGGCTGAAGTAGAGCCCGAGTTGCAGCGGCTCGATGCCAAGCTAAGAGGCCACCTACGAACGCTCTGGGGAGACATAGTAATCGGCGAGGCCTTCGCCGCTCCGGCGATTCTCACCGCGCTGGTGACCCCGTTCAACTACACGATGCTCGCGGCAGCGGTTTCTGCCACACTGCTGCCCATTGTAACTGCGGTCCGCACTCGGAACGAGCGGGACAAGACTGCCGGCGAGTCCAGCTTCCTCGGCTATCTTGTGAGAATAGGCTAGTGCAGGTGACCAGTGGCGATTCCCGAACCACCTGCCTATTTGAAACGCAAGGTCGATGGCCATAATCGCCCGCATGGAGAAGAAGATTCAGTCCACCCTCGCACGCGTCTGGGGCGAGGCGCAGGAGGCTGAGTAGCATGAAGCCAGGCTTAGATGCCCGCCCGCTGCGGACGTTCCCGATGCGCCGCTGCGCGCGAGCCGCGTTGACGCTCGTCTTCGACGGCATACGCGGACTGAAGGACGTCTACGGGGAGGCGTTTGAGGAGCCGGAACGCAAGTTCACAATCGATGGCCGTCTCGTGGGCGACACTGGTGAGGCCATCGCCCACTTTGATTACGGAGTCGAGTTACACAAGAACCAGAAGAAGGGCACGGACGGCACGTACGGCAAGAAAGATGTCCAGGTCAAGGCGACTTTCAAGGAGAACATCACGTTCACCAAAGCTCCTGCATCCGGCATCCTGGTTCTGTGCTTCAAGCTCTACTCCGACAAGGACGAGAGTGGAGTTCTGTTAGGCCGCTACTCCGAGGTCTACAACGGCCCAAGTGAACCGTTGCTACATGAGTATTGGAGCAGCGGTGACGACAAGCAGCGCCGCCCGACCGTGGCCCGCCTGCAGCAGTTGTCTGCCGACAAGCCGACCACTCCAAGCATCCCGCGCATTTGACTTCCCTATGCCGTCTGTCTAGAATGGACATCAGATGAGTGTGCCTGGCGGATTCCGAATAGACACAACTGAGCACTTCGCGCACCTACCTGGAGCTCCAATCCAAGAAGCCGTGATAGGCGTAGGGGCACACGCCAAGTCACCCTGGGATGAGCGCGAGGTCCGGGAGGCGTTGAAGGCAATGGTGGACGACTACGCTTATCTGGACTCGCTGCGGGAGGTGGAGTTCAAAGGCAAGGTCGAGCCAGGCAAGCAGCCGACCCAGACCATCCGCGACAAAGGGTGGAAAGGTCACCGGGTGAAATCACCGGATGGGAAGAACATCGCGCAGTTCAACCGGGACGGGTTTGTCTTCAGCAGGCTGAAACCCTACCAAGACTGGGAGCGGTTTGTCTCTGAGGCAATGCGCCTGTGGCACGTGTTCCGGGAGATGGCCAAACCCGATGAGGTTGGCAGGCTCGGACTCCGCTGGTCAAGTCCGGCTTTTCCTGTATAATCCATCTTAGGCTGACAGCTTTTGACCGGTAGTCCGAAGGCTAGACTCCGTCTTCTGATCGGCTATCCCCAGCGCCCGTCTGAGCGTGTCCA
>Ga0182021_10010782_pt1 | contig 10847 bp, 7 predicted proteins | sample 612E3MmetaG_FD_120493 | JGI IMG/M metagenome (GOLD analysis project Ga0182021, IMG submission 120493) | Permafrost microbial communities from Stordalen Mire, Sweden - 612E3M metaG (Illumina Assembly) | ecosystem: Environmental > Terrestrial > Soil > Wetlands > Permafrost | place: Sweden...
CAGATGGGAATAAAAATGAGGCAGAACATTGTAAGGATGATGGGGTATGGAAGAGCCCATCATTTTGGAGGGTCTCTGTCGGCCGTGGAAATCGTCACGGCACTGTATTTTTTTAAAATGAAGATCGATCCGCGAAACCCCGTTTGGGAAGAACGCGACCGATTTATTATGAGCAAAGGGCACAGCGTTCCAGCACAATATGCTGCTTTAGCTATGTTGGGGTTCTTCGATGAAAAGGAGTTGTTGACTTTCAAGCACCTGGGGAGTATCCTGCAGGGTCATCCCAATCCAAAAACAACTCCCGGGGTCGAGGCTTTCACCGGTTCGCTTGGGCAGGGATTATCCATTGCCAATGGCATGGCTATGGCTGCCCGGTTGCGACACCAGACTTTCCGTATCTATGTTTTGATGGGTGATGGCGAATTACATGAGGGTCAGGTGTGGGAGGCCGCGATGTCAACCTCTACTCTTCACTTGAACTCAGTGACTGCCATCATCGATAATAACCAATTGAAGAGCCAGGGTAAGACTTGTGATGCAAAGGACTTAGAACCGCTGGAAGATAAATGGCGCTCGTTCGGCTGGCAAACGGTCAGCGTGGATGGACACGACCTGCGGCAGATTTGCAGTGCGCTGGATTATGCGGAGATGGTCAAAGATAATCCGGTAGTAATCATAGCTCACACCGTCAAAGGCAAGGGCATTTCCTTCATGGAAAATCGTTTCGAATTTCACAATTCGGCTATCAACCAGGACCAATGGGAACTTGCGATGCTGGAGAGCGAGCGAGGCATTTGATGAATAATTGGAGAATTGGAGATTTGGTGGAACAAAGGACCGGTTACGGTGAAGCCCTGCTTGAACTAGGAGAACAGCGTCAGGATATCATCGTGATGGACAGCGACCTTCAGCGCTCGAACAAGACCTATGCCTTCGGTCAACAGTTTCCCGAAAGGTTTTTTGACATGGGCATTGCTGAAGCGGATATGGTATCCACAGCAGCTGGGATGGCTGCCATGGGGTATACAGTGTTTGTGAACTCCTTTGCCATGTTCCTGCCGGGACGCTGTTACGATCAGATCAGGCTGCAAGCTTCTTATGGGAATGCCAATCTGAAATTGGGCGGGATCAGCGCAGGCATCACAATCGGGAGTGACGGCGCCAGCCACCAGGCTCTGGACGATATCGGTTTGATGCGCCAGCTGCCGAATTTCACCGTAATTGTCCCGGCAGATGCCACGGAAACTTACCAGGCGACGCTCGAAGCGGCGAGGATCAAGGGCCCGGTTTACCTGCGAGTGAGCCGCTATCCTTCCCCGGTCATTTATGAGAGCAGACATCAATTTGTCCCAGGCAAACCCGATTTAGTCAAGGAAGGGGAGGATGTAGTCCTGTTTGCCACTGGCATCATGGTGGAAAAAGGCTTCCAAGCAGCCCAGTTGCTGGAAAAAAAGGGGGTCAGCGCGATGCTGGTGAATATTTCCACAATTAAACCCCTTAAAAAGGAAACGCTTCAGTCTTTCTGGAACGGAAAGCGTTTGATCGTAACGCTCGAAGAACACAGCATCATCGGCGGGCTGGGCAGCGCGGTGGCTGAAGTCGCCGCCGAAAGTACCTCTGCCCCTGTGTTAGTTAGGTTGGGGATTAGAGACTGCTTTGGGCAGTCGGGAAGCGCCGAGGCTCTGCTGGAGTACTATGGTCTGACTCCTCATCAAATTTCGGATTCGATCCTGGAATCTCTATTATTCAATTCGAAAGGCGCAGCATGACTGGCATATATGAGACAAAAACATCAAAAGAGTTATATGCACAGACACGCAACTGTCTCCTGGATGGAGTTGCGAGTTCGATGCACAAATCTGAACTGGAGGAGTATCCGATTTACTTTGAGCGCGGGCAGGGCTCCCATTTGTTTGATGTGGATGAAAACGAGTACATCGATTACCTGGGTGGATACGGACCCGCCATCCTTGGGTTTACACCGCCTGGAGTGATGCAGGCTGCCATCGAGCAAATCAGCATGGGCACCCAACTTGCGGCGCCCTTCAAGCTGCTCAATGAGGTCTCTCGGAAACTTGTTGAGGTCATTCCCTGTGCAGATATTGTCAGCTATGCCATGACCGGCACTGAAGCAGTGATGCTGGCGTGCCGCCTGGCGCGTGCTCATACCGGAAAGGAAAAAATAATCCGCTTCGAAGGACATTACCATGGCTGGTCCGATGAAGCCCTCATCAGTAACGCTCCCAACTCCCTTAAAATGATGGGACCGCGCAACAAGCCTTGGAAGATCCTGGGGAGCGCAGGTCAACGCCAGGCAGCTGCCGCGGATATGATTGTGCTCCCCTGGAATGACCTCAGTCTCGTGGATCAGGTTGTCAAGCGTCAGGGGAACGAAATTGCCGCCCTCATTACCGAACCGGTGATGTTGAACTGTGAGGTGGTCCCACCAAAACCTGGTTTTTTGGAGGGACTGCGGGAAATAACTCAAAAGAATGAAATCGACTTCATACTTGACGAAGTGATCACCGGGTTTCGCCTGGCATTGGGCGGTGCCCAGGAATTCTTCGGCATCACACCGGATCTCTCGACCTTTGCCAAGTCAGCCGCGGGGGGATACCCGATTGCCGGGGTCGCCGGAAAACGGGAGATCATGGAGTCGGACGTCCATCCACTGGGAACCTTCAACGGAAATCCTCTCTCCATTGCCGCCTGCCATGCGACGATCAAGGCGCTGGAGCAACCCGACATGTACGAGAATATGGGCAGGATCACGCACAATATCGCCGAGGGAGTCACCCAAATTGGCAAGCGCCTGGGGATTGAACTTTACTGCGCCAACATCCAATCGGTGTGGTGGCTGCAGTTCGGCATCCATAGCGCCCTGGCGGACTACCGGGATACCTTCCGTGTGAACAAGCCGAAGTACCAGAAATTCTATAAACTCTGCCTGCAAAGGGGGCTGCGGATGCATCCCGTGCGCGGTCGTTTTTACGTCTCAGCTGCACATGGTGAAAAAGACGTCGAGAAGACCTTGCAGACCATTGAAGAAGTGCTTACCATTCTCGGAGAATAACAGCTGCCGGAAATGGGCGCAGACCCATTACACAATACGCTTATTGAAGCCCATCACAAATGAGTACAACTATGAAACTAGCCTGTGCGTCGTTCTTTTTACCCGATGCAGCTTACCCGCAGAAATTAGCGCGCGCCTTGCGCCTCGGGTATGAAGGCGTGGAAGTTCGCCTTGAGGAAAATCCCAACCTTGACCGTCAGGTTGATGAACTGGCGTCGGCGTTTGATGGAAACCCTGTCAGACCGTGTAATGTGATCGTCCGCAGTCCAGCCTATCTTGCTTCGCTCGGTTCACTCGAATCCATGCAACTTAAGCTCGCCAGCGCTGGAACAGCCCTCCGAATTGCCGCGAGGCTCGGCACATCGACCGTTATACAGCCGGAATACCAGCCTCAAATACCGATGCCTGCCTTCGACAATCTCCGTGAACCCTCTCCTTCAGAAAGCGACCTCCTTTTTCAGTTTTTGGATGGGGTGGCGGAACTTGCAGAAAAGGAAGCATCAGTCGTACTGTTGGAACCCATCAATCGATATGAGAGCCATTTCTACCACCGTCTCGAAGATGCCGTCCGTCTGTGCGAGCGGGTTGGTAGTCCACGATTGGGAATCTGTGCCGATTTCTTTCACATGAGTATCGAAGAGACGGATATGGCGGCTAGTCTTGAAAGTGCGCAGAAGTACTTGCATTATGTCCAGCTGGGAGACAGCAACCGCAAGCTGCCGGGAAAAGGTCACATCGATTTTAAGCCAAGTATTGAAACCCTTATGAGTATAGGATATTCCGGCTTCCTGTCTCTTGAGTGCATTAAACCCTTCGATTATGACAGGGAACTGGGAGACTGTGCAAGATTTTTACACAGTCTGTTGGGAGAAAGCGCAGATAGCGAACTTCATGGGAGACAATAGGAAGGCTCCCGCGGGAATGTTGATCTTAATTCGTTACGATTGACCTGGCTGACACCGGGTCTAAGAATAACCATATCTTCTATTCAAAGAAAGGGAATCACGCATGGTAGATCAACGGATCGAAAAAATGGCAGATTTGATGGTCAATTACTCAGTTGCTGTGAAACCGGGCGACAAAGTTTTTATCCGGGGACATATTCTGGCAGAACCGCTCATACGGGAGGTTAATAAGAGGGTCATCAAAGCCGGGGGATTGCCGTTTGTAATCCCGGAGTTCCCTGGTATGGAAGGCGATATGATGAAGTATGGTTCGGCTTCACAGATCGACTACATCCATGAGCCGACCAGTATTTTGTATGGCAAATATGACTGTATCATCTACATTTTTGCACAGGACAATACTCACGCCCTTTCAAATGTTGACCCGGTAAAAATTGCCAAGGCAGCCAAAGCCCGGGCTCCGATTTTTAAATTGTACATGGATCGTTTCGACAGGCGTGAACTGCGCTGGCTGATCACAGCTTTCCCAACCAATGCTCTTGCTCAGGATGCGGATATGAGCCTTGAAGAGTACGAAGACTTTGTTTATGGAGCCTGTATGCCTGACCTCACTGATCCGGTGGGGTACTGGCAGCGATTTGCAGGAAAACAGGAGCGATTGGTCAAGTGGTTGAAAGGGAAGAAAAACGTTCATCTGGTAGGAAAAGAAACTGACCTGCGATTCAGCATTGAAGGACGGGTATTCGTAAATTCTGATTGCAAGGTCAACATGCCGGATGGTGAGATCGCCACCGGACCAGTGGAAGACACTATGGAAGGGCATGTGACCTTTTCGTATCCCACGATCTACAACAACCGGGAAGTGATGGGTGTGCAGCTTGATTTCAGTAAAGGAAAAGTCATTAAAGCTGTCGCTGAAAAGGATGAGAAATTTCTGCTGGAGACACTTGATACGGATGCTGGCAGCAAGTTCGTGGGCGAGTTCGCCATTGGCACGAACGAAGGCATCCAGAAATTCACCAAGCAGATCCTTTTCGATGAAAAGATCGCTGGCACCTTCCATATGGCGCTTGGTAAGGGATACAGGGATACAGGCAGTATAGCGGAATCTGCCATTCATTGGGATATGATCTCCGACCTCCACCAGGGTCAGATCTGGGTGGATGATGTTCTATTTTACGAAAATGGGAAATTCGTCATTGATGGATGAAAAGTGAATCAACCCAATTCATCTCAGGCAATTGATCGAGGAATTGGTCCGTCTTATAAGCGAGAATTCTAGGGTTGTTGAAAGATGCTATGGATCGCGCTTGAATTAACTGTCCGATAGGTATTCATAGAACAATTTTAGGAGAGAATTATGAGTGAACAAATTTTGAAGAATTACATCAATGGGAAATGGGTTCCATCCACTTCCGGAAAATTTCGGGATGTCCTAAACCCAGCAACCGCTGAAATCCTTGCCCGGGTACCCGTTGCAACTCCTGGGGAACTGGATGAGGCCGTCCAGGCAGCCCACAAAGCATTCCAGGACTGGCGGCGCGTGCCGGTGACGAAGCGCATCCAATATCTGTTCAAGCTGAAGGAGCTGCTGGAGGCGAATTTTGAGGATCTGGCACGATGCATCACTGAGGAACATGGGAAGGTGATGGACGAGTCACGCGGGGAGATGCGCCGGTCGATCGAGAACGTAGAAGTGGCGTGCGGAACGCCCAGCCTGATCATGGGAGACGTGGTGGAAGACATCGCCCCGGGGATCGATGAAATGATGATCCGCCAGCCATTGGGGGTGGCAGGGATCATCTCCCCCTTCAACTTCCCAGCCATGATCGGTTTCTGGTTCATCCCCTACGCGGTGGCGACCGGCAATACCGTGTTGATCAAGCCCTCCAGCCGGGTTCCGATCACGATGGTGAAACTGTTCCGGCTGATGGAAGAAGCCGGGTTCCCGGCTGGGGTGATCAATATGGTGCACGGCGGTTCGGAGATCGTTAACGCCATGCTGGACCACCCGTTGATCAAATCGATCAGCTTCGTGGGCTCAACCGACGTTGCACGGCACGTTTACAGCCGCGGCACTGCCCATGACAAACGGGTCTCAGCGGCGGGCGGAGCGAAGAACCCGGTGCTGATCCTGCCGGATGCGGATGTGGATACGACCACCTCCATCATGATGGACAGCGCTTTCGGCTGCTCGGGGCAGCGCTGCCTGGCGGCATCGACAGCGATCATGATCGGCGAAGCAGACAAGGTCTTCATCCCCAAGTTCGCAGAAGCGGCTTCCAAGAGGGTGACGGGGTACGGGTTGAAACCGGAGGTACAGATGGGTCCGGTGATCACCCTGGATGATAAAGTCCGCATCGAAAACTTGATCCAGCAAGGCTTGGATGAAGGGGCGGAGATGCTGGTGGATGGACGCCATGCCCGCATCGACGGGTACGAGGACGGATTCTTCATCAAACCGACGATCCTGACCGACACGCCGGTGGGGGGGATCATTGCCAGCACGGAGGTGTTTGGTCCTGTGCTGGGGATTATGCACTGCCAGACGGTGGAAGAGGCGATCAAGATCCTGAACGAGGGAGCCTACGGCAACATGGGCTCGATCTTCACCCACGATGGCTCGGCGGCGCGCAAGTTCCGCAACGAGGCGGATGCGGGCAACATCGGCATCAACATTGGAGTAGCGGCGCCAATGGCTTTTTTCCCGTTCAGCGGGTGGAAGAACAGCTTCTTTGGAGACCTGCACGGGCAAGGGAAGCATGCGATCGAGTTCTTCACGCAGACGAAGGTGGTCATCGAACGGTGGCCGAAAGAGTGGACTCGGAAATTTTAGGAACATCTGATCGGTTTTCATATGGACGCAGTTGACGCAGCATGAATACGCTCATGTCGCAAAAGCCGTGGTCGGTGTCAGCGCAGAAATTGTGAAGACAAAATTCCTATCCGTTCTACATGTTCTACATGAAGAGACAAATGACCGATTTTCAGAATACCAGCGTTCGACCATCCTTCCATCTGTTATCCCAGGACCAAATCGAAGAGTTCCACCGGTCTACCCTGGAACTTTTAGAGAAGGCGGGGATCCGCGTCCTTCACCCGGAAGCCCTCGATCTTCTGCAGAAAAACGGCTGCACAGTCAAGGATGGCAAGATGGTGTTCTTCCCCGGATGGCTTGTGGAAGAATGCATCCGGAGCGCTCCCTCACGTATTACCATTTATGATCGTCTTGGTAAGGAAGCCATGCGCCTTGAGGGGCGCAACAGTTATTTTGGCACTGGCACGGACTTGATAAGCACTGTGGATCAGCAGACACGCAGAGCAAGACCTTCCTGCCTGCAGGATGTGATCAACGCAGCCTGGGTTGCAGATGCGTGCCCCGAGATCGATTTCATCGCCTCTTTTGGTCTTCCTCGGGAAGTCCCCATCAATTCCATGTATCTACGTAATTTCAAGATATTAATTGAAAATTCTACGAAGCCAATTTTCTTCACAGCGGCGGGAAAAGAAGACCTTGAATACATTCTTGATATTGCCGGCATAGTCGCCGGCGGGGATGATCTTCTTCAGGAAAAACCTTTCCTGATCCATTATTCGGAACCAACCCCTCCACGATCTCAATCCATCGGCGCAGTAAACAAGCTTTTCATCTGCGCACAGAGATTAATTCCCATCTGTTACACGCCTGCAGCGATGCTTGGCGGAAGTGCGCCGGTCACCCTGGCAGGAGGGATTGTTCAAACCAATGCGGAAGCGCTTTCCGGACTGGTCATCCACCAACTGAAACATAAAGGCGCCCCGATCATCTCCGGGGTAGCCGCAACGCCCTTTGACATGCGAGCTGCAACCGTCACCTATGGAACACCCGACCAGCGCCTGACAAATTCCGCTTTCTCGGACTTGTATCATTATTATGGCTTGCCGATGTGGTCTACGGCGGCTTCTGACTCGCATTGCCTGGATGAGCAAGCCGCCATGGAGTATGCCTTCTCTACCCTGATGGCAGCCCTGGACGGAGCCAACCTCATTCATGATATCGGGTATCTGGGTCAGGGCTTGCTGGGTGACCCGGCTGCCCTTGTCATGGCTGATGAGATCATCAGTTATGTTAGGCGGATCATGTGCGGCTTCGACATGGATCGGGAGCATCGTGCCATGGATGTGATTAGCAAGGTTGAATCCGGTGGAAATTATCTGGCTGAAAGACACACTTTGAAGCATTTCCGTGAAGAGTTGTGGATGCCAAAGCTTGCCAATCGGGATAACCCAGAGGCTTGGGAAGCAAAAGGTGCTCTGCACTATTCAGACCGGGCAAGGCAAAAAACAAAGGAGATCCTGGCCTCCTTTAAACCAAAACCCCTGCCGCACGAGGTTCAGCTTCGGATTGATGAGATCTTCTGCCAGGCTGAGTCAATCTTGAAGAAGATCGATTTCGCGGCTTAAGAAATCGTAAATTTACTTCGTCAGGTATTCAGGTCAATTTCTGGCGTTACCTAAAATTATCCTCAATGCAAAAGGGAAATTTTGCATCTTCAAGTAAAAGGTTATAGTCTGATCGATAGTCGAGGTAAAAATGTCTGAAAAACAGATCCGACCGTTTGGTCTTTGGCCCAGTCCCATTACCCCTGCCATTGTCGGTAACAGGAGACGATTGGACGATGTGCAATGGGACAATGATAGTCGCACCTTGGTATGGCTCGAAGGGCACTCGAATAAAAGCGTGCTGGTGGCAGGTGGGATGGATGTAGCCTCCCACGACCTGACCGATGATCAAAACGTGCGCGCCCACGTGGGATATGGCGGTGGAGATTTCTCAGTTTCCCATGGGGTCGTGTTTTTCGTGGAAGAAGGAGGAAGGATCTTCCGGCGCAGCCTTGGAGGAGAAACTCCCAGGCCGGTAACGCCGCCTTTCGGTTCCGCCTCCACCCCCAAGCTTTCCCCAGATGAGCGTTGGCTCTTGTACATTTTCAGTGATTCACAAACGGATCTATTGGCGATCGTGGATGCCGAAGGGGAGAAATGGCCCGTACAAATTTCGAAGGGGGCTGATTTCTATATGCAGCCGACCTGGCACCCCGATGGCAGGCAGATCGCCTGGGTTGAATGGGATCATCCTCACATGCCGTGGGACCATACCCGCATCAAGCTGGGAAGTCTGACAGGCGATCCTCCCGTGGCGGCAGATGTTCAGATCATCTCAGATGAAGCTGATAAGGCTGCTGTCCAGCCGCTCTTTTCGCCTGATGGTCACTGGCTGAGCTATATCGCCCACAACGAAGAGTGGGATGACCTGGTACTTTTTGACCTACAGACCGGAAAGAAACACGTTCTGGTGGTCGGCGAAGGATTTCACCAGGGGGTCCCTGCCTGGGGTCAGGGAATGCGTTCGTACGGCTGGAGCTATACAAGCCAGCGCCTTTATGGGATCCGCAATGCAAGGGGGTATGCAACGCTTTGGGAAGTTGAAGTCCCGAGCGGAAAGGTTCGCCGGGTCGATACCGCACCTTATACCTGGATAACCCAGCTTTCCGTTTCTCCCGCTGCGGATCTGCTCGCCTTTATCGCCTCAGCCCCAGAGATCTCTACCCGCGTGGTGGTTTGGGACAGGCAGCACTTGCACACCTTGGCATACAGCAGCACCGAAATGATCGCCGCAGATTATTTTTCCCGCCCGCAGGCACTGACCTGGAATGCGGCAGATGGGACGAGGGTATTTGGGGGTTATTACCCACCTGCACATCCGCAGATTACCGGCGAGGGGTTACCTCCCGCTTTGATATTTTGTCATGGAGGCCCTACCGATAACAACCCGGTCTCCTATAATCTTCTGCGCTCGTACTTTACTACCAGGGGTTACGGCTGGCTTGACCTTGAATATCGCGGCAGCACCGGTTTTGGACATTCATATCGCAGGTTGATGCACCAGCGCTGGGGAGATGTGGATACCGAAGATACTGATGGGGCAGCCAGAGCATTGGTGGAGAACAAATTGGCAGATAGTGGTCGTCTGATCATCCTTGGCGGAAGCGCAGGCGGATTCATGGTATTGAATGCCCTGGTTCGATATCCCGGGCGTTTCAAAGCAGGGGTTGACCTATATGGAGTGAGCAACCTTTTCAACTTTGCCTTCGATACGCACAAGTTTGAATCCCATTACTGCGATTCGATGGTGGGGGTGCTACCTGGGGCAGCAGATCGGTACAGGGAGAGATCAGCAATATTTCATGCTGACAGGATCCGCGATCCACTGGCTATTTTTCAAGGTGCAATCGACGATGTGGTTCCCCCTGACCAGAGTGAGGACATCGTATCCGTGTTGCAGCATAATGGCGTACCCCATGTTTATAGAAAATACGAGGGTGAAGGCCACGGTTTCCGTAAAACGGAAACTTTTATAGACCTCCTTCAGCAAACCGAGAAATTCTTGCGCCAGCACGTACTTTTTTCTTCGTGAATACAAAGTCTACATATCGGTCCGGTCACCTAACCAGTTGAAAATAATTATAAGGAGATTCATGAGTTATTTCACAAAAGCCAAATTACACATTCGGGATTTATAACTTTCGTAAACTATCCGATGAGAAAATCGAGCGGCTGCACCATGCTAGCCTGGAAATCCTTGAAAGTACAGGGCTCCGCTTGTACGAGCCCGAAGCCCTTGGTCTACTGAAGAAGAAAGGTGTGAACGTTTCAGAAGACTGCCGAGTCCGGCTCCCTTTCGACCTAGTCGAATGGGCGCTCGCTGTTGCTCCCAAGACCTGTACACTCCATGATCGGCATGGTCAACCAGTCATGACTCTGGAAGGTAAAAACACTTTTTTTGGCACCGGTTCAGACTGCCCTAATGTGATCGACCTGCATAGCGGCAA
>Ga0182021_10010783_pt1 | contig 10847 bp, 14 predicted proteins | sample 612E3MmetaG_FD_120493 | JGI IMG/M metagenome (GOLD analysis project Ga0182021, IMG submission 120493) | Permafrost microbial communities from Stordalen Mire, Sweden - 612E3M metaG (Illumina Assembly) | ecosystem: Environmental > Terrestrial > Soil > Wetlands > Permafrost | place: Sweden...
ACAAGCAGGCAATAAGGGGTATTACCCAAACAAGCCATGCGGCAATACTATCATAGGTCATTATGCTTCAGCCTCACTTTCAACATTTTCTTCGAGCTTTACTATCTTACTTATATCACTTGTTCCATACTTTTTAGAAACGATAACAAGCAACGCCAGAATTACGGCGCTAACTGCTGTATCTGTAGAAAACGCTAAAACCAAAATTGCTTCTCCTAAACCTACCCCTAGAGAAGAAGCAAGCATAACAAAATTCAAAGTAGCAGCAATTGCTATTAACTCTACAGAAATGAACACTTTTAACAGTTGACGCTTGGTTAACAGACCATAAACACCAATAGACAGCATTACCAGTGACAGAATAACAAAGTCCATTATTTCCCACCATTCCTACGCTCATACAAGATAATTGCGATTCCTATCGCCACAGTTAAAATAACCAGAGCTTGCAAAACAACATCAATGCCTCTAAGGTTCCATAAAGAGTCACCGAAAGAAGAAGTGTCAACTGTTCCTGAAGAACCTGAAATTGAAAGGAAAAACGCAGGCAATGATAAAGCAACACCTGCACCAATCAAAACGCCGATCTTTGTCGGCGAAGTTTTTTTAGCAGGTTTATCGCTCAACATTTCTCCTGACAAGAAAAGGATTGCTAATGTGCCTATGCCGACAGCAAACTGGAAAATGCCTGCAAAAGCAGCACCGTTTAACACATAGAGCAAGGCGGTGAAAAAGAAAGTTCCTGATAAAGCGGCAACAGAATAAACCATTTCGTCGAGAAACAGGGCCAATATGGCGGACACTATTAAGCCTATTGACAGGACTTCAAGAATCATTGTTTTTTGCCTTCCTTGGCGTTTGGCTGAGGTTTTATTACTAAAGAGGATTTGTCAACTGCAGCTAACTCATAGTTTTTTGAGCCTTTTATTGCATCCCTAGAGCAGCTTTCAACACATTGATTACAGAAAATGCATTTATTGAGGTCAAATTGAGGCCGTTTTTTGCCATCAACTTCAACTATTGTAATTGCGCTTGCTGGACAATCTCTGCAGCATACAGTACAATTAGTGTTTACGAGTGCCTGTACATCAAAGCCTAATTCGCGTTGTGTACCACTTAGGTCAATCATGTTACAGGTTTTAATTGTATGTTCAGGCTTTCCTCGAAAACCTTCTGGAAGAGTAGGTTTAACGAAAGGGTACTTTGTTGTGGCTGGTTTGGTAAACATATGCGAGAAAGTTCGTTTGAACATTGGAGATATTCGTGCTTTCTTTGTTTTTGTTTTAGCCATTTTTTTACACCAACGGGTATACCCATGTTACCAATGCTACAGTTGCCATAAGCGACAATAGTGCTGCAGGTAACAATATCTTCCAATTAGCGGATAAAACCTGGTCAATGCGTAGCCTTGCAAACAATGTTGTTATATATTCTGTAATTATTACGACCGCTAACAGCTTTAGTACGAACCACAACGAATACCAGAATGCTGGTAACCCAAAGAATACTGGTCCATATGGACCACCAAGGAACAATTCAACTACTAATGCCGACCCGAAGACGATTTGTACGTCGCGTGTTAAGTGAAGGAACGCCAATTTTGCACCTGTGAATTCGGTGCATACTCCACCAACCAATTCGCTTTCTGATTCTGGAACATCAAAGGGATCTTTTTCCAATTCGGCCTGCATTGTTATTATGAAAAGTACAAACGCCCATGGTGCTAAAAGGATAATTGGGATAGTTTGGCCTGAAGCTAAAGTTACGCCTGCGGCTATCGTAAATATGCTTAAGCTTCCTACGATAAATGCTGGTGTTAAAGCAATTAGAAAAAGGGGTATATCATAACCGAGAAATTGAGTTAACACTCTTGCAGAGCTAATGGTGCCGTAAGGATTTGCAGATGCCCAACCTGAAAGAAACATTAGAAAACTAGCAATTGTTGAGAATGTCAAAATAACAATTAAATCACCGCTGAAGCCCCCTGTAGAAAGAACACTTGCACCATCAATGGGCAAGAAACATATCGCAAAAACCATAATTGTGAATGCCAGAAGGGGTGCAAACCTAAAAACTATTTTTTTCGCATCTCTTGGCTCAATATCTTCTTTAGTTAATAGCTTTATAAAGTCAGCTAATGGCTGGAACAAACCCGCTGGTCCTGCAACTAAGGGACCGACGCGATTTTGTATGCGGGCTTCAAACTTTCGCTCTATCCAATCGCAGAACAAAGTTAACAGTAAGATGAATGCAAAACCTGGGAAAATTAAGATTCGTAAGATGAGCCAAATATCAATCATTGAATCACCGGTCAGTGCATGAGAAGCATGGGTCTAAGCTAACAAAATTCGGTGGAACGTCAGCTATGTTTTCGCCTATTGCTGTTTTTAGGAAGGATGGAATGTTTGCGAATGTGGGAGTGCGAACTTTAACGCGTTCTGGGAAGGCTGTTCCGTTGCTTTTAACATAATAAAATAGTTCGCCTCTTGGTGCTTCATTACGACTAATAGATTCGCCTGCAATCACGTTTCTTGGTACATCAATTCGGAAAGGTCCTGTTGGCAAGTGATCTATCGCATATTGGATTATGTTGATGCTTTCTTCAACCTCATCCATACGCACATTCATTCGTGCCCATGTATCGCCTTCAGTGTAAACTATCTTGTTGAATGGAATTTGGCCGTACGCTTCATAAGGATCATCTTTGCGTACGTCGATGTCATATCCTGATCCGCGAGCGACTGGACCAACAACGCAGAGTTTTATTGCATCTTCCCTTGAAAGTGTGCCGACATTTCTCATACGAGCTTTTATTGAGGGTTCATTTTCGTAAACTTGTCTGTAGAAGGGCAGTTTCTTTCTTAAATCTTCTAAGGTTGTCTTGATTTTTGGAATGTCAGTATCTTTTATGTCTCGTCTTACGCCCCCGATAGTCATGAGTGATGCGTAAACGCGGTTACCGCTAGTTAATTCAATTAGATCCATGATTGGTTCTCGGTCTCTCCAGAAATATTGGAATAATGTTTCGTATCCGATTTCTAATCCAGCGTGACCTAAAGTTAGCAAGTGACTGTGTAATCTGTTAAGTTCTAATGTTACAACTCGCAGGTATTTTGCTCGTTCTGGAACCTCAGTTTTTAATATCTTTTCCACTGCTGCAACGAACCCATAAGCATGGCAAGCGTTGCAGATACCGCAGATTCGCTCAACCAAGTAAACGTCTTGGATGTATGTTCGAGACTCAGACGCTTTCTCTATTCCTCTGTGAACGTAACCGATTCTAGGCTCAACCTTTGTTACAATTTCTCCGTCGACAGTTACAGCAAATTTTTCTGGTTCCAGCAAAGCAGGATGTTGTGGACCTATTATTATTTTGACAAGTTTCCCCATGTCAGGAGCTTTTTCTTCTACAGGTGCTGGGTTTAGTTTTACCTCGGTGGCTTTAACATCTTTCCTCAATGGAAAAATGCCTTCAGGCCAGTTTTCAGACAACACAAGGTGACCTTTAAGCTCATTTCCTACAAAGATTACGCCTAAAAGATCTGATACCTCAAATTCATGAAATGCAGCGCCAGGAATAAGGTCAACTATTGTTTGAATTTTAGGGTTATCTTTTGGCACTTCAGCACGTATTGTTACGAACGCATTTGAAGTGTGAACATGATACAAAACGCCCAAGTTAACTCCAAGATCTACACCGCTTATTGCAGTAATGCCAGTTTTTTCGTCAGCCTCTAACAAGGCTTTGAGTACATCTCTATGTAAGCCATTGTTAGTGTTTATGGCAGCTGTGCCAAGTTGACCTAATTGAATTTGGACTTTATCGCCAAGTTTGGATTTTACTACATTAATAATATCTATTTTATTTGACAATTGTTTTTTCCTCCTCAATTACAGGTTTAACCTGTTGCGTTGCCGCAACCACTTCAGGTTGAGCAACAACTACTTTTGCTTCTGCTTCAGCTTTAAGCGCTAAAGCTTGTTTTTCTTGTTTTGATAATTTTTTTGGTTTCGGCGGATTTAAGGCGTTTAAAAGTTTGACAACACCATCAAGAATTGCTTCTGGACGCGGTGGGCATCCAGGTATGTAGGCTGTGACAGGAATTACTTTGTCTACACCGCCGACTACGTTGTAGTTTCCTTGGAATACTCCGCCTGAGCATGCGCATGCGCCGATGGCTACGACGAATTTTGGTTGTGGCATTTGGTCATAGACCCGTTTTAGTCGTTCTGCACATTGTTGTGTAACGCAACCGGTCACTAGTAGGACGTCTGCGTGTCTTGGTGAAGGCTCAAGTTTTACTCCGAAGCGTTCAACATCATATTTTGGTGTAAGTAAAGCAACTATTTCAATGTCGCATCCGTTACAGGCACCTGAGTTGAAATGTAAGACCCATGGTGATTTTACTCGTGCCCATGTTACTGTATTTGTCATTATTCTTTACCTCCTTCTAAAAGAACTAAGCCTGCTGCAAGAATTATGCCAAGATAAAGGATTAAGAAAAGCGGGTTTGTGCCTGCTAATGCAAAAGAAGCAAAAGCAAGTAATAGTACAGCTGAGTCAAAGATTACAAAGTAAATTAGATATTTGTATAAGGATACGTTAATTTTTAGTCCTATGAATGATGCTTTTTCTCCACAAGCGTATGATGCTTGCTCGTTTTCGCTTACGGTAGTTTTAGGCGCTGACCTTTTGCCTAATGCGTAAATTGCGTATGTTGAAATGAAAATTAATACAAACGCGATGAGGGCTTCAAGAAGCAATTGACATCTCTCCATTAATGCCTTTACTTTTTATCATTAAAGCGTCCTCAAGGGTATGGTCATTTTTGCAGTTGTTATATCCAGAAGCGTTGCTGTGTACGCATATAAGTTTATCTGCGTTGAAACTGGTCAAATGCGCAATGCCAGCAATAACGTGCGGATTGTCGTCTACGTTAAAATGGATCTCTGCAAGCTGATTGCAGGCTATGCTCTCCCGTGCAGCGCCTTGTTCTCCCATACTACCCCGAGCTAAGTTTCCAATAGAGCAACATTCTTAGATTTAAATATTAAGAACAAAAACAAAGCAAACGTCATGTTTCAATTAAAGATAACGAAACAATGGATAAAGCGCTACTCTGTTTCGCTGGTTCCATGCCATCTTCTTTCGAGGTAAAGAATCAAGCTGAAAAGTCCCCTACTGCCTATAACTAGTATCAATAGTGCAAATTCTTGATAAGTTCTAACTGCAACAGTACGGATGATTTCGGCACCAATAAAAAAGTTAAGACTTAACGTTAGGTACCCTGATAAATACCGAGTAGAAAATGATGGTTGATAAGGATCTTTAAGTTTTATTTGAATAAATCGGATTGTAATTAGTATGGCGCCAAACGTTATCACACCACCGCCGAAAAGGTATAGCGTGTCAGTGGCTATGGTCAGCACAACATAAATTGCATCGTAAATAGAACCATTTGAGACATAAGCTCCTCCAGAAAGCGAACTAACAAACCCCGGATAAACAAAACTCAAAATCACACTAAAAATAGCCGCAAAAATTATTACAATTATTAAAATAAATGCTAAAGGATTGGTTCCTGCTTTGTTTGGGACTTGGCTTTCACCCATAAAATCTAAGCAACCTACTTATTAGTAACTTAAGTTGTGTTTCCTTAATAAATTTGATTTAAAGTTGCTTTTGCTTTGGTAAAGTTATGAGAAATTGGCAGGCGAATGAATTTATTAAATTTTAGACGGCGATTTCCTCAGTTAAACCAGCCTCAGGATATGAAAATAGATGAGCCTTGTCAAGGGGATAAGTTATTGTTACTTCTTGACCGATTTCAGCCCACGTCTCAGTTAATGATGGCCTGTTTATTACTAAGCGATCTCCGTTTTCCAATCTAATTTCATAGCGAACTAATGTACCTTCAAAAGTGATTTTATCAATTTTTCCGAATAACGCATTTTCGATAGAGATGTGACCGGTTTTCATTTCGCAAATTTCAGGTCTTATAGCTAAAACTATTCTTTCACCCTCTTTTATTTCCGTGTTTAGGGCTTTAATGTTCAATCCATCTCGAAGCTCTACCTCAGAGTACCCATTTGTCTTTGTTATATATCCCTCTAAAAAGTTGGATTCTCCTATGAAATGAGCAACAAACAAAGAATTTGGATGCATGTAAAGTTCCTGTGGAGTACCAATCTGCACGATTTTCCCTTTCTTCATAACTGCAATCCTATCTGAAATTGACATCGCTTCTGCCTGATCGTGTGTAACATGAATTGCTGTTAGTTTTAGGTCTTTAGCCATTCTTCGAATTTCGTACCTAATTTCATTTCGCACTTTTGCATCCAATTGCCCCAATGGCTCATCTAAAAGCAAGGTTTTGGCGCCTGCAGCTAACGCTCGGGCAACTGCTATTCTTTGCATCATGCCGCCGCTAAGCTCGCTGGGATAAGCGTTTAAACGTTCGTCAAGTTTCACAAGCGCCAACACTTCGTGCCCAATGGTGTCCGCTTGTTTTTGACCATAATTTTTGACTTTAGGACCATAAATAACGTTGCCCCATGCAGTCATATGTGGAAACAAGGCGAAGGTTTGGAATACAAAGCCGATGTCTCGGTCTTCAGGCGGATCTTTATCAACGCGTCTGTCGCCGATGTAGATTTCGCCGCTGTCAGGTTCAATAAGTCCAGCTATAAGTCGCAGAAGAGTTGTTTTGCCGCATCCGCTCGGTCCAAGCAAAGAAAAGTATTCTTTGTCATGTATGGTTAAGCTAACGTTGTCTAAAGCGAAGATTTTTCCATATTTTTTGGTTACATTTACTGTTCGGACGTCAGGCATATGCTAACTCTCCTTTGAAGCAGCTTATTTCTTTTATTAGTTATCATTCTAAGCCTTTCCTTTTCTGGTTAAAAGCCTTAAAACTAATAGTATTATGAAACTGAACAATATCAAGATACCACAGGCTAAACCAACAGTTAACGAGGTAACCCCTGGGATTGGCGGTATGACGCCTCTAACTGAATTAACCCAGTTAACTACCAATACAGGCGCCGTCTGCAGCTTTGAAGTTACCGCTAAGGTTGCACCTGTTTCGCTTACGCTTCTTGTAAAAACAATTATGGCACCTGAAAGAATCGAGTACTTTGTAAGCGGCAACACAATTGAACGGAAAACAGTGAAGGGTTTAGCACCTAAAGTTCTTGCGGCTTCCTCCATATCAACGCTTATTCGCTCCATTGCCGCAGACATGGACCTAACAAAGTACGGGTAGGTGATTGCCAGGTGGGCAAAGACTAATAGGAGAAACTCGGGGACGCCCGGGATGCTTTGCCAGAAAAACTTTAAAGAAACGCCTAAAGCAATTGAAGGCACTATTATTGGAACATTTATTAATGTGTCAAGAATCGCTGAAGGCCACTTACCAAATGTTTTACGTGCAAGCAATATCGCCATCGGTATTCCAAGAACAATTCCTAAAACAGTCACTATGGCTGCTAAACCATAAGATAGAAACAGGCTTTGCCAAAAGCTTGCCCATATACCTGCACCGGTAAAAGCTTGAATCAAGGAGGTTCCGCTAACGATTGCTTGGAACGCAGGTAACGCTACGAACAATGAAGGGATCAAGACTATGACAATGAAAACAAACAATGCTATGCTATTTCTTGACCAAGCAGCTTTTTTGTAGCTAAGTTTCTTTTCGAAAAAGGGTAATCCATGACCGAAAGGCAACTTTACTCTTTGTCCAATTATGCGTATTAACGCGAAAATTGCAAGAGAAACACCAATTAAGATAAGACTGGCAAAGACCGTTGCGCCTTCATACGTTCCAATGGGTATGGCACCACTTTTGAATTCGTTACTTAGGGTTTGCAGGAAAACAGGTCCATTCATGAAAACCGCACCTGCCACAATGAAGGTTGCGCCTGTTTCTGAAAGCGACCTGGCAAACGCAAGTGAAAAAGCTGCAATTAAGGACGGTTTAATTATGGGAAAAGTCACGGTTCTTGAAGCTGTTAACGGTGGGGCACCAAGAGTTCTTGAAGCACGTTCATATTCCATCTTATAGTCAAGCATTGCGCCCACCATGATACGAACGACAACTGGGAATGAGAAAGTAAAGTGCAAGAGCATAACAAGGAGCCAACCGGGCGAAATAAGCGATCCGCCAAAAAATGATGAAATTCCGCCGCCTGAACTCCAAAACAATAAAAGTGAATAGCCCAAAGCAGCTGTTGGCACAACGAAAGGAAGGTCAGCCAAAGTGTCAAGTATTGTAAGCCACCTTGATTTTCCACGGGTGATAAGCCAAGCCAATGGCACCCCTGCGAGGAGGTCTAAAGCGGCAACAATCAAGGCTATACTAAACGAATTGGAAATTGCACCTAAAGCGGTGTTCATTAATGCAGGTTGGCTGGTGATGTTACCAATTGTTGGTACTTTTATTAAGATGCCGAGTATGGGTGGAATGAGAATTATTGCAAAGAAAATGATAATAGCGGAAAGATAGAGCGTGTACTTTAAGGGTTTTTTAGAGGACAATGCATTGAGCTTGTTCCACAGTTTGCTAAGCACAGTGCTACTCCTTTATCGCCGAGTAAATTTTTGTTAAGTCCAAAGTTAATCGACCGTTCAAGTATATTAGCTGTTACTTGATACTGCCTTTTTTCTCCATATTTTTCCGCTAAAATAAATAGTCCAATCCATAGAACAATAAAATATAGTGGCGTGGTTTTCAAGAGGTTAACTATATAGAAGGATTTATGAGTGTTAAAATTAAAAGTTTAATTGGTGAATTTTTTGGAACAAAGCAAACATAGGATTATTGAGAAGAGTTTTGAAACTGAGATGTTTATTGATGGGAAAGAGTTGCCTTTGAACAATTTTGTTCAGGAAACCATTGGTAACATTATGGCGGGGTTTTCTAAATCTCTAAAAGGAGTGGATGCTGCTGCGGCTCCGGAGCTCATTGAAGTGAAAATTAAAAGGTTGCATAAGCCAGTTGATGTGGATGCGCATGTTTATCCTTAGCTGACTACTTTTCTAAATTGATAAAGTGTTGCACTCAGTGTTATGACAGCAACTAGTCCGATTACGCCCCAAGCAGGCAGTATCGTGCTCCATTGGTAGCCGTTGATCATTAGTGCTCGAGTGGCGATGACGCAGTAGCTTACAGGGTTAAACATTGAGACAGTTTGCACCCATGACGGTAGGAAACTAAGAGGAAACAACGCTGGACTTAGGAACAACAGCGGGAAAGTGATGACTCCGCCTATCGCGAAAACCGTTTCAGAACTCCTCGTCTTCATACCCAACGCTAAAGAAATTCCTGACCATGCAAGCCCAAAGAAGGCAAGCGTGAAAAAGATGAGCAAAATTCCGACAACACCTGTAGTGACGTAAAAGGGCTTGTTTTCCGCAACACCTAAAGCGTATCCTAACCCAAGAATTATAGCTGTCTGGACAACCACCCTAAACGCATCACTGCTTAACCTGCCGAGCAGAATCGCAGAACGACTCACAGGCGTCACAAGCATTTTCTGCAAAAAACCCGAATCAATGTCAGCAACTATAGAGTTTCCTGACTGCAGTGCGCTTCCAAAGGCGTTTTGCATCACAATTCCAGCTGCAGCAAACTCTAGATACGCTATTGGGACGCCATTTATAGTGGGTAGTATACCTGGGACTAAAGCAAGGTTCGTTAGTAGTTGCGTGAATAATACGAGGAACAAGATGGGTTGGAAGAGGGAAAAGAAAAGCAGAATGGGTGTTCGAACGAGCTTCGTGAGGTACCTTATGAATATGTATCGGGTGTCAGAAAGTAGTGTCATTTTTTTATCTCCTTGCCCCGCCCCACATAGTGCTTCGGGCCTTAACTAGTTCTTCGGTGCGGATTCTTCTGCCAGTGTGCTTCATGAAAACATCATCCAAAGATGGAGAGGCAAACGTCACTGACGCAATCCGAATGTTGCTACTGTCTAATGCCCGCACAATATCGGCTATAAGCAGACCAGCGTTTTTGGCAAAAACTGTGAGGCATTCTTCGGAATCATTTATTTCGGTGACATCTGTCAAGCTTTTTATGAGTGCTTTTGCTTTTGTGTTGTCTTTTTGGCAGTTCTCAAGTGAGATTCTGATAGAATCAGCGCCAATTTCACGTTTTAGCTCAATCGGAGAGCCGCTTGCAACTATTTTTCCCACGTCAATTATTGAAAGTCTTTTGCATAACTTGTCGGCTTCTTCCAGATACTGAGTAGTTAAGAAAATGGTTATTCCCTCTTCTTTGTTTAGTTTTTCCAGATAACTCCAAATGGTTGAGCGAGATTGGGGGTCTAAACCAGTGGTTGGTTCATCTAGAAATAGGATTTTGGGTTTATGGACAAGGGCAGTGGCTAGGTCTAGACGTTTTTTCATGCCACCAGAGTAGTTTCTGCCGCGTTTGTCGGCAGCTTCTTCAAGCCCGACTAGATGGAGAAGTTCATCAGTTCTTTTTTTGACATCATTAGTATCCATCTGGTGAAAGTGACCTTGAAGAACTATGTTTTCTCTGCCGGTCAAGTCTCCGTCAACAGTTGTTTCTTGGCTTTGAACTCCAATGATCTTACGGATTGCTGCTGCTTGTTTCTCAATATCGAAACCTGCAACATTAACGGTCCCAGATGTTTTTCTAAGGAGAGTCGTTAAAATCTTGATAGTTGTACTTTTTCCAGCGCCGTTGGGTCCTAGAAAACCGAAAAATTCGCCTTCCTGCACATTAAAAGAGATGTCATCAACGGCCTTAGTACCGTCAGAATAAATTTCAACAAGGTTCTTTACAGTAATAATGTCTGGCATAAGATTCTAGTAACTATTG
>Ga0182021_10010786_pt1 | contig 10844 bp, 12 predicted proteins | sample 612E3MmetaG_FD_120493 | JGI IMG/M metagenome (GOLD analysis project Ga0182021, IMG submission 120493) | Permafrost microbial communities from Stordalen Mire, Sweden - 612E3M metaG (Illumina Assembly) | ecosystem: Environmental > Terrestrial > Soil > Wetlands > Permafrost | place: Sweden...
CCCTGTCGCGGACAATTGGTCTTTAGACGGATTGATAAGAATGTATTTTGGTCCGGTCGGCTATCCTGATGTTCCGTATGGGATATCCGTCTATCGGGGAGATTATACAACGGCAAACTTTTCTATATTGACGCCACTTAATCTTTATGACCCAAGTGAAACATATTTGGCGACCGTGGTATTTGCCCCAACCTCTTACTTATTTGAACCTTTGACCGATATTGCCGATGTCATCCCTGGTAAAAACATCCCCTCTGCTGATGCAGGTTCTAACGCGACCAATCAGCAAATCAGCGCTAAAATTACACTAAAAGGATATTGGACGAGCAGTTCTGTTCCCAGCTTCACTTACTTTGATCCAGGTGTATATACTGTCGTGGGCGGGGATGAATGGGGCAATTTAGTATTTGTGCATTTCACGGTTTCGAATGCTGTTACTACCACGACGCCCGCGGACAATTCTGAAAACGCCCCGGTTAAAGTTATTTCCATATCAAACACACATTTAAACCCTCCGACAGATTCCCCGACAGTAGAATTAAATTTGAAGAACGTTTCTACCCAACCGATTGTATCTTTGGACGCCGTTTTGATTGAATTTGCTCCCCAGGACTACAACTTCGGCTTTGATGTCAGCCCCGAAAATCCTTTGCTCCCCGGTGCAAATGTAATCGTGTTTAGTGATTTGTTCCAGGGAGCTTTTGGCGACGGTATTCCCTATTCTCTGAAGATAAGCGGAACCTATAAAAACGGGGATACATTTTCTTTCACGTGGGAACCATCGAGTAAATAAAAGAGGAACGCAGCAGTCAAATATAGCTAAATCTTAGGCATACTTCACATCAATGAAATGAGGGGTATTGTGCCATTTATTACCACAACTAAACTAACTAACGTTTTTATATTAAAGAGAACAATTTATTAACTGTATATTTATTTACTAAAATACAAAAAGTGCAGTTATTTTAGTTTCAAGCCACCTTTCTTTTTGAACCACTACAAATCCAATCTCACATCCACTGACTTTCCTTTTGTCTTTTGCTGCAACTCATCTATTAAACCAGATGTTCCGTCATGGTCTGAGATTTGCTCTCCTTCAACTTGGGTTAATCGATTGTATTTAAGGCACTTTTCGTAAAAACTTTTAAACTTATCTGAGGAATATGGATCCACCTTTTTAATGGATTCCAATATTTCTTCCCAACTAATTGAAGAAATAATAATTGTATTTAGGGTCGGTATAAAAAAGTCGTTAAACCAAGATTGTTTCTCATTACCATATGCCCCAACTCTTCTCTCAACCTTTTGATAAATGGACTCCCGACTTAAATTGCTTGTGAATACGTTCGCTTTAATTTGTGATCCAGGCGCCAATACGTGAAAGGCAACGTGCGGTATATTTTGAGGACGAGTTTTTGAATGTTGTATTAATTCTGCTATACAAGCAACATACCGGGCTGCTTGATCATAATAATCGGCATGCGAAACACCTTGTGATAATTTACTATATATTTTAGCTTCCAGTACAACAAAACGCTTTGCCTCCGGGAGTAATTCGATCTCAGATGTATTTTTATTTTTTATCTTAAAATTACCAACAACCCCATCGGCATGTGTCCAGGATTCAGATAGCTTATCACTCCTATTTCTAGGTAAAAACGGGGATCTTAATAAGCCTTCCGAATACCAAATAGAGTTTAATTCAAAACTAAGAGGGTGTCCATTCATTTCATGTTTAGCAAACCAGTTTAATATAATCCTGAGACACCAACCTTCGTTGAACAACATTGTTGGGGGTACAAGGGATGACTCATTATCACAACTTTGTAAAATTGCATCGATTTCTTCTAACATTGTTTAGCTCCTATTTTTCGTGATAGCGATGTTTCAGGATATATTTTGAACATTTCTATTTGGTTTTCTTTTTAACAGATTTCGACTGAACGCAAACTCCTTCCGGTCCGAACAATTTGCAGCGTTTACAATCTATACAAGGGATAATAGGCTCGCGGTGCTGGGCTTCATTGACCCGTTCAGAATCAATTAATAGACCTTTACCTATGGCCGCAAAATCAGTTAGTCCCTGCTCAACCAGATAAGCGGCCTGCTCAGGTGTCCTGATACCATTAACCACAATGACTGGGACATTAACATGCTTCTTGATTTCGGTGCCACCGTAAACAATCCAATTATAATTGAATCCTTCTGGAACTGCCGGGCCTTTGCCATGTGGAGGCCGTAATCCTGTGGAGACATGCAAGAGATCGACCCTAGATTTTTCTAGGATTTTAGCGATTTCGATGCTGGTCTTTAAATTGGGCTCGTTGCATCCCATTCGGCATCCGATGATAAAATCATTTCCAGCCGCCTGGCGAATCCCAGCGATCATTTCAGCTACAAAACGTATCCGATTATCGAGATCTCCGCCATAGTCATCGGTCCTCTTATTAATCCCCGGGGAAAAGAATTGACTGATTAAGAAACCATGAGCACCGTGAAACTCGATTCCATCCAGCCCTGCCTTTTGTGCTCTCAGCGCAGCAACAACATATTTCGACTGTAAAGAGGGGATTTCAGCCAGTTTTAGGGCTCTAGCTGATATAACTTCGTCCCTCCATTTTCCCCGGTAATTGGACGGAGCCAACAATGATGACGTTACGCATTTAGGTGCAGACAGTCCTGCATGGTGAATCTGCACGAGTACCTTGGCACCATATTGATGGCAAACCCCAGCTAGTCGGCTAAATCCGGGGATCTGTTCATCTGACCATAAACCAAGCTGATCAGTGGACAAGCGTCCTGATTTATCGATACAGGTGGCTTCGATAATAATAAGCCCGACTCCACCATTAGCCCTGGCCTCGTAATGGCTTATGTGTTTTTCAGTGACCAGCCCATCATCTCTACCGAAACCGAAACAGACCATGGGAGGCATGACAACTCGATTTTTAATGATGGCATTTCTGATCTTTATGGGTGAAAACAAGTTACTCATTTTACCTCTTTAAGGAAGTACTAAGGGCACCGATCGCAATGCCCTTCTACAATGAGAGGGTTTATTTCAGTTGGGCTCAAGTCTTTATATAATTGATTCATCATTTCTTCGAGTTCAGATTGGCGACCTTCCAGAATAAAAGGTATTCTCTGAAATCCACGCATAATCTCATTAACTTTGCTTTCGTCATAACACGGCTTGACATCATTTATTAACGTCATAGAAAGAGGTGTCCGAGATGGTTTATATGCACTTCGCTTCTTTCTCGTTTCACCCTCTCAAGTTGAATGGACTCCCAATATTTTTTAAATTCGCCATCTCCTGCCATAATTTCGACTGCCATTTTATCATAATCGTTTTCGAGTGCTTTTACCTTCTGCCAAAGCTGATCTAAGTGCTCCCAAAACGGACTTTTCTTCAACGGATTACTCTCAATGTGCGATTTGAGCAAGGCCGGGTCTATACCCCAAGAATTGACTTTGCTTAGGTCTGGAGTACAGAGATCGAACCACATTGCAGGGTCTAATCTCCAGTCATAACCTCTCACGTTCATGAGTTGATGATAATCAGCCTCTTCATCTAGATTTGGGCGCTCGATGCAGCTCCTTATAGATTTCGCCAAGTTTATCAAATCTTTTAGATGTTCATCAATTGATAACCTGTTACCAGCGATTTTTCTTCGCCAAGTAATTAATTGTTTCCACACAGTATCTACATACCCAGCCGTAGCATCATACCCTGCAACATTGGCTGCTATTTGTTTTACCTGTTGCGGGGTGGGTGGTTGTTCAACAAATTTCAACAGTTGTTCGGTCACATTATGAGCTTTTGAGACGGTCTTCTTGTCAGGGCGACCAGGCAATTGTTTTTTAGTTGTTTAATGGTGATGCCCGGATCTTTGGCCATCAATTCAAAAATTAAAAAGTAGTCTTGCTGTTCTAATGTCATTTCAATTTCCTCAACACTACGAGATTAACAAAATGATGCGAAAAAGTCCAGCCAAACGCACCTGAAAATGGGTTATAAATAAGCTGAAGGAGGCTAATTCATGAGAAATAAAGTTTTAGTCAAACGATTAATCGAATTATTAAATCAAAGAGCAAACGCTATACAAGATCAAAAACGAGCGGAAGCTCCTGATTATTCAAGAATGAACCCAGATTTAAGATCTGCTTGTTATGATCTCCAATGCCTAATGGTTTTTGCATCAATGAGATTAAAAGCTGATGAACTTCGCATGAATTCTAGCGAGGACTTTCAGAAGGGATTTAACGCTGGAGTTGAGTTAGAATACCAACTTCATAACTACCAGAGGGAAATACGCCAAGAAATTTATAAGAATCCCTACTGACTGAGTTGTTAAGACGGGTAAATTGAGATTAGCTGGTACACACGGGAATCCATGCAAACCTTGTCAGAGTCGTGATCAAAAGCGAAATTGAAGGGTGATCGAATGCCGGAGCGGAGATCCAAACTCCGTTCCGGTCAGCTAAATCAAGCGATGTACTGGGACACCAAAGTTGGATTGAATGCGGTCATAGAGCGGGAGCGCTTACAACTTATTTCCAACATCTGCATAATAGGCTCCCAAATTAGCTGACCTGGTACCGGCATCCATGCCGCAAAAGACAATTTTAAGATTGGGGGTTAAGTATATTCGGTAAGATATCCATGTGTTGTTCATCCACCATTTGATTTTTCAGTTGCAATATAGCACGAGGGAAAGATAACGGATAAAAAATATTTTGGAGTGATTTTTAGGCCCATGAATGCTTGATGACACTCATAGATGATAAAGCACAGTATGAAAGTTGCAACGGTTGTCGAGACAAAATATACTCAAATTAATGGGAAATGATATGAAAGTAAAGAAATTAAAAAACACGAACATTCGATGTCACAATTGTGGTAAGGAATGGCTAACTGAAAAACAGAAAACGCCCAAGTTTTGTTACGTCTGCCATAGCACGAACCTTAAAAGGTTTACCGAATTTACAGACTTAAAAGACAAGGTGAAGGGAACTTTTCCAGCGGTATTTCCATACAAGTTGAATTGGGGCAAACCTGCAAAATCAGTCAAGTAAGGGAGGTGAGATCTGAAATCAAGCACAATTTAATAAGCGGGTGGTGAGTGTTACGAGCACTCACCACCCTAAAGGACAAACCAACTAAATAGTGCGCTTGCCAGCGAGAATCCAGTGGTCGTCCCGTTTCTATTGTAGGGGCTACCTGGTGGATTTTCAATCATCTGGCTAAGGGAGGTGACTAAAATGGTTAATCAAACAGCGACCGATGCCTGGGACCTCGAGCCTGACAACAGCAAACCCTTAGGTGATGGCCTTGACGTTGAGAATATAACTCCCGAGATACCCAAAGACCTTTGGGATAGCTTTGCATGGCGGGCAATTAGGAGAGCCTTCCAGGTATCTGCCATAAAGGATGATGTGTTCAAAAGGCTGAAGCTGTGGAATAAGGATAACAACCCGCAGCTACTTGAGAAAGAGCTAATCCAGAAGGCAATCTGGGCTCTCAGTCACTTTGAAAACAAATTTCGCAAAATCTAGAGAGTAACACAAAGGGTACCCGGCTACACATTTGGAGTAGCCGGGTACTCCTACCCTTTCTCTACCCACTAAGAGTAATTAATTTTGGAGAATCTCAGGTGCCAAAAGAAAAAGAACGCATTCCACACAATGTTGTAGCCGATAAAATATTGAGCGGTGAGTCGCTCATCACTCTAAAAGATAGTGACACCCTATTACGCTACAACAAAGTCACGGGCCTATACCTTCCCGATGGCGAGGCCTTTCTGCGAACAAAAGTTGAAAAATTTATGGGTGCTGCTGATCAGTCCGAATTCGCCAGCAACAATTATGTCAGGGAAGTCATCGGTCACATCAGACGGTTAAGTTATGTTGATCGCAATGCGCTCAATGCTGATCCTGATCTGCTAGTAGTCAAGAATGGCATTATCCGACTCACTGACAGAGCACTACTCCCTCATTCGCCCAAAGCATTTATTACAATAGGTGTTCCGGTTACTTACACCAGTGATGCCAAATGCCCCAGCATTGACTTGTTCTTCTCTCATATCGTAAAAAACGATGATATCGCTCTTCTCTACGAACTGTGTGGTTGGTGCCTAGACCGGAAGTCACCAATTCAGAAGTTGTTCTTCCTGCTCGGTGCCGGCGCCAACGGCAAATCCACTTTTCTCAATCTGTTGAGAAGGTTCCTCGGTCCTGAAAACTGTAGCGCCGCTTCTCTTCAATCACTTGCGGATAACCGGTTTACTATGGCACAACTTGCCGATAAGCTGGCGAACGTTTTTCCAGACCTGCCAGCAAGCGGTATACGGGATAGCGCCACAATCAAAGGTTTGACCGGCAGTGACGTCATGCAGGCGGAGCACAAATTTGAGAAGCCCTTCAACCTCCAGAACACTGCGAAACTAATCTTTTCTGCCAATAAAGCTCCCCGGTTAAGCGAAGACAGTGATGCGATTTGGCGCAGGTTGGTAATTGTTAATTTCCCATTTCAGTTCATGGGTAGTAATGCCGACTCTCAGCTTATCGACAAGCTTACTACCGCAGAAGAGCTATCAGGACTATTAAATGCTGCACTTGAAGCTCTGCAGCGATTACTGCAACAGAAAACATTCACAGTAAGTGAGTCAATGGCGGACATCCGTCGGCAGTACTTACTGAATTCGAACCCAGTTCCGATATTCATTGAGGAGCGGTGTGACCGGGACATCAAATCTTTAGTGGCAAAAGATGATCTGTATGATGCATTTCTTCAGTTCTGCGAAGACACTGGCACTAACATCCTAGGCAAGAAATCTTTCGGGGCAAGACTGAATGCTATGCAAATAGCGACTGAGGGTCAGGATCCCTGGCATGTACACGTATGGAGGGGGCTGAAACTCAGAGGATAACGAGTCTTAACCAAACTTACTGAATATTTTGCAGTATTAAGTATTATTAGAGATTTTTTAAATTTAATTAATACTAGCTTTTTTTCAGTAAGTTTGGTTAAGGAAAGTGAGGATGGATAAAATGACACTCGATAATCGTGCCACCAGGCAGCAACTAGAAAAGTACATTGAACTCGGTTTGCATCCGATCCACCTTGAAGGAAAAATAGCGAATTATCATTGGAAAGAATATAGGCTGATCCCCGGTGACATATTTGCCTACAAGGGCTGCAACTGGGGACTCAGGACAGACAAGATAACTGATAACTGTTTCTTCTATGTTATCGATTTGGATAGCAAAGCCTTGTTGGCGGACTTTTGGGAAGTAAACACCCTGCCAAAGCACACTCCCATCGTCAGTACCGGCAAGGGATTTCACATCTACCTCACGTGGACTGAACCAGTAAAGTCAAAGCGATATTTGAAGCTAGACATTAAGGGGGAGGGCGGATATGTTGTTGCGCCACCGTCTATTCATGAAAACGGGAAACGCTATCAGTTTTTGATACCGTTGGAGACGCTGCCACCACTGATGAACCCGTCTGAAATCACGCTGCCACAACAAATCGCCGGTAAAGAACCAGTACCTATGGCACAGGACAACATCAAGGATAGCAGTAACCTTGCCTACGATTGGGAACCTATCATGTTTGGTACTGAGGAAGGCAATCGTAATAATGTTCTAGTCAGCTATACCGGCATATTAATTAGGAGACACTTCACGGAAGAGGAAGCATTGATAGAAACACTTGCTTGGAATGAGAAAAATCGGCCACCATTACCGAAAAGTGAAGTAATCAGGACGGTGCGTTATTGCTACAAAAGATGGTGGGCAGATGCATAGAAAAATGGCTGTGTGCAATTTGTTTTATACCGGGTACAATTAAAAGTTTAAACACAAATCATAACAGGAGGGAATGAAATGCCTTTCGGAACCGTCTGGAAATGCGACAAATGCGATTACACCATGCGCACGTCTGGCCTCTGGGAATATTTTATTGACGAATTTGGCCTACGTCAGAAATATGGGCATCCTCTCCCTACATCAAAGGCTGCTAAAAACGCCGGCGTTAGAGGTTTCTCAGTTCAGTGGTACTGCCCGCGTTGTCGATCTGTGCGTGATGTTGCTGTAATTGAATTCGATAAAGCGCAATCTGGTTCGCTGGGTGCACTTGGTGCTTATAGTTTCACGGACACACCACGTCAAGAGTTTGATCCCGTCTGCGATAAGTGCGGTGCAAAGCTGATAGATAACCTTGAGAATGAACCTTGCCCGAAGTGCAACGTCGGTCATTTTGAGGAAGAGGCAAGATTTATGTCTTAGGAGGCGAAGTCTATATTTTAAAAACAGCAATTTACATTAGTTGTGATAGGTTAAATAGTTGTTGTAGCTAACTAGGATGCAAAAATAAGCTGCTAAAGAGTGTTTAATGTGTTTTGGGACAAGCAGTTTTATAACTGCTAAATTTTTAAATCCTAGCACTTTGTTAATTGAACAACGTCAGCATTATACCGATTAAGGAGTGAACCATTAAACAGATCGAGACATTATTATGATAAGCCACAAAAACAAACGTTACGTGCTTCATTTTATTCATATTTCATTAAACTAATCGATTTGCCGAATAAAACTATATTTGTTTTTATGAAAAATCAATATATGATTTAAATAGATTAAATAATGATAAAGGAGATTGAATGTGACCAAGAAAAAGAAACCCACCATCAAAATTACGGCAGAACCAGTTGAACAAATCGACCCTACACGAGAAGAAGTGTCATCTGTCCAGCTTGATAAAGCATTAATTGAAGAAAAGACAGAACATGCGCCAACGGAACCTGAAACGGCACTAGAAGCTGAACCCGAAAAATCAGTTCATGCGGAAACAGCACCAGCAGAAGAGACTGTTTCTAAAGAACCTCCATCTGTACCTGTACTCGGCCCAAAACCCAAGAGTTTAAACATGGCGTACTTGCAAGAAGAAATCGACTGTCTAACCTATCAGATTGGGGAATTATTGAAAAATCCCGTCCGTCAAAGAAAGGCAGTGGAGTCGAGTAGGAAAGTGCAAATGTTGGACAAGGTTAGCGGAAAAATTTATCCATCGAAAAACAATCTCTATTTATCGTTACTTAAAAGCGGGGAATTGAAAGAACTTGTTGACAAGGGTATTTTTGGTTCAAATCCAGAAAAGAACACATTTGGGGTTTACTCATTGCTGAGAGTTTGGAATACACGCTTTCAGCCCGTGCAGTCACGAGAAACAAATATCAAATAAACCCGGGCGATTGTTGGGATTGGGGTATCAGTAGTAAGTGCCATTGATACCCCTTTTACCAGTTTAAAAGGAGCAGTTTCAAATGCTGGAAGGATTTGACGAAGAATTCGAACTTGGTTTTGTAGTCGAATGTGCTAAAGAAATGCTGGACATAACGCACAAAAATGATGAAATGACCGATGATGAGATACGAGAAGTGGCTAGGTTAATTGGAGGACTTGCAGACGACACGACCTTCGATGATGAAAGACAGTTTGTATATGGCCATAAGGGAATCGACTTCATGTTGACCGTTGTTTTATTCGAATTTCCATCTTTTTACGAACGATATGAATTAGCGCAGTTCAATTAAGGAGAATATATGATAAATAACAACACTGAACATGTCGTCCGAGTTGCAATTTACACGAGGGTAAGCTCGCAAGAACAAGTCGATAACGGCACAAGTTTAGAATCACAATGCGAAGAGCTTGAATCATTCTGCAAGGGTCAAAAATGGGAAATATTCAATCACTACGTTGATGGTGGTTTCTCTGGCAAAAATGACGCTCGACCGGGTCTAGAATCTCTGCGACGTGACGCTAAAGCTGGCTACTTCGAAAAGGTTATTGTATGGAGATTGGACCGACTAGCACGTAACCTAAGACTAATTTTGGGAATCGAGGCTGAATTACGGGAACAAAATGTCGCATTGTTTTCTATGAAAGAAATGTTTGACACAAGCATGCCCATAGGTCGGACCGTTTTTCAAATTTTGGGGCTAACCGCAGAATGGGAACGTGAATCAATCATACAGAGAACTTCGTTAGGAAGACTTCAACGATTAAAAGAAGGGCATTGGGCTGGTGGACCAGCTCCCATTGGATATAATTATGATAAAGAAACTAAGAATCTTGTGATTAATGAAGGTGAAGCAAAGATAATCAGAATGATATATGATCTCTATGCTTCAGGAAAGTCTTTAGGGGCAATCGCTGACCAATTAAATAAGGCACTCGTAAGCCCAAGGTGTAAAACTGCTAAAGGATGGTACCGAACTGGCGTACGGGAAATTCTGATAAATCCTGGTTATAAAGGTGAGATAATAACGAATAGACACTGCCACATTACGGACATCAGGAAAATTGACCTTAGCAAGGTAATAAAGATGCTTGTTCCGCCGATTGTCAGTGCAGATAAATGGGATATTGCTCAGGCAAGGTTATCTAACAATAAACATATCAAGCCAACTGATGATGGCCTCTTTATTATACAAGGGAAAGTTTTGTGCGGTCTTTGTGGATGCTCATATAGAGCTGAGCGTATGGGTGGAGGTCGTTACTATGCATGCAGGGGACAGCTTAAAACTACCCATCTTGACGGTTCACCAAGGTGTAAAAATAGAAATATTAGAGCCGAGAATATTGAACAGGCAGTTTTAAAAAGACTGAATGACATTATCAACGACCCTAATCAAGTCATTGTTGTTCTTAAAGATGGGATTACCAACCTGAAGAAACGAGAATTAGACCTAGAAGCGAGGCTTCTGCCCATCGAAAAACGTCTAAAAGAAATAGCCGAAATGAAATCGCGGCTTGCTGACAAATTTATAATA
>Ga0182021_10010787_pt1 | contig 10844 bp, 9 predicted proteins | sample 612E3MmetaG_FD_120493 | JGI IMG/M metagenome (GOLD analysis project Ga0182021, IMG submission 120493) | Permafrost microbial communities from Stordalen Mire, Sweden - 612E3M metaG (Illumina Assembly) | ecosystem: Environmental > Terrestrial > Soil > Wetlands > Permafrost | place: Sweden...
CTCGGCACCTCAACGTGGCTCTGGACGTACACAAATACCTGACCGTAGGCGATGCCATTGGAAGCGGCGATGCCTTGTACGATGAGCTCTTTGCTGGCGTGGGCGTCCATACAGTCCGACATGCCAGGCGGGGTTGGGCACTGGCATCGCAATAACACCCGGTGTAGCTCCCGGGTCAACACGGGATTAAATGTAGTTGTAAATAATTAGCTAAATCCGGTTTCGAGCACGAAGGCCGCCTCGCCCCACGCGGCGCGGATCGTCGCCGCGATCGCCGGCACCGGTGCGTTGTCCGGCAGAAGAGCAAAACAGGCGCTGCCGCTGCCGCTCAACTGGGTCGCCAGCGCAAACCGCGTACGCAGCTCCCCAAGCAAGGCGGGTAACGCCAAAAACTTTGCGAAGGCGGGGCGTTCCAGATTATTGCCGAGCAACCGCTCGGCCGGCGCGGACGGATCGGCCAGCCATGCCGCCAGCCGCGCCTCGGCCTCGGCCGCCGGCACATAGCCCGCCGGCGCCTCGGCCGCCAGCCGCTGATAGGCCCACGGCGTGCCGATCCCGAAATTCGGTTTGAACACCAACACGCGGCGCCCGCGGAGCCGCGCCGCGGCAGCGGCCGGCAGCGCCTCCACGCGTTCGCCCCGGCCGCGCATCACGACTGGCGCGCCATGCAGGAAGAGTGCGCAATCGGAGCCCACCCGGGCTGCCAGCTCCACCAGCGCCGCAGGCGCGAGCGGATGGCCGGCCAGCAGGTCGAGCCCGCGCAATGCCGCCGTGGCATCGCTGCTGCCGCCGCCGAGCCCCGCGCCCAGCGGGATACGTTTCTCCAGCCGAAAATGCACCGGCTCGCGCCATCCCGTCGCCCCGCGAAACAGCCGCGCCGCCTTTATGATGAGGTTTGTCTCGTCCTGCGGCACGCTCGCCTCGTCGCACTCAAGCGTGATCCCATCGTTGCCTGTTACCGCCGCCGAAACTGGGCCCGAGCTCGATTGAGACGCCCGGCTTTCCGCCTTCCGCTTTCCGCTCTCCGCTTTTTGCTTTCCCCCCTCCGCCCTCCGCCCTCCGCCGTGTGTCGTCTGCTCTCCGCTCTCCGCTCCCCGCTTTCCGCTGTCTGCCATCCGTCCTCCGCCGTCTGTCGTCTGCTCTCCGCTTTCGACCCACAGAGTGTCACCCCAGGCCAGAGGAGCCACCACCGACACAAGGTCATGAAACCCGTCCGCCCGCCGTCCGGTGACAGCGAGAAAAAGGTTGATCTTGGCGGGGGCGAAGACGACGGCGGAATTCACGGCGGCAACCCCACTCATTCACCGTAATCGTGGCCAAGGGAAGCGGGAAAAGAGACGGTGGGATGGTTTGCTGTAGCGGCGGTCTATGACCGCCGTTTGCTATCGCCGAACGTAGCGCAGGCTTCCAGCCTGCATCGGTCAAGGAAGCAGGCAGGGATGCCTGCGCTACAAAGGCCCAGATTGAGCGAAGAGCTCTATTCCGCATCGGGAAAATCGCCCGCGAGGTTTTCGCTAGGATTAGCGACGATTAATGTGCATTAGTGATACGTAGGAGTCTGTCGGACTTACCAATGAATATCGTATCTGCAGCTGGAATTTTTATTTTAATGGTGGGAATTTGCCTCGACAGGCTCCTTAAGCAGCGCTCCGCGCTGCAAAAACCTGATTTCTCGTTTGCTTTTCCGCCGCCTCGCGGCGGTTTAAGGAGTTTGTCGGTCGGGGCGGATGGCCTCGCGACGGAATCTCGAGCTCTTTCCGAACTTTTATCCTAAGCCCGACAAACTCTCCGCCATGCCTTGCGATCTCATCCTCGTTCTCGATGCCCCGTCGCCGCGCGCCGTCGCGCCCGTGCTCACCCGCCTCGCGGGCACCGTCCGCTGGGTCAAAATTGGCCTCGAAATGTTCACCGCCTGCGGTCCCGACTGCGTGCGCGAAATCGCCGGGCTCGGCTTCGACGTCTTCCTCGATCCCAAGCTCCACGACATCCCGAACACCGTGGCCAAGGCGGTCGAGTCGGCCGCCCGGCTGCCCATCCGGATGCTCACCCTGCACACCAGTGGCGGACACGAGATGATGCAGTGGGCCGTGAAAGCCCAGGAGGCCCACGCGCCCCAACTCACCCTCCTCGGCGTCACCGTGCTCACCTCGATGGGCGAAACCGAGCTGCGCGCGGTCGGCGTCAGCGACTCGCCCGCGCAACAAGTCGTGCGCCTCGGCCAGCTCGCCGTCGACGCCGGGCTGCGCGGCCTCGTGTGCTCGCCCCTCGAAATTACGCCGCTGCGCGCCGCGTTGCCGCGCAAGGTACGGCTCGTAACTCCCGGCATCCGCCCGCGCGATGCCCGCACCGACGACCAAACCCGTGTGATGACACCCGCCGATGCGGCCCGCATCGGCGCCGATTTCATTGTGGTCGGCCGGCCGATCTTCGCCGCGCCCGATCCCGTGGCCGCCGCCCGCGCGATCCTCGCCGAGCTCGGAACGAAGGACTGAAAGGCTGAAAAAACGAAGGGCTGAATCGGCCGCACGTCGCGTATCCACCCTTTACCTTCCAACCCTTCCGCCTTTCAGTCCTTCAGTCCTTCAGCCTTTCTCACCATGAGCCGCATCGCCGCCATCCTTCTCGCCGCCGGTTCCAGCAAGCGTATGCAGGGCACCGTGCCTGACAAGGTGCTCGCCCTGCTCGGCGGCCGTCCAGTCTTTGCCCACACCGTGGCGGCATTTCAGGCGAGCGGCGTGGCGGACTACTTCGCCATTGTTTGCCGCGATCCCGCGCAACTCCACGAGTTGATGTGCTACGCCCCCACCCCGGCAATCTTCGTGGACGGCGGCAAGGAGCGGCAGGACTCCGTGGCCCACGCCCTCGAGGCGCTGCCGCCGGGCATCGATTACGTGTTCATTCACGACTGCGCGCGGCCTTTCGTGCAACCGGAGCAGCTCGTGGCGCTGCTCAAGATCGTGCGCCGCGAAAACGCCGTGGTGCTCGCACACCGTGTGACCGACACCATCAAGGAACATCGCGGCGAGGGCCGCCTCCGCACCCTCGACCGGCGCAACCTCTGGGCGATGGAGACGCCCCAGGTGTTCGCCTTCGATCTCATCGCCCGGGCCTACGCCCGGGTGCACGCCCGGCGGCAACACATCACCGACGATGCTGCCGCCGTCGAGCGGCTCGGCCATCCCGTCGCGCTCCTGGAAAATCCGCACCCCAACCCAAAGCTCACCACCCCGGCCGATCTCGCCTATTTCGAGTTTCTCCTCTCCCAGCAACCGCCCGTTACCTGACGCCTCCTCGGCCCCTCCCTTCCCCTTTCACTTTCCCTTTCCCTTTCACTTTCCCTTTCCCTTTCCCTTCCCATCCCCCACCCCATGTCCGCCTTCCGCATTGGCCACGGCTACGATATCCACCGCTTCGTCAACGGACGCCCGCTCGTTCTCGGTGGCGTTAAATTTGCAACCGACTTCGGCCTCGACGGCCACAGCGACGCCGACTGCCTCACGCACGCGATCTGCGACGCGCTGCTCGGCGCCGCCGGTCTGCCCGACATCGGCCATCAATTCCCCAACACCGATCCGGCGTACAAAAACGTCGACTCGCAGACCCTCCTGCGCCGCGTGGTCGAGACCCTGCGCCAGCACGGCTATGCTCCCGTCAACATCGACTCCACCGTCGTGGCCGAGCGCCCGAAGATCGCTCCGCAGGTCCCGGCGATGAAAGCCGCCCTCGCCGCCACCACCGGCCTCCCCGTTGACGCCATCGGCGTCAAGGCCACGACCAACGAACGCGTGGGCGATCTCGGCCGCGGCGTAGCCATCGCCGTCCATGCCGTGGCGTTGATCGAGAAATTGTAGGAGCGAGCTCGCTCGCGATCCGACCGATGATACGAGCGATGCGCCCACCGTTTTTCGGGTTTCCAATCCTACCGTCCCGAGTCGCTCCAGTTGTAGGCCCGACCGCTGGTCGGGCGGAATCGCCCCGTAGCCGCGAGCGCCAGCGAGTGGATCTGAAACTTTTTTGCGCCTCGTTGTGCCTTTTTGCGGCCGTCCTGGCTTTCTCCGGCTGCGCAAAACACGAGACGCTGATCGAGCGTGGCAATCGCGACCAGATACTCCTGCGCGGCATCGGTCCCGATCCCGCCAGCCTCGATCCGCACGTCGCCACCCAGGCCGCCGATTACAGCGTCCTGTCCGCACTGTTCGAGGGTCTCTTGACCGAAGACCCCGTGGACCTGCATCCCGTGCCTGGCGTGGCCGAGCGTTGGGCAGTCTCGCCCGACGGCCTCACCTACACGTTTCACCTGCGCGCCAACGCCCGTTGGTCCAACGGCGACCCGGTGACGGCGCAGGATTTCGTCGCCTCCTGCCGCCGCGTGCTCACGCCCTCCCTCGCCGCCGAGAATGCCAACCTGCTCTATGTCGTGCGGGGCGCGGAGGCCTTTCACCGTGGCCAGTCGGTCGATTTCGCCTCAGTCGGCGTCGCCGCCCTCGACGCGCAGACCCTGCGCATTACCCTCGCCCATCCGGCGCCGCAATTCCTTTCGATGCTCAACCACCCCGCGTGGTTTCCCGTGCATCTGCCGACCATCGAGAAAAACGGCCCGGCTGCCGAACGCGGCAACCCGTGGGCCCGCCCCGGCAGCTTCGTGGGCAACGGTCCGTTTGTGCTCCGCGAGTGGCGCTCCGGCCAGCGCATCGTCGTCGCCCAGTCGCCGACCTACTGGGACGCCGCGGCCGTGCGGCTGCGCGAGATCCATTTCTTTCCGTTCACCGTGGACGCGGAGGAACGCGCGTTCCGCGCCGGGCAACTGCACGTCACCGATGCTTTGCCGCCGGCCAAGATCGACACCTACCGGCGCGACGCCCCGCGCCTCCTCCGCATCGATCCGCTGCTCGGCACCTACTTCTACCGGCTCAATGTCACGCGGCCTCCCCTCAACGACGTCCGCGTGCGCCGGGCCCTCGCGCTGGCCATCGACCGCCAGGCCATCGTGGAAAAAATTCTGCGGGGCGATCAACTACCCGCATCTGCGTTCACCCCGCCCGGCATGGCCGGCTACACACCACCCGCCGGCCTCGCGACGGACTTCGCCGCCGCGCGCCGCCTGCTGGCCGAGGCCGGCTTTCCCGGCGGCAAGGGTTTGCCGTCGCTCGAACTGCTGTTCAATTCGTCGGAGTCCCATCGCGCGATCGCCGAGGTGGTGCAGGAGACCTGGCGGCGCGAACTCGCCGTCGCAGTGCGGCTCGTCAACATGGAGAACAACAGCGTGCTCGAGGCGCGGCGCACCGGCAGTTTTCAGATCCTGCGCTCCAGTTGGACAGCCGATTTCGACGATCCGCAAAATGCCCTCGCCCTCTGGACCAGCGACAGCGGCAACAACTTCACCGGCTGGACCGACCCGGCCTACGACGCGCTGCTGCGCCAGGCCGCACTTGCCCCCGCTCCGACGCAGCGCCTCACGCTTTTCCAGCAAGCCGAGGCGCGCCTGCTCGACGCCGCGCCGATGATCCCGATTTATTACTACACCCACGTCTTCCTGCTTCAGCCCTCGGTCAAAGGCTGGCACCCAACGCTGCTCGACCATCACCCGTACAAACACGTCTGGCTGGAAGAGTGAGGACTCGCTGCTCCGGGCGATCCCCGAGGCCCCTGCCCCTGCGGCAACCCCACCCCCCGCACCAGCTCCCCCCTTCCCGCCCACCCAGTTCTTTGACACTTATTAAGTGTCAAACAAATCTCCCCTGCCTCTGTGATCGAGAGTCCCTTCAGATCATTTGACACTTATTAAGTGTCAATGGTTCCGGGCACATCTCCTTTGCCACGATATCGCGTTCCAGACGACGGTATGAAATTGATGCCGTTCCGCTGCCTTTGGATTGGCCTCACGAGGGATGCCACCCTTGGCGCACCAGCGACAACCATGCCAGTAATTGGAGCGTCCGTTCGGCATCAGGCATCTGATTGCCCGCGGTGGTGAAGGCCTGCACCCTCTGGCGCGGCAGGCCGAGCAGCCGGCCGAGCTTCGCCTGGTCGCCCCGCTTGGCCAGAAGCGGGCGCATTTGCGCCCGTAATGTATTCCAAAGCGGAGTCTCCTTGCCCGGACGCAACGTGCCCCCGCGCTTCGGTCGTCGACCGACCCGGAAGGCCGCGGACGACTGCTGGGCCATCGTCACTGCCGCTTCGAGGATCAACTGCGTTAGATCGGCTGGTAATTCCAGCTGTTTGGGAAAGGAAGGATAGTTTGCCATGACACTTATTAAGTGTCAAAGTGTCCCGGGACGCGAGTAGAAATTAGCCGTGCTTTGCCATGGTTGACACTTAATAAGTGTCAACCGCTGGAGCTCGCGGTCGCGGGCAGCGTTTATCAGGATCCATCCGAAAAGAGCCGGGGGCAGCCCAGCGGGCGGCCCAGACCGGCGGTCGCGCGGCACAACGGAGATTGCGCCCGGTGCGGTTTATGTTCTGCGATGCCGTTTGTGAATCGCCGCCGTCTTTTTCTGCTCGCCGGGTTCGGCCTGCTCGCCGCCCTCTGGGCCGGGTGCTCGCGGACAGAGCGGGCATCGGCAGCAACCTCCGGGGTGCAGGTTCTCCGCCTCAGCCAACGCAACGAGCCGGGCGGCCTCGATCCCGCCACGGCGACGATCCCTGACGAATTCTTCATCATCCGCGCGCTGAGCGAAGGGCTCGTCTCGCCCGCGCCCGACGGGGGCGCGCCGTTGCCTGCCGCCGCCGAACACTGGGAGATCTCGCCCGATGGTCTTACCTACACCTTCCATCTGCGTGCCGCCGCCCGCTGGTCCAATGGCGAGGCGGTGACGGCGCAGGACTTCGTCGACTCCTACCGCCGCCTCCTTACGCCGGCCACGGCGGCGACCAAGGCCTCGCTCTTCTTCCTGGTGAAAAACGCCGAGGCGTTCTACCGCGGCACGTTGGCCGATTTCGCCGCGGTGGGTTTCCGCGCCCGCGATGCGCTCACCCTCGATGTCACGCTCGTCCAGCCCTCCCCACAGTTTCTCGCCTACGCAGCCAGCGGACCGTGGATTCCCGTCAATCCCCGCACCGTGGCGCGCCTCGGCCGCGACTGGACGCGCCCCGGCAATTTCGTGGGCAACGGTCCGTTCACCCTCGTCGAGTGGCGGCCCCACCAGCGCATCGTGGTGCGCCGATGCGCCGATTATTGGGACGCCGCCCACGTGTTGCTCGCCGGGCTGCAATTTCTTGCGTTCGACAACGGCGACGTCGAGGAACGCGCCTTCCGCGCCGGGCAGATCGATGTCACGATGGCCGTGCCCGTCGCCAAACTCGCCCCGTACGCCCGCGCAGAACCAGCTGTGCTGCACCGCGTGCCATTGCACGAAACGCGCTATCTCGCGCTCAACACCCGGCGCGCACCGCTCAACGATGTTCGTGTGCGCCGCGCCCTGGCTCTCGCCCTTGACCGCGACGCGCTCGTCAACCTGGTGCTCCAGGGTGGCCAGACGCCCGCGCTCCATCTCGTACCGGAGCACCTTGGCGGCTTTGCCAGCCGAGCGGCGCTGCGCGAAGACACGACGGAGGCGCGCCGCCTGCTCGCCGCCGCCGGGTTTCCCGGCGGCGCCGGCTTCCCCCGGCTCGAACTCACCGGCTGGGCCAACACCCCCGTGCTCGAAGCATTACAGGCGATGTGGCAGAAGGAGCTCGGCATCGAGTTGGCCCTCACCACGCGCGACGCCAGGGTGCATGTGGCCGCAATGGAGGCAGGGAGCTACGACCTCGGCTTCATCGCGGCCATTCCCGACGTGGCCGATCCCGCCGACCTGCTGGCGGACTTCGCCACGGGCGCGCCGCGCAATTTTCCGCAGTGGAGCGACCCGAGCTACGATGCGCGGCTCGCCGCCGCGGCCCGCACCGGCGACGCCGCGCAACGGCTGGCGCTGCTGGCCGATGCCGAGGCCCGGCTCACCGAGGAGTGTCCGGTCGTGCCGCTGTATTTCAACGCGAAGAATTTCCTGCTGCGCCCGGCCGTCCGCGGCTGGCAGGATGACGCGTTGTGGACGCGGTTCTACAAAAACGTATCGCTGCAGGAGAACTTCACCAAGCGCCCCTAACCTTACTCGGCAAGGTCCATGGCTGGGATTTCGGCGTTTCTCAGAGGGGAATGATACGTAATACGTATCATTCGGCATCGGAGGTTCGTTTGGGACGACCGGTTGCCGGCACGTCGCGAATAAATGCCGGGCGGCACTGGTAGCAGCCCATCGGCCGGTCGGCCATCATCACCTTTGGAAATGTTTCCTCGTCTCCCCTTCCTTTCACTCTCACTTTCACCCTTACTTCCTCCCGATGCTTCGCTTCATCGCCCGCCGCCTGCTGGAGACGATTCCCGTCCTGTTCGTGATCGTCACGGCCACGTTCTTCATGATCCGTTTCGTGCCGGGCGGTCCGTTCACGGCGGAGAAGGCCGTGCCGCCGGAGATCCTCCGCAACCTCGAGGCGCACTATGGCCTCAACCAGCCGCTCTACCGGCAGTATGTCGATTATCTCGGCCGTCTGGCGCACGGCGACCTCGGCCCGTCGTTCAAATACTCCAACCGCACCGTCAACGAAATCATCGCGGACAAACTGCCGGTTTCGCTCGAGCTCGGCCTGCTCGCCCTCGCCATTGCCCTCGCGCTCGGTCTCACCGCCGGCATCCTCGCCGCCGTGCGGAAAAATACCTGGGTCGACTATCTGGGCACGTCGTTCGCCATGGTCGGCATCTGCGTACCGACGTTCGTCATGGGACCGCTCGTGGTGCTCGCCTTCGCCCTCCACCTGCACTGGTTCAACGCGTCCGGCTGGGACACCGCCCGGGACCGCGTGCTGCCCGCGCTCGTGTTGGGTCTCGTCTATGCGGCGTACATCGCGCGCCTCACCCGCGGCGGGATGCTGGAAGTGCTCAACCAGGATTTCATCCGCACCGCCCGCGCCAAGGGCGCATCGGAGGCGCGCGTGATTTTCAAGCACGCCGTGCGCGGCGGCCTCCTGCCGGTCGTTTCCTATCTCGGCCCAGCCGTCGCCGGCATTCTCACCGGCTCGTTCGTGATCGAGACGATTTTCCAGATTCCCGGCCTCGGCCGCGAATTCGTCACGAGCGCTTTCGACCGCGACTATACCCTCGTGCTCGGCACCGTGCTCGTCTACGCGGGGTTCATCGTCGTCCTCAACCTCGCCGCCGACGTCGTTCAAGTATGGCTGAATCCCAAACTCAAATTCGAATGAACCACCGCGAATTTCGCGTATGAAACCAGCGCAATACCAATCGTGCCTCCTCTGTCATTCTGAGCGTAGCGAAGAATCCAGAGTGATGCATGCTTGCGGACGCCCGACTGGATTCTTCGCTGCGCTCAGAATGACAGATACCAGACCAGCCGTCTGGGACGATCGGGGCCACCCGCGATGAGCCATTCGTCCCCAGGTTCCGGTCTTGAACCTACGATTTCGACGTCCGTCGAAATCGAGCCAGGTCATTCGCTCTGGCAGGATGCGTGGCACCGCCTGCAAAAGAACCGGCTGGCGGTCTGCGGTGGCGTCTTGCTGATCGGGCTCGCCCTGCTCTGCGCGTTCGGCCCGATCTTCGCGCAGTCCTACCGGGAAATGGATCTCACGCTTCGCGCCACGCCGCCCAGCGCCGCCCATTGGTGCGGCACCGACATCCATGGGCGCGATCTCTTCGCGCGCATTCTTTACGGCGGTCGCATTTCGCTCATGGTCGGACTCGTCGCGTCGCTGGTCGCGCTCACGATCGGCGTGAGCTACGGCGCCGTGGCTGGTTTTCTGGGCGGCAAGCTCGACTCGGCGATGATGCGCCTCGTGGACATCATCTACGCCCTGCCGTTCACGATCTTCGTGATCCTGGCGATGGTGCTCCTGAAGGAACCGATGCAACGGCTCGATGCGTGGTTCGGCCAGTTCCGGTTCCTCGCCGGGCTGCAGGGCTTCAGCAAGATTCTGCTCCTGTTCGCGGCCATCGGCGCGGTGGAGTGGCTGACCATGGCGCGCATCGTCCGCGGCCAGATCATGTCGATCAAGAAAATGGAATACATCGAGGCGGCCCGCGCGCTCGGCTTGAGCCGGCGGCGCATCGTCTTTCGGCACATGATCCCCAACGCGCTGGGGCCGGTGGTCGTTTATACCACGCTCACGATCCCGGCGGTAATGCTGCTCGAAGCGTTCCTCAGTTTCCTCGGGCTCGGCGTCGATGCGCCGATGAGTTCCTGGGGCACGCTGATCAAGGACGGCGCCGACAAGATGGAGGAGTTCTGGTGGCTGCTGGTCTTCCCCGGCGGCATCTTCTCGCTCACGCTTTTCTCGCTGAATTTCCTCGGTGACGGCCTGCGCGACGCGCTCGACGTGCGGGCGGCGAAGGATTGAACGTCGCTCCGGCTCAGCCGGGCGCATTTCAATTGCTTGCCGTCTCCATCCGGCCTGGGCGCTGCAGGCATAATTGTCTAGGCTGCACAGATGACCGGCTGGAAGCCGGTGCTGCCTCGGACGGACTTGACCTTGTGGTGGAGGCCGAACGCAGCCGCGTTGGGACGGAGCGACAACGGGGCCGACCGCGACCGCGCTTTCGCGGGGCTCAAGCGCGGCTACACCCGCCAGGAGGTCATCGTACCAAAAGTGAGAGGCAACCGACGCAGACGGAGGTCGGTATTGACACTCTGCCAGACCGGTATTACCCACTCCGCCATGCCTACCGTCACGGTCAAAATGCCGAAGGGCCTGCACGCCCGCCTCGAAGCCGAGGCGCGCCGCCGCCGCACGACCAAGTCGGCCGTCCTGCGCGAGGCGTTCGCCCAGCGCCCGACCACCGCGCCCGCCGGCTC
>Ga0182021_10010788_pt1 | contig 10844 bp, 9 predicted proteins | sample 612E3MmetaG_FD_120493 | JGI IMG/M metagenome (GOLD analysis project Ga0182021, IMG submission 120493) | Permafrost microbial communities from Stordalen Mire, Sweden - 612E3M metaG (Illumina Assembly) | ecosystem: Environmental > Terrestrial > Soil > Wetlands > Permafrost | place: Sweden...
CACGCATCCTCATTTGTCAATAGATGGATATAACCGCCCAGAAGGCACGATAGATACATGGGACTCCGTTTGGACTCAGAATCAGCACCGTAACATTCAGATGTGGATTCACGATGCAATTGCATCTGTTCCCCCAAAATCTGGGACGTGGACGATTACACTGAGCACAACTGCCGGCTCAACTGCATACGATGCCTGGATCGATAGCGAATTGGGCGACGGTAGTGTATCTGCAAGTCTTGTAGGCGGCAACACAAATAAAACCGTTTCGATACCCGGCACCGCAAATGGTGCTATCACAGTTGGTTCATATGTCACTAAATGGAGTTGGACTGATTACAGGGGCATCAGTTGGTTATACGATAATACACAAGATCGAACTGGGAATATTTCAACATTCAGCAGCACTGGACCGACAGCCGATAACAGACAGAAACCAGACATCGCTGCTCCAGGTCAAGGTATTGTTGCCGCATTCTCCAGTAATGATGTAACTGAATCGCCATCAGATATTATTGTTAATAATAAATATCTCCTCATGCAGGGCACCAGTATGGCAACTCCCCATGTGACGGGAGGTGTCGCATTGCTGCTGAGTGCAAAACCGACATTGACCGCAGCCCAAATTAAGAATTATATTATCAGCACAGCCAGGACCGATACCTTTACTTCCGCTGTTTGGAATTCATCATGGGGATTCGGCAAGATGGACATCTTCAAAGCAATGAGTACAGTAACAGGAGTAGAGCGATTGTCTGTTGAATTACCAACATCGTATACACTGAATCAGAATTACCCCAATCCATTCAATCCCACCACGAATATCGAATATAGTATTCCTATGAAAGGATTAGTAAAGCTGCAGATATTTGATATGCTCGGCCGCATGGTTGCTTCATTAGTTGAGGAAGTTCAAAATGCCGGCGTCTATCACGCAACATGGACTGGAAAAACAGGCAACAGCATTCCAGTGTCCTCTGGAGTGTATTTCTATCGATTACAAAGCGGCGGCTTTTCAAAAACCGAACGAATGCTTCTCCTGAAGTAAAGGAATAAAGTGTGAGCGTGGAATTATTGAGCCGATGAAGTGAGTCGTAAGTTTTCCGGCCAATTGCACATAAACGAGATTATTGCGTTCCTTAATCTGGGGCTGCTTTTTCCTTTATAGGAGCGGCTGCTCATAGACTCATCTCACCAACAGTTGCCATTCTTCAACGGCTTCATTATATTAATCCCTCCAATATAAGGACAGTTCAATGAAATCAGTTATTCTTCGCGGCGCGGATAAATTCTATACCGTTGGCAAAATAATTTGCCTCGGACAGAATTATGCTGAACATGCCAAGGAGATGAAATTTGAAGTCCCTGCATCTCCTGTGTTCTTTTTCAAGCCGCCCAGCGCAATCCTCCATGACGGCGGACAAATCGTTATGCCTGAAATATCGAACGAAGTCCACCATGAAGTTGAAATGACTGTCCTGATAGGCAGTCAGGGAAACAACATCCATCGTTCTGCTGCTCTAAAGCATGTTGCAGGATACGGGATCGGGCTTGATATGACGATGCGTGATATCCAACTTGAAGCAAAGAAAAAAGGTCTTCCCTGGGCGCTTGCCAAGGGCTTCGATACCTCGGCACCTGTTTCGGAATTTATTCCGGCAGAAACGGTCGGCGATCCAGGTTCACTGAAAATCCAATTGCTCATAAACGGAAAACTCCGGCAATCATCCAGCACCAGCAAATTTGTATTTCCTGTCGATAAAGTTATCGCTTATATCTCGCAGTTCATTACATTTGAACCGGGAGATATTATTTTCACAGGCACGCCTGAAGGTGTCTCGCGCGTTGAGCATGGTGATAAATTGGAGGCTTCTTTGCTCGATGCGCAGAACAACCCATTATCTTCTTTATCTGTAAGTGTGCAGTAAGAATAATGAAGACAGATGACTGAAAAATGACAACTGAGTACTGAGAACCTTTTTTGACTAAAATTATCACAATAGCGATTCCGAAAGGCGGCGTAGGGAAAACAACAACGGCAGTAAACCTTGCTGCAAGTTTCGCTGTTCTCGAAAAACGTGTCCTCCTCATCGACACAGATCCATTTGGTGCATGCAGCATGTCGCTCGGCTTTACACCGGAGAAAACCAAAGGCGGAATATATGAAGTCTTCAACTTCATGCACTCGGTATCACAGGTGATACACAGAACGGATCTTGCTTTTTTGGATTTCATTCCTACAAACATTACTTCGCAGCAAGCGGAAGAGCGCATGATGCGTCTCGCTGAAAACCGAACATTGCTGAAAAACATTCTCCGCACGATCGCACCGCACTATGATTACGTCATCATCGACACACCGCCGTTTCTCCGCGGGCTCACGACGAATGCCCTCACATGTGCTGATTCTGTTCTTATACCAATTCGATCGGGGCATTTCTCATTGGAAGGTGTTGATAAACTATTCAAGTACTTCGACTGGATTCGCGAAGCCGCAAACAAGAATCTGCAAATTGAAGGCATCCTTCAAACGATGTACGAACCTCACACGAAAGTCACAGAAATAACTGACCGCGAATTACATTTACGTTACCGCAAACACTTGATCAAAACTATCATCCCGAAGAATACCCATCTTACAGAATCATCATTTTACGGCAAACCTGCTGTTCTGTTTAATGCTGCATCGAAAGGTACGCTGGCCTATTTAGAACTTGCACACGAGCTCATCGAAAAGCAGGAAACAGCAGAACAGCCTCAAACATCCAATGCATCCCATATCCAATCTGCATAGGGATCGACAATTCTGCTCCTATCGTTGATTTCGTTCCTCTTTTTTTGTTAATTGAATTATGGTGATGAAGCAGCGGATAGTGTAAGCTGTCCTTTTTTTATACTATTAATTGAATCCGAATGAGCTTACAAGAACTTTCCAAGGTCTATAATCCAAAAGATGTTGAAGATAAGTTGTATTCCTGGTGGGAATCGAATCACCACTTTCATGCCACTGTGAATAAGGATAAAGTTCCTTACACTGTCGTTATTCCGCCGCCCAACATCACCGGTATCCTGACAATGGGACACGTTCTGAACAATACCTTGCAGGATGTCTTCGTTCGGTGGAAACGCATGCAGGGATTTGAAGCATGCTGGATTCCCGGAACCGACCATGCCGGCATTGCAACACAAAACGCAGTTGAAAAATCTCTCGCCAAGGAAGGGAAACATCGCCGCGACATCGGCCGGGAAAAATTTATAGAACTTGTCTGGCATTGGCGAGAAAAATACGGCAGTACCATCATCCAGCAGCTGCGCAAGCTAGGCGTTTCATGTGATTGGGAACGCGAGCGGTTCACCATGGACGATGGATTGTCGAATGCAGTAAAAGAAGTTTTCATTCGATTATTTGATAAAGGACTTATTTACCGCGGTAAATACATCGTCAACTGGTGTCCGCAGCACCAGACCGCACTCAGCGACGACGAAGTGGATCATGCAGAATCAAACGGAAATCTTTATTATATAAAGTACCCGATTGTCGGTTCAGACGAGTATGCAGTCATTGCTACAACGCGGCCTGAAACCATGCTCGGCGATACTGCGCTTTGTGTCCATCCCAAAGATGAACGCTACAAACATTTGATCGGCAAGACGGCAATTCTACCTCTTGTTGGACGCAAACTTCCCATCATTGCAGACGACTATATCGATCTGAGCTTCGGCACAGGTGTCATGAAAGTGACGCCGGCGCATGACTCGAACGACTTCCTCCTTGGTCAGCGGCATGATCTTCCACAATTAAATATCTTTGATGAAACTGCACACCTGAATTCTTCTGTACCAAAAAAGTACGAAGGAATGGATCGGTTTGACTGCCGCACACAACTTGTGAAAGATTTAGAAGCTCAAAACTTTTTATTAAAAGTAGAACCATATCTTCACAACATTGGCAAGTGCTATAGATGCCACACCGTCATTGAACCATGGTTATCGGATCAGTGGTTTGTGAAGATGAAACCTCTTGCAGTCCCGGCATTGCGCGTCGTCCATGAAGGTAAAATTCAGTTCCATCCTAACCGCTGGGCAAAAGTGTATGAACACTGGATGACAAACATTCGCGACTGGTGTATTTCACGCCAAATTTGGTGGGGACACCGCATTCCCGTGTATTATGCACCGGATGGCAACTATGTTCCGGCACGCAGCGAAGAAGAAGCACGCACAAAACTTGGCCTTGCTGCCGACATCCCGATTCGTCAGGACGATGATGTGTTGGACACATGGTTCTCGTCTTGGCTCTGGCCTTTCTCCACGCTCGGCTGGCCGGAAGATAATGCTGACCTCCATTATTTCAATCCAACCGACACACTTGTGACTGCCCCTGATATTATTTTCTTCTGGGTCGCGCGGATGATTATGGCAAATATGGAGTTTATGAAAGGCACGCCGGGCCGCGACGGCAAGCTGCGGAAAAAAGATGATGACTTGATTCCATTCCGCGATGTGTATTTTACCAGCATCATTCGCGACGAGCAAGGACGTAAAATGAGCAAGTCGCTCGGTAATTCACCTGACCCGCTTGATGTCATCGATCAGTACGGTGCTGACGCATTGCGCTTCACTATCGCGTATCTCTCTCCACTCGGACAGGATGTGCTTTTCTCCTCGGAGAGATGCGATCTTGGCCGCAACTTCGCCAATAAAATTTGGAACGCCGGCCGTTTCCTGTTGATGAATAAACAGGAAATCATCGGCGATGAGATACTATCGCTGGACACACTGCCGATGGAGTATCTCGATCTCGCCGATCAGTGGATTCTCTCCCGGCTCAATCACGCCATTAAATCATTTAATACATCACTGGACCAATTCCATGTCAACGAAGCAACAAAACTCATTTATGATTTCGTCTGGCATGATTTCTGCGATTGGTATGTGGAAATGGTAAAGACCCGTTTCTATGGTGACGAACCGAAGGAAGTGAAAACCGCCGTGGTCATACGCGCGCTGTGGATATTCGATCAAGCGCTTCGGTTGATGCATCCGGTGATGCCGTTCATTTCGGAAGAGTTGTGGCATAATCTGAGCGACCGCAAGGGGCAGTCGCTCATACGAGCTTCTTTCCCGGTTGCCAGTGAGCATCACATCAATCAGACGGTTGAAGATGAATTGAATTTCGTTATCAAAGTTGTCGAGGCAGTACGCAATATCCGCGGTGAGCTGAATGTTGCACCATCGAAACAAATTGAAGTGCACATGCATCTTCATGGCGAGTTCGGCGAGAAGTTAGCTGTCAATGCAAATTATATTCAAGGCCTTCTCAATTATATCGACCGTCTCTGCCGTGCGAAAACAGTGCCGACGTGGGCCAGTGCATCGGAAAATTTTGAGCGGCCTAAAGCGTCCGCGAGTGCCGTCGTTGAGGGAACAGAAATCTATGTTCCGCTTGTTGGTATTATTGATCTTGACGCCGAACGAAAACGCTTGGAAAAAGAAATCGCACGGCTGCAAGGTTTGATCGACGGTATTGGAAAGAAATTAACCAATGCGAGCTTTGTCGATCGCGCGCCGAAAGAGGTTGTTGAAAAAGAGCGAGAGAAACAAAAGAATATTACCATGAATATGGATAAATTGAAAACGAGTTTGACACAGTTGAACTGAAATTACTTTTACCCTTATACCTTTTCCATTTAATACGGACTTGATTATGTATACGGTCTCAATAGAAACAGAATTCTCCGCGGCCCATATTATCCGTGGATATAACGGACCGTGTTCGCGTCCTCATGGGCACAATTGGAAAGTACTCATCGAGGCAAAAACTGAGATTCTTGACGATCTCGGAATGAGCGTTGATTTTTATGTACTGCAAAAAAAGACAGAAGAGATTGTCTCGCAATTCGATCACCGCGATTTGAATACGACACCGCCGTTCGACCAAGCTCTTAATCCAACATCGGAGAATATTGCGCGTTATTTTTTTGATGAGCTGAAAAAGCACATACCTGCGCATATAATATTATCATCCGTAGCTATCGGTGAAACCGGGCAGTACACGGCAAAGTACTCAGAAGCTTAACGAGTGTTAGCACCTTCATGAAATCATTTTCACCAGACACACTCACCATCAATGAAATATTTTTTAGCATTCAGGGCGAATCAACGCGTGCAGGACTGCCGTGTATTTTTGTCCGGCTCACTTCATGCGATCTCCGGTGTGCTTGGTGCGATACGGCATATGCCTTTGATGAAGGCTTCGAGATGAATATTGATGAAATAATAAAAAAAGTTGAAGAATACAATTGCAGGCTTGTTGAAATCACCGGCGGCGAACCGCTTCATCAACCAAACGTTCACCTCTTGATGAAACGCCTTTGCGACGAAAATTATGACGTCATGATTGAAACAGGCGGCCACCGTGATATCAGCAGCATTGATCCTCGTGTGAAACGTATTATGGACATCAAGTGTCCTGGCAGTTTGATGGAGAAACGTAATCGTTGGGAAAACATAGAATCGCTTAGACCAACGGATGAAGTAAAATTTGTCATTGCTGACGAAATCGATTATGCGTGGGCAAAAGAGCACATGAGAAAATACACACTGACAGAACGATGCACCGTGTTAATGTCACCCGTGTTTGGTAAAATAGAAAATCGTATTTTAGCAGAGTGGATCCTTCGCGATCATCTTCATGTGCAGTTCCAACTGCAAATGCACAAATATATTTGGGATCCGAAAACAAGAGGAGTATAATGATTACACAGATTACGCTGATTTTCAACTGATAAGAGATTTCGCAGATTGAAAGATTTTATCATCGTCATGAAGAATGTGATGAGAGTAATACAATAAAGAACCAAGGAACCTTCCATGAATCCTATCGATAAACTTGAAACATTCGACAATAAATATCCAAGCCGCGATTATACTGTCACCATCGTTAATCCAGAATTCACTTCCGTTTGTCCGAAAACCGGTCTGCCCGATTTCGGCACAATCACCATCAACTATATTCCCGGCAAAAAATGTGTCGAGTTGAAATCTTTGAAGTACTATTTTCTCGAATATCGTTCCATGGGTATTTTTTATGAAACGGTGGTGAATAAAATTCTCGACGATCTCGTTGCAATGCTTCACCCCAAGTGGATCGAAGTAATCGGAAGCTTCACAGCACGCGGCGGTATAGAAACAACCGTCAAGACCGTCCATGCAGGAAAAGGGAAGCGTACCATTCGATGAATACATCACGCGCGGTTGTATTAGTGAGCGGAGGAATGGATAGCTGTGTCACTGCGGCAATCGCCAATCTCCAGTACGAATTAGCTTTTTTACATGTCAACTACGGTCAGCGGACAGAACAACGCGAATTGAAAGCGTTCTATGCACTTGCCAAGCATTACGGCGTGCAACAGCGGTTGATCGCAGATTTGACACATCTTAAGTCCATCGGCGGCTCCAGCCTTACGGATGAACGTATGGAAGTGACAGAAGCCAATCCGGAAACACTTTTCCATTCTAAGAAAAACGAGATTCCGACTTCGTATGTTCCATTCCGGAACGCAAATATTTTATCTGCCGCAGTAAGCTGGGCGGAAGTTGTAGGCGCAGAACACATATTCATTGGCGCAGTAGAAGAAGATAGTTCAGGGTATCCCGATTGCCGAAAAGAATTTTACGATGCTTTCAATGCAGTGATCGACTTAGGGACAAAACCTGAAACGAAGATTTCCATCAGGACTCCTGTCATCAATTTACAAAAATCTGAAATCGTCAAGCGCGGGATAGAATTACATGCTCCATTTGAGTTGACGTGGTCATGCTACACAAACGGAGATCGCGCCTGCGGGATTTGTGACAGCTGCGCTTTACGCCTGCGTGCATTTCAGACTGCAGGAATTGAAGATCCAATTCAGTACGCACAACGGCCGAAGTACGTATAGATTGTACGTTTCGTGCATACGAGATTCTTCATTTCATCCTTAAAGGACTTCGTTCAGAATGACTAAAGAACTATGAATCCTGCAGAAATCCTTCGCAATATTCTTAAGCTGTTTCAACTCCTTTCGCGGGGGTTCAAATCCAGTTTCTCGCTTAATCCACCGGAGAAAAGCAAGAATCAACCCATTGCAAATCGACCCATTCCAATTGCCCATCGGAACATATGTCCGCATTGTAAACTCGATATCCCGGATGGTGCACGCGTATGCCATCACTGCCATCAATTTGTCAGTGTGAGATTTAATCTCGCAAACATTATTACCATCATTGTATCTGTCGCTGCTGTTTCTATGTCGGTATACTCACTCTATATGACTGCTACACAAGCTCGGGTAACAAAGGATATCGAGAGCCGCCGCTTCCTTATTGAGACGCTTCATAATATGCAGCAGATACAAGACGAACTGCAATCGTCGCGCGAACGAGCCGGAGGCGAAGATAATTTGAGTGAGAAAGAAATATTGGCAGTGAATTACTATCAGGTTCTTTCACGGACATTGGCGCAGTATATAAAACAGGAACCGTCGCTCTTCATAAAAATGCGATGCACTTTTGAACCTTCCGTCAGAATTCGCCAAAGCCCTTCGACGAAGGCGAAACAATTAGGCACGATTTACAAAGATGAGGAAGTATTCCGCCTCGGTCAGTTACTGTATGGCAAAGGCGAGATATGGTACTTCGTTGCCAGTGCAGACCAGCAAAAAATTGGCTGGGTGTATAAGTACTTGGAAATTGTGCAGTAGAAGGGAACCAATCCGACCGCTTCCAGAGATCGGAAAGGTACATTCTAGGTCGTCCATTTAATCGAACAACCCATAGATGGGAATTGTTCTCCACTCAACGGTTTGCCGGCAACGAGATTCTCAATCGCTTCCCTGAGTTCTTCCTTCGTCACTTTCGATTCATCCTGCCAGTTGTCATCGAAGCGGCCATGATAGACCAGTTTCTGTGCGGCATCAAACAAGTAAATATCCGGCGTGCATTGCGCCTTAAATTCGCGCGCCGTCTTTTGTGTGTTGTCTATGAGATAGGGAAATGGAATTCCCCATTCCGCTATTTTTTTCTGCATTTCACTCGGTGAGTCATCCGGATAATCCGGATTGATATTTGGATTGATCGCTATGACATTGACACCGTTTTTCTGTGCATATGCACCAAGGCGGATCACGCGCGGCCATACTGCCTTCGCGTACGGACAGTGATTACAGATGAACACTATGAGCAGTCCTTTTTTTCCGAACGCATACTCGCTTATCTGAATAACTCCATTTGGATCTCTTAAGATAAATTTCGGCATTTTTGTGCCGAGTGGTATATCAATGGATTCCAATCGTGCCATTACATTTTCTCCTTATTACCATGAACACATAAGAATTTAAGAAAAGTTTCCATTATTTTCATCTGCTTGCAATTCAAACGAAATTGGCGGACATTTGAGCGTATATTATTTTCAAGTTATCAACAATAATTTTTATCTGATCGATTAAAGGTCTCATCTCTTATTTTCATTTTGGGGAAATCAGACAAGATAAATAACCGAACCATAATAATGAGGTTTCAATGAAAAGCGCGCCAAAGTTATATCAAGTCCCTCATATCGATTCCATTCAGGATATGATAATCAAATCGGCAGGCAAGTATGGCGAAAAACTCGCACTTGAGGATTTGAAGGATACGCCCGTCCCAAAAGTCAGTTACAGTACGTTATTGAAACACGTGTTAAAATTTGGAACGGCTCTGCGCGACCTCAATTTACCTGAACGAAGCCACATCGCTGTCTTATCTGAAAATCGAGTACAATGGTGCTTGACATATCTTACGTCAATGTGCTTTAATTACGTCATCGTCCCCATCGATGCTAAACTGAACACAAGCGAAATTCTCAACATTATTCATGAATCAGACACCAATGCTATTGTCTTTTCTGAGTCATTTGACTCGATGTTTCGCGAAAAACGCAGATCGCTGAAACACATAAAATATTTTATAAATATGGATCTGTTGACGAAGAAAGATGACTTTCTTTCTATGGTTGAGTTGATCAATGACAGTCACGGATGTACGGTGGATTCATTGCCCAAGATAGACTCTCGAGAATTGGCTGTCATCATTTTTACTTCTGGCACACTCGGGAGAGCGAAAGGTGTCATGCTCAGTCAGAGGAATCTTGCTGCGAATCTCATTGCTATGGTCAGTATGATGATGATCTATCCAGAAGACCGCTTCCTTTCTGTGCTTCCTATTCATCATACGTACGAATGCACATGTGGATTTCTCTGTCCGTTATATTCCGGCGCATCAGTACACTATGCTCGTTCACTCAAAACAGTGGTGGACGATCTTCAGCAAGTGAAGGCAACGATGCTTCTCAGCGTACCGCTTATGTTTGATAAAATGTTCAAGCGCGTCTATCAGGCAATTCATGAAAAACGTCTCACTTCAATTATCGTACCGCCTCTGATCAAAATAACAGACTTCGCGGTACGTTTTGGATGGAAGAGTTCCAAGAAACTTGTTTTCGCTGAAATCCACGAACGTTTCGGCGGACACATTCGCGCATTCATCGCAGGCGGAGCCGCTCCTGATCCGATGGTCGCAAAAGGACTGCGTGCCCTGGGCTTTACATTTGTGCAGGGATACGGTTTAACGGAAACATCTCCCATTCTTACATTGAATCAACTCGATAACTTCAAAGACGATGCAGCTGGACTTCCGCTGCCCGGTGTTGAATTGAAAATTCATTCCCCGCATGAAGACGGTGTCGGAGAAGTATGGGTAAAAGGAGCGAATGTGATGATTGGTTTTTATAAAAATGAAAAAGTGACACGCGAGGTGTTTGAAGA
>Ga0182021_10010789_pt1 | contig 10843 bp, 5 predicted proteins | sample 612E3MmetaG_FD_120493 | JGI IMG/M metagenome (GOLD analysis project Ga0182021, IMG submission 120493) | Permafrost microbial communities from Stordalen Mire, Sweden - 612E3M metaG (Illumina Assembly) | ecosystem: Environmental > Terrestrial > Soil > Wetlands > Permafrost | place: Sweden...
CACACCGATAACCGGTTCATTAATTTCATGTTCAGCCATAACCGAGCCAATATGGGCATGATGGTGCTGCACATATTCAACCGGGATACCCAATTGTTGTGCAAATTTTACCGGAACATAATCTGGGTGCATATCTGTAACAGCAATTTTAGGTTCAAACCGGAAAAGTTTTTTAAACCGTTCATAAGATTCTGAATAGAACATAAAATTTTCATAATTCTGAAGGTCCCCAAAATATTGGCTCATGATAGCCTGATTTTGTTTTCCGATACAAAAAGTGCCCGTTAATTCTGCACCGGATGCAAATATGCCTTCTGAATTACATGACAAATTTATCGGAGAAGGTACAAAGCCTCTCGAACGTCTTATTAATCTTGGCTTATCATTCACTACTGAAACTACGGAATCGTCTAAACGATTATAAATATCGCGGTTATAAGTTAGTACCCCATCGGTTATGTCTAAAAAAATATTTATTGCCTGCCGGTTGTCAATAATGATAGGTTCGTCAGAAATATTTCCACTGGTCATTACAAGAACTTCAAGATTCTGGTGATTAAAAAGAAGGTAATGAAAAGGTATATATGGCAGCATGGCGCCAATTGTCCCAAGATTCAAAGAAACATTTGGTGCAAGGGATTTCAATTCATTTAAAATTAAAATTGGTTTACGAAATGAAAGCAATTCTATTTCTTCTGCAGAAGAAACATATGCATATTTCTTTAATATCTCAAGATTCTTAAACATAACCGCAAAAGGCTTAGTATCGCGTTGTTTTATAATTCGCAAACGCTGAACAGCTTCATCGTTCAATGCATCACAGGCCAGTTGAAAACCTCCAACACCTTTAAAGGCAAAAATTCTACCTTTGGAAATTTTTAAAGACAGATGGTTTAAAATATCCTGAAGATTTGTTATAATTTCATCTTTCAGATGAAGCTGATAAACCGGACCACAGTCGTTGCATGCGATTGGTTGGGCATGGAATCGCCGGTCATAAGGATTGTTATATTCAACTTTACAATTATCGCAGATTTTAAAAGATTGCATTGTAGTTTGTTCCCTGTCATATGGCAATCCTTTGATAATTGAGAATCTCGGTCCGCAATGGCAGCAATTCACCAGAGGATAATTAATTCGTCGCGGATGATGAATTAAATCCTCCAGACAATGATCGCAAACGGCAATATCCGGACTTATATTAGTTACCTCATCCGATAATATTTCGCTTGCAACAATGGTAAAATTTTCGAGGTTTTGTAAATCCGATTTTTCTGATAAAATCTTATCAATTCTTGAAGCATGGGGTTTCTGTTCCCGGAGTTGGTGGACAAAACTTTCGATATTATCTGTCGGTCCCTGAATATGGGCTATTAGGGCATAATTGGTATTTTTTACCCAGCCTTTTATTTTCAATTCATTGGCTAACCTGTATACAAACGGACGAAAACCGACTCCCTGCACCAATCCAATTATGGTAAGTTTATATGCAACATCGGTTAAATGATCAGGATCAAACATTCATGTTTTTAAATGCGCAAAGTTATTACTTTACACTTTAATCCCCATAATCAAAATATCATCAGTTTGGTCCATTTTCCCTTTCCAGGAATTCAGTCTTTCTTCTAAAATTGATGCCTGTAACGATGGTGGAATTGAGTGGATACTTATAAGTAAATTGTTGAATTGGCCAATTTTAAATTTTTTATCTGTCTCTTCTCCAATTTGATCCCTGAACCCATCAGAAAACAGGTAAATAAAATCGTTGCTTGCTAATGTCACCTGGTGGCTGGTGAAGGGTTTAATATCAGGATGAATCCCAATTGGCATGCGATCGGCTTTTAATTCTATTATTTCGCGGTTACGGATAATATAACAAGGATTGTTTGCACCGGAATATTCAAGTTGCATGGTATTTCGGTCTATAACGCAAAGTGCAATATCTATTCCGTCTTTTGCTTCATCTTCACGACCAGTTTGATGAAGAGAATTAATCAATTCATCCCGCAACTTGTTTAGGATTTCGCTTGTGGTAAGTTCCTGATCCCGATCGATCACATCTTTAATCAAAGATATTCCCAGCATACTCATGAAAGCACCTGGTACTCCGTGACCTGTACAATCAGCAACGGCAAAATAAATTTTATCTTTTTTGACAGTGATATAGAAATAGTCACCAGATACATAATCTTTCGGTTTATTAAATAAAAAACTTTCAGGGAAAAAGGAAGACAATAAATCACCTGGTGGCATTACAGCTTTTTGAATGCGACTGGCATAAGCAATGCTTTCTGAAATTTGTTGTTTTTGAAATCCAATAAGTTCGCTATAATGTTTCTTTTCCCTAAACCGTCGGAAAAATTGTAAAGCCATGATCCCGGCAAATCCTAAGCAAATTAGTGTAAACATCAGTAAAATGCGTTGTTTTATTATTTTGGCCTGCTGTTGTTTTAATTCAAGGTCTTTAAATTGAAGTTCCTTTTGTTTTTGGAACCGCTGCATAGCTTCAAAATCGTATAATAATTTTTGTTTTTGCAATTCATGGCGTAGGGATTTAATCATCTTGCTTTCACGTTCATACATTTCATTCATTTCTGAAATCTGGCCTTCTATGATCATTCCTGGTCCCATAACTGAAACGAAAGCTTTATAAGAATTCATTGCTTCCCGAAAATCATGAGTTACTTCATATAACCTCGAAAGCGCTTTATAACTTTGTTGTATAACTTCGCGAAATTTAAGTTTTTTGGCAAGTGATAAACCTGAATTCAGAAATTCCAAAGCTTTCGAAAGGTTTTTTAATTCGAGATAGGTATTTCCTATATTGAAAAGAGAAACGGCAATTCCTTCCTCAAAATTTATTTCCCGTTTTAATTTTAAAGATTTTTCATAATAATCTATCGCCTTTTCGAATTTGTTCCAATCAAAGTTAACGTTTCCGATATTATTGTAAGTAAGCGATAAGTTCATTTTATTCCCGATTTCATTATCGACAATTATCGATTGGGAGTAAAATTTCAATGCATCATCGTATTTTCCCATACGGTAAAATGTCACTCCAAGACTATTCAATAATCCTCCCTTAAGGTCTCGGTTATTTGAAGCACTGGCAATATCCAAAGCCTGTTTATAATAATCCACAGATTTTTTATAGTCGTTCTGGTTATAATAAATTCCACCTAACCTTTTGCAAATTTCACTTATTCCTTCTTTATCTTTTAATTGCTGACGAATATTAAGCGCAAGAGTAAATGCTTCAGATGCATTGTCATATTGATAAGTATTTTCCAGGATAGTTCCCAATTCGGTTAGAATATCACCCTCTCCTTTTATATCTCCCAATTCTTTTTTAAGCTCTATTATTTCTTTGTAAGTCAGAATCGTTTCTTTGTATTGGCCAGTTTCGTAAAAAACAGTGGCCATTTCATTTAATACTTTTGTCTGCCCGGCTTTGTCGTTTTTAGATTTATATAAATCTAAAGCCTTGTTCAGGTATTCCAAAGCTTTACCAAGTTGTTCGTTATTATGAAATATTCCGGCAATATCGAAATATATTTTACAGGCTTCTTCAATATTTCCTTTCTTTTCTTGTTCAACAGCTGAATACAGTAATTTATTTATTTTATCTGCCGATAACTTTTCAATCAATTTTTTTTGTGATCCATCTTTATTTTGGTCTTCTTTTTCAGAAGTGTTTTCCGTGACCTGCCTAGTCGTTAAATCCAATTTAGGATTTATCAGCAAGCTAATTTCTTTTATTCTCTTTGCCGGGTATTCTTCATTAGGTTTAATTGATAAAGCCTCTGAATACAAATCCATTGCTTTTTGATAATCTTTTGAATAGAAAGCTTTATCAGCTATAATAACTGTATCGGTATAATTTTTTTCCCTGGCTTTTTTAAATTTTTCATTAATTGAAGCAGTAAACATTTTTTCTGCTTTTCCTTTTTGTGATAAACAATAGGTGTCCTCAGGTCTAATATTAAGAGCTTGTTTATAAGTATTAATGGCTCCGGGAAAATCTGATTTTTCCAACTGGACATCGGCTTTCTTTACAAAGTTGTTAAATTTAGTTTCTTCAGCTTTTGCAGCATCCATTTTCTGTTTTTGTTCTGCTGCTTTTGAAGCCTGAATATTTGCTAATTGTTTTTTAGGATATTGTTCGTCAGGAATCAATTGTGATGCTTTTTCGTAATCTATTTGTGCACTATCATATTCCTTAACTATAAATTTCTTATCACCGGTTACAATATATTTATCGTAATCTTTTTTATTTGTATCGTAAAGTCTTGTAATTAGTGAATCGATATAATATAAACGATTTCCAGGATATAAATCATCCGGTTTTAAGACCTTTGCCTTTTTAAAACAATCCTTGGCCTCGGAAAAGCTTTTGACTAAAATTAAATCATCACCTTTTTTAATAATATCATTATAATTTCTTTCAAAATTTTTATCTTTTTTTAATATTTTCTTTATTTCTTTAATTCTGTCTGAAGCCTGCTTGTTATCTGGTGAATATTCCAGTATCCGGTCATAACTTAGCATTTTTCTTTCGGAATTTGTTTCATTTGGTGATAATGGCGACAATTCCAAAACCCGATAATAACTTAGTATGGCCTCTTCATATTTTTGCTTCTTATAAAAATCATTCGCTTTTTTTAGTTCATCATTTGCAGCTTTGGTTTTTAACGCTGCAATTTTCTTTTTGAAACTATTTAATTGTGGTGTTTTTGATTTCTTAGTATCTTCATCGAAATACCATCCTTTTTTTGAATTGAAAATAAAATACTGAACAGGATTGTTAAAAATATCGGTTTTAAGACCAGGGAAATTCTCATAAATTTCAATCGGAAAATCAGTTGTTTCACCTATTCCTCCTTTTTTCATCACTTCATCAGGAATTTTGGTGTCAAGAGATATCTTAAGAATGATATAGTCTTTTTTTACTATTTCAATAGTATACAGCTTATTATGCATGAAATACAGATGGAAGCCCCCCTGGCGGTTAGTGGTGGTACTACTAATTTTGTCACTATTAAGATATGTATTTATTAATGCCCCTGGAATATTTAGATTTCCATCAACAACTGTTCCTTCGAGTATAAAAGAATCGGATGGTGCATTAAAAGCCTTTAAATCATTTTGTAATAATAATAAGGTACTAAGAATAATTATAAGTTTAAAATAAGCTTTCATTATAAATGAAATCATCAGGATTTTCTAATTCAAATCTAATCAATAATCATGAGAAAAGCCATGAAATTTATCATTCATTTTTAATTTATAATTATCCTGTTATTCTATCATTATTTCTGAAGGAAATAGAATAAGATAATTAGTGTAAAACTAAATTATGTTAAAATTTATGTAATTTAATATAAAGAGCAAAATATCTTAAAATATTTTATATCTTTGAAAGTAATAATAAAAAAGGTGTTTCGTAAGTTAATTCATACTTTTTTGGTTGTTGTGTTAATCTTTTTCACAACAGGAATTATTATTAACAGACATTATTGCAATGGATCATTTATATCGTTTTCAATATTTTCTCATCCAAAGTCATGTTGCGGAAAGGATTGTAATACATGCCACAATGTAACGGTGATGTACAAAGTTACCGATAATTTTGCTGCATCACATTACGAATTTAAAGCACAAGACCTTTCATTAATTGCAATTATATCTTTTGAAAAGGAATTAATATATTCTTTTAAACTTTATTCTAATCAACATTTTTATTCATTCGGTGCCCCACCAATCAATAATTCTTCTGCATTTCTGAAGGTTTTTCGTTGTTGACATATTTATAATTATTTATTATTTGGAATTTTTTCTTAAGTAAGATTCGGCTATTTTAATATTAATAATTAATTAAAAATTTATCAATTATGAAAACAATTAAATTTTATATTATATCCATTTTAATAATAATATTAGGAGATTCAAATGTTGTTGCTCAAAATCAAAAACAAAATAATGTTTCAACTAAAACTGAAAGTTTTAAAGTCTGGGGAAAGTGCGAATCATGTAAGGCTCGGATTGAAAAGGCTGCAAAAGTTGATGGTGTGAATAATGCCGTTTGGGATATAAAAACGAAAATATTGACAATTACTTATAGTCCTAGCAAAGTAAATTCCGATAAGGTACAAAAAAATATAGCAGCGGCTGGTCATGATACTGAGAAATACAAGGCTGACGATAAAGTCTATAATGCTTTGCCTGATTGCTGTCATTACGAAAGAAAAGAATAAGCCCCTTCCAAACTCCCAAAAAGTGGGGAGATTGTACAGAACATGAATATTAATTTTATTTTCCCTCTCTACTGGAGAGGGGCAAGGGGATAGGCCTATGAATCGATTCATTAAGTATTTTCTTGAGAACCGCCTGATAACTTTTATACTGCTCATTATATTTGTGGTCGGTGGATTGGTGACTGCGCCGTTTAATTGGAATACAGGTTTTTTACCACGTAACCCGGTCCCCGTAGACGCTATCCCTGATATTGGGGATAACCAGCAAATTGTTTCCACGGAATGGATGGGGCGTTCGCCTAAAGATATTCAGGACCAGGTTACTTATCCGCTAACTTCGGCTTTATTAGGTATTCCGGGAGTAAAAACTATCCGGAGCACTTCAATGTTCGGGATGTCATTTATTTACATAATTTTTAAGGATGGCATTGAATTTTACTGGAGCCGTTCAAGGATACTGGAAAAACTGAATTCGCTGCCTGCCGGCACTTTGCCTTCTGGTGTTCAACCCACACTTGGTCCTGATGCGACTGCCCTTGGGCAAATATTCTGGTATACCCTCGAAGGTCGTGATCCTAAAACAGGAAATCCAAACGGCGGTTGGGACCCTCAGGAGTTACGAACCATTCAGGACTTTTACGTAAAATATGGCCTTTCAACTGCTGAAGGAGTTTCAGAAGTAGCATCAGTGGGTGGGTTTATCAAAGAATACCAAATCGACCTGAATCCAGAAGCATTAAAAGCATATAATGTTTCTGTAATGGATGTAATGAATGCTGTGCGAAAGAGCAATCTTGATATCGGCGCTGAAACGATGGAATTGAATAATGTAGAATACATCATCCGGGGTTTAGGATATGTAAAAAACCTTGAAGATATTGAAATATCTGTTGTTGCGGTTCGCGACAATATCCCGGTAAGGATAAAAGATGTGGCCCATGTTGCTTATGGCCCGGCAACACGACGGGGCGGTCTTGATAAAGGTGGGTCTGAAGCCGTTGGCGCTGTAGTGGTTGCACGATATGGTTCAAACCCGATGGAAGTCATTAAAAATGTAAAAGATAAAATTAAGGAGATTAATGTCGGTCTGCCACAGAAAACCCTGCCCAACGGCAGCATTTCAAAAGTAACAATTGTGCCATTTTACGACCGTACAGGATTAATAAAAGAAACCATCGGAACTCTTGAATCTGCCCTATCACACGAAATATTGATTAGTATTATTGTTATCATCGTACTTATTATAAGTCTCCGTGCTTCGGTTATTGTCTCCGGTCTATTGCCCATAGCTATTTTGATGACTTTTATTGTTATGCGTTTTTTCGGGGTAGATGCCAATATTGTTGCTTTGTCAGGTATCGCAATTGCCATTGGAGTAATGGTGGATATCGGGATTATTTTTGTCGAGAATATTGTGCGGCACATGGAGTTGGAAGGTAATAGTGACTTAAAAGGACAACCTTTAAACCAATTAATTCTGAAAGCCACCAGCGAAGTATCACCTGCTGTAATTACTGCTCTGGCAACAACAGTGGTCAGTTTTCTTCCCGTTTTTGCTATGGAGGCAGCTGAAGGAAAGCTGTTCCGGCCTTTGGCCTTTACCAAAACATTCGCACTGATGTCTTCATTTCTATTGGGAATAATAGTGTTACCTACGCTTGCGCATATTATTTTTTCCATTCGTTTCGATACAAAAAAAATAAAGAAAATATGGAATGGCAGCCTGATAATTGCAGGATTGATATTTATCATTATTTGGGGAACCTGGGCAGCTCTTGCACTAATAGCCATTGGAATAAACAACTTAATGGATAATCGATGGCCTGAAAAATACAAAGAATACCCCAACAATATCAATATTGGCATAACGGTATTGGTAGCTTTCTATTACCTCTCTATTGAATGGCTGCCACTAGGCGCATATAACAGCATACTTGCGAACTTTCTTTTTATAGCCGGTATTGTAGCCATAATTCTATCAGCGCTTATGCTTATGGTACACTATTATGAACGCATTATCCGATGGTGCCTTGCAAATAAATGGAAGTTTTTATTAATTCCGGCTTTTACTTTGTTCCTGGGAATATTGGCTTGGCAAGGTTCAGATAAAATTTTCGGGTTTGTTCCTTATAGTTTGGAAAAAGCAGGATGGAAAAGTTTTCGTCAAACATCATTCTGGCAGGGAACAACAAAACTTTTTCCCGGAATGGGCAAGGAATTCATGCCGTCACTAAACGAAGGTTCATTTTTACTGATGCCTACCAGTATGCCTCATTCAAGTGTTGAGAAAAACATACAATATGTCCAAACCCTCGATAAACGACTTTCATCTATTCCCGAAGTGGAAGTGGCTGCCGGTAAGTGGGGTCGGGTTAATTCGGCGCTTGACCCAGCACCTGTACAAATGTTCGAAAATACAATCAATTACCGACCTGAATATATCCTGGATGAGGATGGACATAGGGTTAGGTTTAAGGTAGATAAGAATGAAAATTTTATTTTAAACTTATCGAAAATTAGAAATGCAGTTGAAATAAATGGAAATAAAGAAGCTTCAAATAGAAATACAGTTGAAATAAATGGAAATATAACGAATTTAAACGGCATTAAGGAAGTGAAGTTTGAGAAAGATAAAAAAATGTTTTATGTTTTAGTCAAAGATAAATGGCATAAAGTCAAATTTTCCGGCAATACTTTTTCTAATTATTTCAATGTATTTCAATTTATTTCTAATAATATCGATGTATTTCTTATAAAAGATAAATATGGTGAATACTTCAGGCAATGGCGACCTCAAATAAAGAACCCGACAGATATCTGGAACGAGATAGTAAAAGTTACTAACATACCGGGATTGACCTCGGCACCCAAATTACAACCTATTGAAACCCGTTTAATAATGCTTTCTACCGGGATGCGAGCCCCGATGGGTTTAAAAGTTTATGGCCCTGATTTGGAAACAATTGAAAAGGCAGGGCTGATTATTGAAAAGGCTTTGAAAGATGTACCTGCGATTAAAGCTACTTCCGTATTTTATGATCGTGCGGTGGGTGCGCCCTATATTGAGATAAAACTGAACCGTGAAGCAATGGCTCGCTATGGAATGAGTATCAGTGACGTGCAGGAATTATTGCAAGTTGCTGTTGGCGGTATGGCGCTTTCTACGTCAGTTGAAGGCCGGGAACGTTTTCCAATAAGGGTCCGCTATGCCCGTGAACTTCGTGACAACCCTGAAGATTTGAAACGGATTCTTGTACCTTCTATGAACGGGATACAAGTTCCGCTTAGCGAAATTGCGGACATAGACTATACACGTGGAGCACAAATGATCCGTAGTGAAAATACTTTTCTGGTTGGTTATGTCATTTTCGACAAACAAGAAGGCAAAGCTGAAGTTGACGTGGTTGAACAAGCCGATAAAATACTAAAGCAAAAATTAGCATCCGGTATAATAATTTTGCCTGCAGGGGTTTCTTTTCAATTTGCCGGCAACTATGAACAGCAGATACGGGCTACTAAACGACTGGGTATCGTTATACCTTTAAGTCTGGTTTTAATTTTCCTCTTGCTTTTCTTCCAGTTTAAGACAGTTACAGCGTCGTGTATCCATTTTTCAGGAGTCTTTGTGGCATTTGCAGGAGGATTTATAATGCTTTGGCTTTACGGGCAGGGATGGTTCCTGAATTTTCCGGTAGCAGGTATAAACTTACGCGATTTATTCCAGATGCACACCATTAACCTGAGTGTGGCGGTATGGGTAGGGTTTATTGCATTATTCGGAATTGCTACCAACGATGGGGTAATCATGGGAACATACATTCACCAGGTATTTGAGGAACGTCATCCTTCTACGGTTCATGATGTAAGAGAAGCAGTTGTAACGGCAGGAAAGAAACGCGTTCGCCCTGCTATGATGACTACTGCCGTTGCTGTAATAGCTTTATTACCTGTTTTATCATCTAACGGTAAAGGTTCTGACATTATGATACCTATGGCAATACCCATGTTTGGAGGTATGGTTATCCAGGTAATGACCGTTTTTGTTGTTCCGATGTTTCAGGCAATGTGGAGAGAAAGAGCCTTGAAACATGATAAAAGTATTTTGGAAAAACTTTTGACATAATTTGAAATATATAGAAATATAATAGAAATAATGGTTGTGAATTAATTTATATTTCTATTATATTTCTAATTATTTCTTTATTGTTTAATATTTTGGAAAACAAAAAATTCATACCCATTAAAGAATTGAAAGTATATCAACTTGCAAGAAAACTTTCAATCATAGCGTGGAATATTTATTCTAAAATGAGTTTTGAAGATAAAAAACATATTGGTGACCAGTTTATTCGCTCAACTGATTCAATTGGTGCCAATATTGCCGAAGGTTATAGCAGGTTCCATTTTTTAGATAAGGTAAGGTTCTATTATAATGCCAGAGCATCTCAATCTGAAGCAACCGACCATTGGCTCGAATTATTATTAGAAAGAAATAAGATTAAACAAGAAACTTTTGACGAGTACAAAACAATTTCTAAGGATCTTCAAATAAAGCTAAACAACTTTATTAAACTAACAAAAGATGAAAA
>Ga0182021_10010790_pt1 | contig 10843 bp, 12 predicted proteins | sample 612E3MmetaG_FD_120493 | JGI IMG/M metagenome (GOLD analysis project Ga0182021, IMG submission 120493) | Permafrost microbial communities from Stordalen Mire, Sweden - 612E3M metaG (Illumina Assembly) | ecosystem: Environmental > Terrestrial > Soil > Wetlands > Permafrost | place: Sweden...
GTTCAAGAACTGGCAGTCCGGGGAATTGTTGAGAAGGATAAGACCAAAGTCCTTCAGGCCATCCTGCTCGACCCGTTAACCTTCTCGATGTTATCCATCGATGAAATCAAGGAAATAGTGAGTGAAATATTCAAAGCGGAAAAGCAATTCATGAAAGGCTACAAATAGCAGATATCATCGATAAGCACTCAATAAAAAGAGGCTGGGATTATCCCAGCCTCTTTTTTTATCAGGCATTTTATACGGGTTGTGAATTAGACAGAAGCCATTTTCTTCGCCTGAAGTAATACTTTCTTCAAGATCGATTCAATTTGTTTATGTTCTTCCTCTGATAAAGTTGAAAATAGTAAATCGAGCGCATTACTCTGCTCGCTTATTTTTGCCATTTCCCGGCCCTTTTCCGTTAATTGTAATTCTAAAAGGTTCGACTTAGGTGTATTTTTAACTCTCTTGATTAATCCGTCTTTTTCCATTCTGATTGCTTGTTTAGAAATCACGTGAGTTTCTCGTTCAACTATGGTTGCAACTTCAGATAACGTTGCTTTTGAACCGTGGTCTCGTATCGTGCGTAATACATAAAGTTGACGCACCGGAATATGATATCGGCTTAATTCTTTCTGTCTGAGTGAAACTATCGTGTGGTTTGTCCTGCCGATTAATGTCCACAGGTCAAAATTCGCTTTTGTTAACGTTACTTTATTCAAATTCTTAAGGCTCCTTTAGATAAAATGTCACCGGAAAATTATATCCGCATATTGTCATAAATTATAGCACAAAAACCGGAAAATCAAGTTTATGTGACAGTAGCATATTATATAATTCGCATTCGTACTTCCTGTCGTACTTCGTGTTGACAAATTTTGACATAAATGTTAGCATGGCTTTATATTTCGTTGGTAGTCAATGAAGATTCATATGAAGAATCACATGAATTAAATGACACTAAACGAACGTAAACCAAATACGAATCTGGAAAATATGTATAGTCAATAAATTAGTCTCACCATTCCGTTATTGTAGCAGGGTTTGATAAATGTAACAGGTTGTCAATGTTATCAATCATTCATTTGCGACAGGGTCAGCCTTATTGTCAAAAATCTGTATATTAAGACCCATTAGTAATTATATATTTAGTCAAATTCCCGGAGTTATTTAGAATAAAAATGGAGGTATCAAGTGAAAAACAAGGTTATTTGGTTCGGCTTAAGCGTCTTGCTGGTGGCTGCCATGTTGCTCGCATCATGCAGTTCATCGACGACAACAACAACGACAACCCGGACAACATCCTCAACTACAACTACTACCGGCACAACTACTTCTGCCACAACAACATCAGCTACTTCAGCAGCGGTAACAACATCAACCAGCACCACGGGTCACTGGTGGGATAGTCTTGGTGCGCCGCAGTACGGCGGAACAATTACCATCCGCGCCAGCACCGATATTACTAATTTTGACCCGTATAACGCCTCGCAGTCTCCAACGATAATGGGCGCCTGGTTAGAAATATTGAATAAGCACGACTGGACACTAAACCCGGCGGTCTTCGACTATAAACTTACTATTTTAAACAATGATTATGTCCTGCCCAACCTGCCCGCCAGCTGGGAATTTAGTGATCCGAGCACTTTTGTGATTCATCTTCGTCACGGCATCTACTGGCAAAACATCGCGCCGATGAACGGACGGGAATTCGTTGCTTCCGATGTAGCGTTTCACTATGATCGGGAGAGCGGTTTGGGCTACGGCTACACCACACGCAATCCGAATCGTGGTGCGCCCTCGACCGGAACACCTCAGCTGGTCTCCGTGACCGCTACCGATAAATATACCGTTACTTTTGCATATTCATTACCTAACCCGGCGCTGATATATAGTGGCTTTCTTGGATTTGGCAGTACCAGTTGTATCGAGCCGCCTGAAATCGTGCAAGCGGATAAACTCATCGTTGACTGGCATCATGCCATCGGCACCGGGCCGTTTATACTGACGGATTTTGTTGCTGCCAGTTCAGCCACACTTGTCAGAAATCCCAATTACTGGGGATTCGACGAGCGTTTCCCGCAGAACAAGCTTCCATATGCCGAAGGGATGAAGGTTCTTATCATCGTTAACACGAATACCGCCCTGGCAGCCGTGCGCACCGGCAAGATCGATGTTATGGACTCAATTGCATGGAACACAGCTCAGGATATGAAAAAAACAAATCCTGAAATATTGCAGATCAATGTTCCGGCCGGTACCTGCGGCACTATCGATCCGAGGAATGACCTGTCTCCTTATAATAATATTAAGGTTCGCATGGCGCTACAAAAGGCGATTAACCTGCCGCTGATCGCGTCCACGTACTTTGGCGGAACGGTTGCAGGGATTCCCTCTTCGTTAACCTCAATGTACCAGAATGGGGGTGGTTTCCCATTTGAGTCATGGCCGCAATCCCTGAAGGACGAGTATTCCTATGACCCGACGGCAGCTAAGCAGCTTTTGACTGATGCCGGATTTGCCGGGTTACATACTAATGTTATCGTTGATAGTTCCTCTACGCAGAATCAAGACCTGATACAGATCATCCAGTCTGAATTTAATAGTATTGGCGTAACATTGGATATTCAGCTAATGGATAGCGCTTCTTGGGTCTCTTATGTGATGACCAATCACAAAGCTGACGCGCTGGTGATGCGCGGCACCGGGGCGCTTGGTCAAACCCAATCACCAACTGCCCAGTTGAACCGTCTCCGGACAGGAGTCTCCTACAATTACCTCATGATCAGCGATCCTATCCTTGACAAGAATTATGCCGATGCCATGGCTTCCACCGATCCAGCGGTAGCATTTAGCATACTTGAAAGCGAGAATGAGTATGTCGCGAAACAGCATTTCACCATATCTCTGCTGACGGTGAATGGCTTCAGTCTCTGTCAACCATGGCTTATCGGGTATAATGCCCAGCAGCAGTCGACAGGTGCCAATGCTGTTAACATGGGTTTTTATGGCGCGCGGTTCTGGGTAAACCAGTCATTGAAAAAATCCATGGGGCGCTAATGTAATAATGTTATTATCTGAGAGAGTGACATATTTATCTTCGCTCTTTCAGTACTAACGTTGAAGTAACAAAGGTTTAAAATAAATATAAAAAGGAATGAGAAAATGGCAGATTACGGAAAAGGATTTATCGTTACGAAGAAAGAACTGCGCACCGGTGAGTATGGCGCAAATACCAATCACTACTATGGGCAAGTTAACAGTTATTTAAACCCGACCAGAACAAAAGGGAAGTTAACAGACAGGGAAAATGCAATTCATATCATGATGGGTCTGGGGACTTTCTATCCCGGCGGCGGTATCGAAGAACACTATCATGAATATAGTGACGATGTCCCGATCTTCGACCATGCCTATTATGTAATTTCCGGTAAAATAAAAGCGGTCATTGGCGACCAGGTGAAAATTGTCGGGGCCGATAGTTTGCTCTATTGCCCGTCAAATATCAAACACTCCGTCACTAATGTCGGTAAGACCAATGCCAAGGTATTAAGGGTTAGCGCCTGCAACGAAGCCGCCAAGATGGGCGAAGCAGTCTGGACATACTGGAAGCCCAACGGGCCGGATCATCCCAGAGTCGAAGTGAAGAAAAGCAAAACAAAGAAATCCTAGACATTCGCTAAAAGCCGGAGCGGCGTTGATTTGAATCGTACAAAGGATAATACCACGACCATCGGTCGTGGTATTATTTTTATAACAGCAAATCCCGGGTTCATTTAAGTTGGGCCGACACGGTTTATTTTTCGTTAGCATCAAATCGTTGAAACAGGCTTTCACAACAAAAGCAATTACGCCTATCCCCGATCCGCTTTGATGCGCGGTATCGGTTATTCTTTACAAATGGAGACTGGAAAATTATAGTTAATTTAGTCGCCGGGAAAAGGAGGGCATATGAAAATCATGATGTTATCGGGAAGCAGGGATAGAGAAGGACGGACCGCCAGGGCATTGGAGGCGATCGGCAGGGGTTTTACCAAAGCCGGCGGCAATTCGGAAATTATTTTTCTGCCTGAACTTAATATCGAAAGATGCCGTCAATGTAACCCGGACGGCTGGGGAATCTGCCGTAACGAACACCGTTGTATTATTGAGGATGATTTTAACTCAGTAGTAACAAAATTGGAAGCGACAGATGTTGCCGTTTTTGCCAGTCCGGTATATTTCCTGGAGATGAGTGAAAGCATTCGTACTTTCTTGGAGCGGCTGCGCCGCGTTAGAGGCCCTGCCAGGCCCGGTCCTGGTGGTGTTCGCGGCGCGGCCCGAGTTGGCGCGATTCCTGCGATCGGGGTGTGTCTGGCCGGCGGTGGCGGCGGTGGTGCCGTCAACACCTGTATGATGCTGGAGAAAATTATGCAGGAATGCGGTTATGATGTGGTAGATATGATACCGCTGCGCCGTCAGAACCTGGAATTTAAATTGCCGATATTGGAACTTACCGGCGAATGGCTGGCGACAAAACCGACATCAGGGCAGGGCGACCCGCATAGATAAATACAAGCGTTGACATCAACCTGACGTTATTTTCCGGAGTAAATTGATTATTTCGATTTATAACTGACTTCTGCATCAGTTTTCCCGGCGTTTTGCTGGATCAATGGCGGCTCATATCTTTCATAGTAGCCGATCAACTTGCCTTTTGTATCGCGGACGCCGCGCATATAAACACGGTGTTTCTGATTGTCCGTGAAAAGTACTTCTTCTTCTCCGTTTTGTAACCGGGCAAAGCAATCTCGGATCATTTCACACGAATTGGCATTATGGCAGTCGAAGATGCTCTTGCCCAGCACATCGCCCCATTTGGCATAGTGCTGCCTGGCCTGGGCATTCATGTAGCGGATTATGTGATCGGTATCTGCAAAAACGAAGCTTTTATTCCAACTATCGAGGATCAAAGTCAATAATTCTAACTGTTCCATCTGATTTCTAGCGTTCATTCTCCATTTTTATCATTTCGTCTACCCGTTTCTGGTGCCTGCCGCCTTCAAACTGGCACGTCAGGAATGCTTTAACCATTTGCGCCAATTCCGAATCATCGTTTTCCGCCCCCAGACAGAGAATATTGGCATCATTGTGCTGCCGGGAACGGCAGGCCATCAGTTCAGTAAGCGCCAATCCAGCCCTGACACCTTTGACCTTATTCGCCGCGATGCACATCCCGATACCGGTACCGCAGATCAATATTCCTTTGTCGTATTTACCGGACACAACCGCCTTGCCAACAGCTTCAGCGATATTCGGATAATCGACGCTGGCTTCGGAATAGGCTCCAAAATCTTTATATTCGTGTCCCGCTTCAGTCACCAGTTTAATGACACGTTGTTTTAAATCTAATCCCCTGTGATCGCTACCGATGGCCAGTTTCATGATATCCCTCCTAAGACGTAATAATATCAGGCAAGATTATTCTTAGTCTCTCGATTGAGATAGCGCCCTGCCGTCTGATGACAGGCCTGTCTCCGGAAAGGTCGATCACGGTAGACTCAATGCCTCCGGGACATTTGCCGCCGTCAATCACCATATCTATTTTATCACCAATTTGAACTTGTACTTCTGCGGCGGTGAGTGTGCTTGGCTGGCCGCTGAGATTGGCGCTAGTACCGACAATGGGTTTTCCCAGACCCTTGATCAGCGCCAGCGGCACCGGGTGGTTCGGAATCCGGTAGGCGACTGTTGTCCCGCCGCCGGTGATAATCTCCGGCACAGCATCTGATTTTGGCAAAATAATTGTCAATGCCCCCGGAAAAAATTCATCGGCAAGGCGCTGCGCCGCCGGTGGAATGGTTTTAACAATCTCCCTGATTTGCGAAGAGTCAGCTAACAATACGGGTAAAGCCATGCCCTTCGGACGTCCTTTTACCTGGAAGATCCTGTCTACCGCCGTAGTATCTGTCATGCACGCTCCCAGTCCGTAAACCGTATCGGTGGGATAAGCAACCACTCCTCCATTTTTGAGAATGGATACCGCTTTTGTAATTTGTTTTTCGAGGTCGGATTTAGTTGGTTCCATTTCACCGCCTGTAACTTTCCTGTGAAAATAGTATAGCACAGCATTTAAGTGATGAGTTGTGAGCATTGATTAGTGAGTCGATATTAGTGTACCAAAAAGGGATATATTTCGTCTTCAACTATTGGATACCAGCCTGCGCTGGTATGACAAATTGAAAGAGCCCGCCGTACGCGGCGGGCTCTTTATTTTTAATCTCAAACTACTCATACAGTAAAAGCGTTTTATCTGTATTTTTACCTTGTTAACGGTATGTATACAAACTAACCAACCTGTATCGACAGGAAAACCTGCAATCCCATCTGCTTGATCTGGTCCTGGACTTCCTCGATGCCGTCGATGTGGGCATCCTCATCCTTCAGAATATTTTCCAGCAGTTCGCGGGTGGCGAAATCTTTCGCATCACCACAGACTTTGATGGCGGCATTATAGGCTTTGATGGCATCCGCTTCAAAGGTATGGTCGGCGGCAAACATCTTCGGTACTTCATTGCCGATGAACATTTTCCTGAGGTTGCTGACGATCGGAATACCCTCAAGGAAGATGATGCGTCCGATCAATTTTTCAGCGTGTTTCATTTCATCGATGGCACGCTTCTCAATCGTTTTATCCAGCTTTCCGTATCCCCAGTTCGCGCATATATTTGCGTGAACCATGTACTGGCTGACCGCCGTGAGTTCATCCGCCAATAATGAATTCAACACCTCAATGACTTTAGTATCCCCTTTCATCTTCGTCTCCTGTTGCAATAATACGGAATTTTATCCGTTATGAGCATTATATAATTTCATTCCTGTGAAGTAAATACATTAAGTCTTTGCAGTTCTAAAATGATATAGTTTTGTTATGTTTAAACGGTTTTATATCTGCAACAAACCTTTCTCAGAAACAAGGCGGTCAATTTCCCGGTGCATGTCATCCAGTGTGCTGTCGTTGTTAATTGAGTAATTGGCAAATTGGGCAGCAGACTGAATGTGAAATAAATCCTCTTCCGCTGTGTCCTGCTTTAAAAATTGTTCATAGGTATGCGGGTCTCTTCCCTCGCCGCGTTTCAGCATCCGCTGATAACGTACTTCCGGATTACTGACATCGACATTTATTAGAATGAAATCCTTGCCAAAGCCAGTCCTCAGAACTTTAACATCATCCAGAGAACGGATGCCGCTGATCCCTCCGATCGCCCAACCGTTTTGGCGTATTTTATTCGCCGCCAGCTTCACAAAACAGCCCCCGCCGAATTCACGGAAGTATCGCCCGGAAATTTCCCCCAGGTTCTCCCTGGTCGGCTCTTTGCCTTCTTTGGCGGCAATTTCCCGCACCATATCTCCGGTTGACAGGAAGGGTACGGCATACTTGACCCGGAGATATTTTAGTACCTCGTCTTTTCCCGAACCGTTTTGCCCGATTACGCCGATAATTTTCATTTTCCTGTATATCCCGGTTTTTATTCTCGTTATTATCTTACAATAAAATGAGACCGTAACGCTGTGTTATAATCTATTAGATTCAGCGCTTAGAGTTATGCGGGTATTACAACTTGTGCCTCTGTGACATCAGCTTCAGGGCATTTGACGCAGAAAACAAACTGTAACATGAAGAAAAATTTTGCATTAGGTCCTGTGCTCTGGGGCAGCCTCTCGTTTGTTTTAGGCGCCGCCTTGGCATCGTTCATCGCTTTCCGTGAATTGAATTACCTGGCTGCCAATCCGGATATCGCTGCGGATATGCCTAAAGTCGCGCCGCAGTTCCCGGTGATATATTTCTTCAGCGCCGTGGTAGTGATCGGCATCATTCTGCTGGTGATTCCCGTTTCCAAATTGAAATGGGTTTTTAAAACCTTATTCATTTTTTTATATGCCTGGGGCATATTTGTCGTCTTAGCTTTTACCTTCCAAACCCAGCTGACAGCGATCACAATCATCTCGGTTCTCGTCGGTCTGGTCTGGTTTTTATGGCCCCGCGTCTGGTTGCAAAACATCCTGATGCTGCTGGCTCTCGTGGGTATCGGTTCGGTCTTTGGTGTTTTAGTTAAACCCTGGCCGATCATGATCTTTCTGCTGGTTGTCGCCGTTTATGATTATCTGGCCGTCCGGTTCGGCTACATGATATGGATGGCTAATAAACTGTCAAAATCCGACTCCCTGCCCGCTTTTGTCATTCCCAAAACAACCTCCAATTGGAATCACAGCTTAAAAACCACGGGCTCGGATTCCCAAACCATTATTGAAGGGGATGCTTCCCAGAGAGAGTACTCTATCCTCGGCGGCGGTGATGTCGGATTCCCGCTCATCCTGATGGTCTCCGTATATGCTAATTATGGATTTGGCAGTTCGATGATTATAGCCGGTTTCTCACTGGTGGGGCTTATCGGCGCTTTTGTGATTCAGAGCCTGTTCCTGAAAGGCAAACCGATGCCGGCTTTACCGCCGATCGCTATTTCTTCTCTCATCGGGTTACTGATCGTCATCTACGCGATCAAATAGATTCCTGATCAAGATTCTCAGGACTTTGGGAACCACGGTAAAAACACAGGGATTTTCTTTTTGAGCGCCGCATACCCCGGCCTTCTGGCCGTGTTTCTTTTTTCCATCAAAGGGATACTGATACAGGTAAAGAGCAACGTGATCGATACCGGTCCGATAATTGTCCACCAGTAACCTGAATCAGCCGCCAGGCCGAAGATAAACAGTCCCCACCAGAACATCACTTCACCAAAATAATTGGGATGTCGGGAATAAGCCCATAATCCTTTGGTCAGGACGTTTCCCGATTGGGGATTACTGCGCGTAAATTGTTGCAACTGCCCGTCGGCGATGGTTTCGATTAAAATGGCGCTGAAAGTGATCAAAATAGCAATAACATCCAGGAATCCGAATGGATTTTTCCCGATGGCGATCGATGAATATAACGACAAACATGCCAGGAAAACTATTATGGTCGGCATTGTTTCTATGCCGATCAAGTCTATCAGCCAGAACCATTTTAGGAATTTTTGTCGCAAATCGCGGTAACGCCAGTCTTCATGTTTCAATCCCCGCCATTGTCGTGCCCAGTTATAGGTCAACCGCAATCCCCAGATAAATACCAGTGATAAAACAATTATTTGCCGTGCGGTCGCTGCACTGACTGCTGAGTTCTGCAATAACCAGAACATAGAAATTACCAGCGGTGCGATGCTCCAATAAGCATCATAGAAGCTGGCGTTGTGAAATATCCGGCCAAACAGGTAGATCACCAGCGTTCCGGCGATATCCGCCAGAAATAGCAACAAAACGGGATGTAATGCCCGAAAAAGAAAGCCTGTACCGGCAGCAATTAGTAAAGCCAATAGATAAGCACACACAACAAGCGTGAAGGCTTGCTTTAAAGTACGGGACTTTGCAGATTCAATTTTCATGGTCATCTCATTTCATCACCCGGATTTCAAAATATTTTCTGTCTAAACAGGATGTCGTTGTTTGATATTTAGTCTTTTCCAATAGACCAGCTCAGGATCGCCTTCATCCAGATTTTCAATGATTCCGCTCGGCTGATACTCGATGCTTTTAAGTAAAGCTTGCATAGGTTTGTTGGATTGGTTGGTTGACGTGAAAATTTTTTTAGTCTGACAAATGCTCTCAAAATATCTCATCATTTGAGTTCCGAAACCTTGTTGCCTAAATGTTTTATGAATATATAGCATGGATATAAAACCATGATCATAAAACGAATATTCCAGAGCTCCATATCCGATGATTATTTCCCTTTGTTCAACGATATAGCATTGCCTTGCGGCTAAGACACGGTTAATAAATTTAAGTCGGGGCGGATCTGCCTGTGCGAGATCGTCAATATTGATAATTGGTTTTAAATCTTGTGACAAAGCCAATCTGATCATGGAGTTTCCCCAACTTTATTTAGTCCTCCTTATATGTCGCCGCGTTCAATATCCTGCTGCATCAGCCGGATCAGTCCGGTGTGGTACCATTGCAGAAATATCTCCCGCTTTTCTTTGGGCCAATCGTAAAAACCTTTTCCGGAGGCCATGCCGAGTTCACCCCTGGCCACATGCTCGGCGATTGGTTTCCACGGCTGCACTCCCTTTGATTTGTCCAAACTGGCCGTAAAATCCAGCCCGATCAGATCAAGACGTTTGAAATACCCGGTATAGGCCATGCGTCTGCCAAAACCGAAGCTGATCACATTATCGATCATTTCCGGGGTGGCTAACCCCTCGTCTACCATCGCCTGGCATTCCTGACCGATTGCTCTCTGGATACGGTTCTGAATAAACCGCGGCGTATCTTTGGCGATCACTACCATTTTATGCATTTCCCTGAGCATTTTAACGACCACCGGTATCAGCGCGGAATTTGTTTTCTCGCCGGAAACGACCTCCACCAGCGGCATAAAATGCGGCGGTTGAGAATAATGTGTTGCCAGAATCCTTTCCGGGTGCGCGGCGTGAGCAGCGATGTCCGTAACCCTCAACCCCGAAGTGTTGGTACACAGGAGAACAGATGGCGGACAGATCTCATCCAGCTTAGCGAATGTTTCCTGTTTTAGGGGAAGATTCTCCGGCACTGATTCAACCACTAAGTCCGCGCCGTCCGCAGCCTCGATAATTTCAGTGTAAAATTTGAGACGGCTCATCGTAGTTTTTACGGTATCACGGGTTATCAGCCGCGCCTTGACCATTACATCCAGGATTTCTTTCGCTTTCTGTCTGGCAAGTTCGCTGCTCGTCCGGCTCGTATTATATAATTTGACATTATACCCGAAGCGGGCATATTCCACGCCTATCCCCAGCCCCATTAA
>Ga0182021_10010791_pt1 | contig 10843 bp, 6 predicted proteins | sample 612E3MmetaG_FD_120493 | JGI IMG/M metagenome (GOLD analysis project Ga0182021, IMG submission 120493) | Permafrost microbial communities from Stordalen Mire, Sweden - 612E3M metaG (Illumina Assembly) | ecosystem: Environmental > Terrestrial > Soil > Wetlands > Permafrost | place: Sweden...
ACCCGAGTCCAGCCCGGCGATGCCGAAGGGGATCACCGTCTCGCCCCACAACGCGACCAGCCAGCGAATGGGCCGGGAGAAGCGCACGTCGCGATAGCCCCAGCGCATGTTCTTGGGGAAGTACATGTCGCGCACGATCTTGAGGCAGATATCCGGCAGCAGGCCTGCCGTGGGCCGGCTCTCGCTGCGGGTGACGTAGTAGACGAAGCGGCGCCCCTGCTCCTCACGCACCTCGAGCTCTCTGGGGGAGACGCCTTTGGCGCGGGCAAAGCCATCACAAGCTTTGGTCGGATTGCCGTCGGCATCGAAGGCCGCGTCATAGGCCGGGCCGCGCTGGACGATCTCCCGCGAAGCCTGTTCGCCGGGCACGCTCTTCATTATCACCGCTATCCTACGAGGCGAGACCAGCACCTCGACGTCCTTGGGAGCGAGGTCCACCCCTTCGCTGGCGAACATGCCCGCCACGCGCTCGGGCAGCAGGTCGATGGCCGTCCGGCACGCTGAAGCCGGCATCTCCTCCACGCCGATCTCGAGGAGAAAGTCACGGGAGCCGCGGTCGTTGGGCGGGATCCAGGCAGGCGCTTTCGAACCACCGTTGGTGGGACTCTCAGCCACACCCGCCGCCCCGCTCTCCGGCGCGGTCTCCCCGGCCGCGTTACCCTCCGCGGCCTCGGCCCCGGCCGTCAGCTCCGCCACATAAGACTCGGCCACTTTTCGCGCCAGGTTGCGCACCCGGGCGATGTAGCCGGTGCGCTCGGTCACGCTGATGGCGCCCCGGGCGTCGAGGAGGTTGAACATGTGCGAGGTCTTGAGCACGAAATCGTAGGCAGGGCGGGTGAGCCCCCGCTCCAGACAGCGCTCGCACTCACGCTCGTAGTCCACGAACGACCGCTGCAGAAGCGGGATATCGGCCAGCTCGAAGTTGTACACCGACCACTGGGCCTCGTTGACCTTGTACACGTCGCCGTAGGTGACGCCCGGCACCCACTCCAAGTCGAAGACGTTGTCGATGTCCTGCAGATACATGGTGAGCCGCTCGGTGCCGTATGTCAGCTCCACGCTGGGAGGATCGAGGTCGATGCCGCCCACCTGTTGGAAATAGGTGAACTGCGTGCACTCCATGCCGTCGATCCACACTTCCCAGCCCAGGCCCCAGGCGCCCAGCGTAGGCGACTCCCAGTCGTCCTCCACGAAGCGCACATCGTGCTTGGACAGATCGATGCCAAGGTGCTCGAGCGAGGCCAGGTAGAGGTCCTGGATGTTGTCCGGGCAGGGCTTGATGATCACCTGGTACTGGTAGTAGTGGCCGAGCCGGTAGGGGTTCTCCCCGTAGCGGCCGTCCGTCGGCCGTAGGGAGGGCTCCACATAGGCCACCTTCCAGGGGTCGGGACCGAGCACCTTGAGGAAGGTCGCGGGGTTGAAGGTACCCGCGCCCACCTCGGTGTGATGCGGCTGCCATACGATGCAACCCTGTTTGGCCCAGAACTCCTGGAGACCCAGGAGAACGTCCTGGAACGTCGGCTTGGAGCCGCGAGGCTTGTCAGTCATGTCAGAACCCAGTCGTGAAGGTGGTGTCGGTGGAAGGAGGCAGGGTCGTGGTAGTGGGTGGTTCGATGGTGGTGGTGGTGACGGGCTCCCTGGCCACCCAGATCTCCACGGTGCTCCCCCTGTTCACCGGGGTCCCAGCAACCGGATCCTGGCGGATGACCAGGCCGGGCGCGAAATCGTTGGTGTCGTAGTAGGTTATCGTCGCAGTCAACTGGTAGATGCCCAGTTTCTGCGTGGCCTCGGCGACTGTGAGCAGCGGGGTCAGATTGGCCACCGCCGGCACTTTCACTGTGGTCGACACCGAGGCGTTGCTCACGTAGATGGTGACGGTGGACCCCGGCTTCACATCGGTCCCCGCTTGGGGCTTCTGATCGACGACGGTTCCCCCCGGCGAGGTCGACTGGATCTGCTGTGGGTCTACGAAGAGGTTCATGGCTGTGAGCGTGGCTGTGGCCTGTTCCTGGTTGTATCCGATCACGATGGGGACCTTCACCGTGTTGCTCGCCTCGCCAACCACGATGGTGACGGTACTACCCGCATCCACCGTCTTGCCGCCCGCCGGGTTCTGACGGAGCACTTTGCCTATCTGGTTCTGATCCTGGGTGGCCTCTTTCTCCGTCGGCCCCAAAGTCAGACTGACCTTACCTATCTCGTAAGTGGCCTCGCTCTCGGATTTCCCCACCAGGTCGGGAACCTGTACCGTGCCTTTGCCGGACGATATCCAGACGCTGATCTCCTGCCCCTTGGCCAGACTATTGCCTTGATCCGGTTGCTGGCGGACGACGTTGCCCGCGGCCACGGTGGCCGAAGCCTGATCGCCCGCCCGCTTGTACGCGAACCCGGCGCCCTTGATCTTATCCTTGGCGGCCTGCTCGGTGAGTCCGAGCACCGTGGGCACTGCCGCCATCGGCCCGGAGGTGCTGCCCCAGTTGGAGAAGATGGCGTAGGCGGCCCCACCCAGGGCCAGGATGAGGACGATGACCAGCAGCCAGGGCCACACGCTGTGACGGCGGGCGGGCTCAGGGGAATACGGGTCGGTCACCGGCTCGAACCCGTCGGTGAGCCGCCGCTTGATCTGCGTTGTTTGGCTTCCTGCCGCCAGGGCGGCCGCGGCGGCAGCTGCGGCCGGCGTCATCACCAGCGTGGTCTGTTCCAGGTAGGTGAAGGGCAGGGTCACGGGCTCGCCATCCCGTACCCGTTCCAGATCATCCAGCATGGCCTGGGCCGTCAGGTACCGTTGGGTCGGGGTCTTGCCGAGCGACCGCAGAATCACCGCCTCCAGGTTCTCCGGCACGTCGGGGACGATGCTGCGGGGCGGAGCCGGCAGGTCGTGCACGTGCTGCATGGCGATGCTCACCGGGTTGTCGCCATTGAAGGGGAGCTTCCCGGTGACCATCTCGTACATGACCACGCCGAGCGAGTACAGATCGGAGGCGGCCTCGACCGGCTGCCCCGTTGCCTGCTCCGGCGACAGGTAGTGCGCGGTGCCCAGGATCGACCCGGCCTCGGTCATCGTAGAGGCGCTGCCCGCCCGGGCGATGCCGAAGTCGGTCACTTTGACCCGGCCTTCGCTGTCGACGATGATGTTCTGAGGCTTGATGTCGCGGTGGATGATGTCCCGACGGTGGGAGAAACGGAGCGCCTCAACGATCTGGGTGGAAACCGAGACCACCAGCTCGGGACTGAGCGGCGCGTACTTCAGGATGATGTCCTTGAGCGACCGTCCATCCAGGTACTCCATGGCAATGTAGTACGTGCCCTCAGCTTCGCCGCGATCGTAGATCTGGACGATGTTGGGATGGTTGAGACTGGCAGCACTGCTCGCCTCGCGGCGGAAACGCTCCACGAATTGCTCGTCGTTCGCGTAGCGCGAGAACAGCACTTTGAGAGCGACTTGCCTGCCTAGCAGACGGTCCTCAGCAAGGTAGACGTCGGCCATGCCGCCGCTGCCCAGCTTGCTTAGGACCTCATAGCGATCATCGAAGACTCTTCCTATCACGGCCTATTCATCCTCCACCGTGCTCGTTCTCACTTCATGTTCCGAACGTAGTGGGCAATACTACCTCAGGAGACAAACTAGAGACCAAGGGCGGCGGCTATCACGGCGCGGGCAATGGGGGCCGCGACGCTTCCCCCGGTGCCGCCATTCTCGACGAGCACCGCCACCACCACCTGCGGATCCGCGGCCGGCGCGAAGCCTGCGAACCACGCGTGCGGCTCAGCGTTCGCGATCTCGGCAGTCCCCGTCTTTCCCGCAACCTGGACGCCGTTCAGGGCGGCCCGGGTTCCCGTGCCGCTGGTGACCACCTTGACCATCAGGTCACGCACCATGGCCGCCGTTTCGGCCGAGAGCGGCGTCAGCCAGCTCTCGGGCTTGGTCTGCTGCAGCACCTTCTTGCTACGGTCGAGTACCTGGTCGACGAGATAGGGCTTCATAATGCGACCGCCATTCGCGATGGCCGAAGCCGCCAGCGCGATCTGAAGGGGCGTGGCCAACACTTCTCCCTGTCCGTAGGAGGCTTGAGCCACGTGCGCCTTGTCCATCCCGGCCGGAGCAGGGAAGGAACTGGTGGCGCCTCCCAGCGACCAGGGCGGCTGCTTGCCGAAGCCGAAATCGGCGGCGTAGCCCGCCAACGTGTCCGCTCCCATCTGCACGCCCACTCTGGCGAAGGTCGTGTTGATGCTGCTGGCGAAGGCGGTGGTGAAGTCATGGTCGCCGTAGGTGTTGCCGCCGTAGTTGTGCACCACGAAGCCACCTGCCATGACGCTGCCGGTGTCGGTGAACTTGGTGTCGGGCTTCACGGTGCCCGTCTGCAGAGCCGCGCCGGCCACGATGATCTTGAACACCGAGCCCGGCGGGTACAGCCCCTGGATGGCACGGTTGAGGAGTGGCTTGTCGGGGTTGGCATTGAGATCCTGCCAGATGGAATCGAGCTTGTTGGGGTCGTAGCGCGGGTAGGAGATCATGGCCAGCACGGCGCCCGTCTTGGGATTGAGGGCGACCACCGCTCCTTTGCGGTTGCCCAGCGCCTCGGCCGCCGCCCGCTGCACCTTCATGTTGATGGTGAGCTTGAGATCGGCGCCTTGATGGGTCTTGCTCAGCAGTTGGTCCCAGTAGCTGGTGATGCCCAGCAATCCCGACTGTCCGGACAGTTCCTCGTTGTACAGCCGTTCGATGCCGGCCCTGCCGTATTGCCGGCTGTTGTAGCCGAGCCAAGGCGAGGTCAGGTCGCCCTGCGGGTAGTCGCGTAAGAAGTCCTGCCCCTCTTGGTGATTCACCGCCAATTCCACGCCGTCGGCCGAGTAGATGAGACCCCGGTCTACTCTCATCTCTTGCTCGATGGCCCGGGTGTTCGACGGGTTGGTCTTGAGCTTCGGAGCCGCCCATACCTGAACGTACGTGAGCCCCACCAACAACGCCACGAAAAGCAGGGCGAAGAAGAGGAAGAGCCTGCGTAGAGGCTTGTCCATCTAAGCCGCCTCGATTGTCGGCTTGCGAGGCTGCTGCTTGCCGGCCGCGCGGGGAGCTTGCTCGAGGGCCTTCTCCTTGCGCGCCACCGAGTCACTGGTGCGAAGCAACAGCGCGAGCAGAATGAAGTTGGCCACGATGGAACTCCCACCGTAGCTCACGAACGGCAGGGTGATGCCGGTGAGGGGGATCAGCTTGATGACCCCGCCCACGATGAGAAAGGCCTGCAGGGCGAAGATGCTCACGAGCCCGGTGGTCAGGAGGCGTGAGAAATCGTCCCGGGCCCGCACCGCGATGCGAAAACCGCGATGGACGAAGATCATATAGAGAAGGATGACGCCAAAAGCCCCTACCAAACCGAGCTCTTCCCCAATGGCGGAGAAGATGAAGTCGGTCTCCAGATTGGGGATGATGGTCTTTCCCGACGGGAACTTGAGATAGCCCTGGCCCAAGCCGCGGCCGAACAAGCCTCCGGCGGCCAGCGCGAACAAGGACTGCACGATCTGGTAGCCCTTGCCACTCGGATCTCTCCAGGGATGCAGCCACACGTCGATCCTCGCCTGGACGTGAGGGAAGATGAAATAGAGCACGGTGGCGCCGGCAAGGAAGAGCACGAGCCCAACAAGCACGTAGAAGAGCCGGCCGGTCGCCACGTAGAGAAGAGCGAGCAGCGCTCCGAAGAAGAGCAGACTGGTTCCGAGATCCTTCACGAAGATCATCAGCGCCATGGACAGCGCCCAGATAGTCAGCAAAGGAGCCAGGTAGCGGAAGGGTGGCAGCGGAACCCCCAGTACCCGGTGGGTGCTCACCGTGAGGACCTCCCTGATGTCCACAAGGTAGGCGGCGAAGAAGATCACGAGCAAGATCTTGCCCAATTCCCCCGGTTGGAAGTGCACCGGACCGATGTCCACCCAGAGCCGGGCGCCGTTGACCTCCCTGGCCAGTACGGCGGTAAGCAGCAGGAGAAGCAGCCCCAGGATGCCGATGGGATAGCGGAAGCGCCGCAGCACCTCGAGGTCGCGCACGAACACCAGCACCAGGAGGAAGGCCACCAACCCCACTACCAGCCACATGGCCTGCTTGAGGGCCAGGCTCTCGTTGATGCGGTAGAGCACCACCAGCCCCAGGGTAGAGAGGAGCGCGGTGACCGGCAGCAGATAGGGATCCGCCTCGGGCGCCAGGAACCTCCGGCCGATGTGGGCTATGAGGAACAGCACCAGGAAAAGAGCACCGTACGTGAGCGACGTGAGCGAGAGCGCCGACGACTTCTGGGTGTACACCAAGGCGAACCCCAGTGTGGTGAGGATCAGCGCGGGGATCAGAAAGACGAGTTCGCGGTTGCGTAGACTCACAATTGTGGGACAAGCGATTGGAGGAGCATCTGCCCATCCTCCTTGCCGACCAGTTTGTGGGAGTCGACTTGCTGTTGCTCTAACGAGGTCAACGCGTCGTACCTCACCGTGCCCAGCTGTATGGCGTGGGACAGGTCCATGCCTAGCACGGCACTCGGCAATCCTCTGTAGAGGGCCACGGTGCCATCCGTGTACGTGCCGACGTAGTAGACGCTCGAGTTGTAGATGGCGAACCCGGCCACGGCGACCGCGAGGATGAGCACCACGGCCAGCGTGAAGAACAGCCATCTGCTCCGTCTGCCACGCAGGCGGCGCTTCGCGCCCGGCTTCGTCTCGGGGCCGGCGGCCGGTGCCGTCTCGATCTCCGCCTCAGAGGCTGCCTCGACGTCCGTTTCCGGTTCCGTCTCACTCGCCGCGGCCCGCTCGAAGCCGAGCCCGAGCACTTCCGGCACGCCAGCTCCGGCGGTCTCGGAGGTCGAAGCGTCGAGGGACGACTCCGCGGGAGGCTGGGCTTCGACAGGGGAGGCCTCGGCGACGGGCGGCCAATCCTCATCGACGGGCCGATCCGCGGTGCCCCGGCCCCCGACGGGTCTGAGCGAAGGCAGCGTCCGCCGGCTCAGCCGTTCGCGAACGGCGGCCCCTGCACGGCCGGCCCGGTGCGACGACGCAGTCACCATGGCTCCGCGGTCGCTCGGTCCGAAGAGGATCTGGCCGGAGAAAGGACCTGTCTCCTTCGTCTCGCCGCTCTTTCCCTCTTCCGCCAGCACGTCGATCACGACCGCGGTCACATTGTCCTCGCCACCCCCCGCCAGAGCTGCCTTCACCAGCAATTCCGCAGTGGCCTGGGCGTCGTAGCCTTGCTCGAGCAACTCGAGGAGATCGGTATCGGGTACCATCCCGGTCAGCCCGTCGCTGCAAATCATGAAGCGGTCGCCCCCGACGATGGGGACCTCGAAGAGATCGGCCTGGATGTCGTCCTCGGTGCCGAGGGCACGCGTGATGACGCTGCGGTGCGGGTGGATGGCTGCTTGTGCGGGGGTCAGATCGCCCCGGCGCACCATCTCGCCCACCCAGGAGTGGTCCTCGGTGAGCTGAGTGAGGTCACCCTGACGCAGCAGGTATGCCCGCGAATCGCCCACGTGCGCCAGGGTCAACTGCCCCTCGCGCACCAGGAGCGCGGTAAGGGTAGTCCCCATGCCCATCAAATGGTGCTCGCCGGTACTGCGATGGATGATCGCCCGATTCGCGTTGGCCACCGCGTCGCGCAGATCGTGCCGGCCGGCCGAAGCGGGATTGAGACCGAGAAGTCCGAGGCAGGCCATCTGCGATGCCACTTCCCCGCCGCGGGCGCCACCCATGCCGTCGCATACCGCGTAGAGGCCGTCACGCAGGAAGAAGGAGTCCTCGTTGACGGGCCGCACCAGACCGCGGTCGCTCGCCACTCCGGCTTGGAGGCGCACTACCTCACCTCCACAAGAAAGACGGTGTCGCCCACTTCGACGCGGTCACCGACGTCGAGGACCATCGCGTTGTCGATGTCGCTGCCGTTGACTTGTGTGCCGTTAGTGCTGCGAAGGTCCTCGACCACCAGCCCTTCGGGTGTGGACTCGAACAGCGCGTGCTTCGAAGACACGAACGTGTCGTCGAGTTGGATGTCCATGTCCGGCGAACGGCCGGCCAACGCGTGCGTGCCCGGAGGGAACGCGAAGGCCTCGCCCGTGGTGAGAGTGGGGCTCTTCTCCACCACCATGGTCCACACGCCCCCGCCCGCGGACGCGAGCGCCCCGGGCGGCGCTACTACCTGGCCGGTGCTCTGACTGGTGGTCTCGGCCCACTGCTGCTTCGTCGGCGCGGGCGCGGCCAAGCGCAGTTCGCGCGTGCTCGAGCGGACCACCCGGTAGATGAACAGATACAGGATGATGAGAAAGGCGAATTTGCCGGCCAGTAGGACTATCTGCAGCATCGTTCGCTCCAGGCGCCCATGACTATCTGGCCTGCGCCGTCAGACGGCAATCGCCGATGACGATCACGTCGTTCGGAGAGACCGTGGCGCTCGAGACGGGGTGGCCGTTCACCATGGTCCCGTTCGTGGAGCCCAGATCCTCGATCACGATCGCGCCGTTCGACCAGTAGAGCGCTGCGTGATGACGCGACACATCGGGATTGTCGATGCGGAAATCGGCGTCGGCCGCCCTCCCCACTACCACCCGCCCCTGGCTGAACTCCCGCGCGCGGTTGCCCGACTTGATGACAATAGTCTCCCGGGCAAGCCCGAGCTCCATCGCTTCGACAGGCGGAATGACCTTAGTGGCGCCGTTGCCCTTCTCGAGGCCGGACTGCCCGACGCGCTGAGTGGCACGCGCGGACCTGGAGCTACCCTCGGGCGCCGGCTGCGCAGGCGCCCGCCGCCCGGCCCCCTCGGTGGAGTCTGCAGCGTTCCCCGGCAGTATCTTCCGAACCGATCCGCCCCTGCCGGGAACCGCTCCCACCGGCTTGCCGCTGCCTACCGAAACACGAGGGACCCCGGCCGCCGGCCCCGCAGGCACGCCCGGTGCGAGCAATCCCATTCCCAGCTCTTCGTCCCAGCGCTGCCGGGCCTCGTCGGGAAAGCCACGCGAGTCCTTCTCGGCGAGGATGCCGAAATGGCCCTGCTTCAGGTCGGAGTCGCACACTATCTCCACGGAGATGTCCCCCGGAGTCTGGTACTTCTTCGCGCGGACATGCTTGGCGAGGAGTTGCTCGAGTTGAGCGACCAGCTGATCCTTGCGGTCACGTAGGCGGTCCCAGTCATCCTCGCAGAGGAAGATGGTGTATCGGTTGCGCACCGATACGTGAGGAGGCCGAGAGACCTTGTGGTCTTCCATCTCCTTGACGAGCCTGCGGGCCAGTTCCGCCGGTTGAACGAACAGCTCGGACCCCTTTCCTGCTACTGAAGGCTGCTTCCACGCTCGGACGGGATGAGAAAGGTGACCAGAAACGCGATTATAGCGCACGGCAGATAGGCGACCAGAAGAGGCCCCAGCCGCACGGGGGCCCCCACGACGAAGATCGGCACCAGGACGAACGCCAGAAGCAGGAGGATCAAATAGATCGAGGCGCCCCACGTCCGCCGTTCCCACGACCGCCCGACCAGGCTGTAGAGCGGAAGGGAAAAAACGGCGAAAAGCAGAATCTGAAGGCCCATCTCCGGGCGCGAGTCCAGAAAGCGGGCGATCGCCATGAGGACGGTCCACGGCGAGCCTGCGTGGTGGGTGGTAACGAGCGACGGACCCGGGCCCGGGGCGAAGGTGTAGGGCAGGTCCTTCCAACCGGCCAGTCCGCCGGCGACCGCCACGACCAACCCGCTCCAGAAACCCACCAGCGCGCCCCAGCGCCGAAGCAGGGCCCCGGCAAGCGGAAGGGCCAGCAATCCCGCGCCGATGGCCACACCGAACGGCATGATCCCGGGTAGTAGCGCGGCCCACTCCAGTCGCCTCCAGCGCAACAGGCCCATCGTCAGCACCGCCGCCACCAGGTAGACGACCCCCCAACCCGCGCCGAAGGCAAAGAACGGGAACGCCAGCAGCACCAAGCTGAGCACCCCGCCGGCGAACGGCCACACGAGCGCGAGGAAGGCCGCCACGACGATGAGCGGCACTATGGCCGCATGTGGATAGAAAGGCGCCCTCGGCAGCACATACCAAAGCGCGCAGAGACTGAACGCAGCCGCTGCCAGGTGCTGACCCAGGAAGACCAACCGGTCCCGTTCGACCGCGCGCGGCGCCAGGCGTTCCCGCACCCTGGTGACCAGTCGCTCGTCGGGGAGCGGCTCCTCCTCTTCGGGCATGTTCTTCGCCGCCCGGCCCAGGATGCGGCCGAAGGTGCCGGCGTCTGGGCGGGCGTAGCTGTCACGGGACATGGCCCGGCCCAGGGCGTCGCTCAACTCCTGGGGAAGATCGGGGCGGTTGGCGGTGAGCGGAGGGATCTCGGGCCGCGAGAAGTCGCGCAGCAGCACTTGGAGCTTCTTGGTCCTCACCGGGTCCCGAGTTGTGAAGCCTTCGTAGAGCGTCAGCGCCAGCGAGTACACGTCGCTGCGTGAATCCACGCTCTTTCCCTCTCCCTGTTCGGGGGACATATAGGCAAGCGTGCCCACCAGATCCCCGTCGAGGGTGATCGAGGCGCGATCCTCCAGTTGGGCCACGCCGAAGTCCATGAGCCGGACGTCGACCGCGTCCCCGTCGACCAGCATGATGTTCTCCGGCTTGATGTCGCGGTGCACCACGCCGCGCTTGTGCGCGTGCTCGAGCGCGCGGCTCAGTTGGATGCCAGCCTCCAGGATGTCGAGATCGGCCAGCGTCTGTTCGCGGTAGTGCTCGCGCAGAGTCCCACCCTGGATGTATTCGGAGAAGAGGATGGTCCGGTCTTCTTCGCGAACCATCTCGTAGACGGTCAGGATGTGCGGATGGCTGAGCTTGGCCGCGGCCTGGGCCTCCCG
>Ga0182021_10010792_pt1 | contig 10840 bp, 7 predicted proteins | sample 612E3MmetaG_FD_120493 | JGI IMG/M metagenome (GOLD analysis project Ga0182021, IMG submission 120493) | Permafrost microbial communities from Stordalen Mire, Sweden - 612E3M metaG (Illumina Assembly) | ecosystem: Environmental > Terrestrial > Soil > Wetlands > Permafrost | place: Sweden...
ATGGGATGAGTGGACCGGAGTGCCGGTATCGACCTTACTGAAAGAAGCCGGACTTGAGCCCGGAGCCAGTGAAGTTGTTTTTACCGGCCTCGATGGATATCATATCCAGTTACCGCTGGAAGCAGTTTTGCAGGACGGCGTCTTTCTGGCGTATAAAATGAATGGTGAGATGTTAACGAAGGAAAGGGGATACCCGTTGCGGCTAGTCGTAAAAAGCAGTCTCGGCAACTATTGGATGAGATGGGTAACCAAAATAGAAGTTCAGCCTGCTTTAGTTACTTTTTCAAATTCTGCCGCGATTATGCGTGGTTTAGGCAGTAATGTACCGACAGCCGGTAATAAGCTGTGTTCCTGCCTGTTGAACGGTTTAAGAGGACCTTTTAAATTATAAACCGGCAGCGCATAGACAAGCATATATCATATAAAGCTATTTTTCCGCTGCTGCAGGTCTAAGTTAATTGATGGATGCCATTACGCGCTTTTCTTAACATTACCGGCACTACGCCGCGTATTGTTCTGCTTAGCTTTTACTTTGGCACGGGCTAAACGATTAAGCTGGTGTCTAACAGAATTACTCATTTTATTGATGCTCCAAATAATTTAATTTGCAGTTGATGATGCGCAGAGTCGAAATAAAGTGTCTTGATATCCCCGTACTCAAGGATATCAAGACACTTTTAATTATGCCTTAATTTTCGAAGATAATTGCCGGATACTGCGAATTTTTACGGTTAAAGATCGAATAAACGGTCTTTATCCTTCGAAATTCTTGCCCAGTTTTCTGGCTTTTCTTCTTCTGTTTTGTCGCGCATTGATGCGGGACTTAACCAGATGGGAACCTCTTTTGAAATGTTGAAATGCTACCATTTATTCCTTCCTTTTTAATAATTCAAGATTACCGTCTGCTACCATTATCATCGCAATAACGGCCATTGCCTGTCATTTAATTATTCCAGGTAATCCCTAAGTTTACGACTCCGGCTGGGATGACGCAACTTACGCAGCGCTTTAGCCTCGATTTGACGAATGCGCTCACGTGTGACTTTAAACTCTAAACCCACTTCCTCCAACGTCCGGCTTCGGCCATCTTCCAACCCAAACCTGAGCTGTAAAACTCTTTGTTCCCTGCTTGTCAAAGTCAATAATACTTCGGTAATCTGGTCTTTGAGTAATTGTTTGGAAGCGCTGTCCAAGGGTTGGATCGCATTATGGTCTTCAATAAAATCGCCAAGATGACTATCGGCTTCTTCTCCCATCGGCAATTCTAACGAAATAGGCAGTTCGGCTACTTTGATAATGCCGCGTACTTTCGCCGCTGAAAGCCCCAGCTGCTGTCCAATTTCACCGGCGGTGGGATCACGGCCATACTCCTGGGTAAGCTTACGGCTGATTCTTAATAATTTGTTTATTGTCTCGATCATATGCACGGGTACGCGGATGGTACGCGCCTGGTCTGCAATCGAACGGGTAATTGCCTGCCGTATCCACCAGGTAGCATAGGTACTGAATTTAAACCCTTTATGAGGATTAAATTTCTCCACTGCCCGGATCAAGCCGATGTTCCCTTCCTGAATCAAGTCCAGTAATGACATCCCGTGTCCGATATTCTTCTTGGCAACACTGACTACCAACCTTAAATTAGCCTCAGCTAAATAATCCGCAGCAACTTTTTCCGCTTTTTGGATGTCTTCAAGGTAATGATGCAGGTAGACCTCATTGGCATCAAGTTTTTCGATGAACGCGCGTTCCTGAACCAGACCGGGAATACCGGACAGTGTAGCCTTACGGCCAATTACTGTCAGCACTTTTTCCGGCAGCAGCGCGATTTCTATTGAAAGGGCGATCAGTCGTGCTTCCACCGGTTGCGGAGGTAAACTCAACTTGTCGGCAATGGATTGCACCATGACCGGGTCAATCACGCCGTCGATAGCATTCCTGAATTCATCGGACTTAATGGTTTGCTCGAAGCCAGTACTTGCCGGTAAACCCACATTTTCTTGAAGTTGTTGAATGATTTCCCAGGATGAGCCGAGGTCTTTTACTATTTCCTGAAAAACCTGGCTGGCAGAAGGATTTTTCCCCTGGTTTGCCAGCTCATGTTTGACTGCAGCAATACGCCTTCCAATTTCAATACGGCGGGCGGTAATTTTTTCATCTTTTGCGGTCAGGAGGGGGACACGCCCGATTTCGTGAAGGTAAAGACGCACAGGATCATCATCGACTTCCTGATTGTCATCACCGGAAACCTCATTTGCCGGTTCTTTGATTTCCAGGTCTTCTGCAGCCAGTTCGATTTCAAGCAAAGCCTCTTCCTGGGGGGCTGATTCCGGCTCTTTCAAGACATCTGACTCTAACTCTGACGGCGCTGAGGTTAGTACGTTAATCGTCATTTTTCACCTTCTTAATCATTCTACAGACCTCATTAACCGTAAATCTACAGCTATATGATAGTCATTGAGAGAAGGCTTGCATGGGTTCGTCTTCCGGAATCCCGATGGGGAAATTACTGAAATAAAGATACCGGCTAGTCGTTTTTCAGACTAATTACCGATTCTGACGTTTGTTTCTTCTAGCGTTGTTTTTAGCTTTAAGTAAATAGGCGTCACGTTTCGTCATGAATCGCTGGTGGGCTCTGAAATCTTTTAATATTCCACTTGTTTGAACCATTTTCTGAAAGCGGCGGAGCAGGGATTCCTGAGACTCTCCGGCATGTAAAGTAACATCAGCAGGCATTTTTAACCATCCTTTTTTTGCGAGCAAGCGCAAATAAATCCAAAGTCACCCGGGGGAAACCGGCAGCAGCCGATCGATAAGGACTATAGCCAGGGAAGTAAAAATAAAACCGGGGTGCGGAACATGTAAGCAGACAATATTGGAATAATGATATCACCGACATAGTCTAGTTCTGACTATACACTCACCCTCTCACAATGTCAAATATGAATAAAAGAAAAAAGAGAGCAGCTCATATCACGGGTATTAATTTATTCGTTTTCCGGAAAATATTTCTTTTGACAATCCGGACACATGCCGTGAGTAAAATCGGCCTGAGAATGCTCTTTGATATACCGTTCTACTGTCTGCCAATATCCTTTATCATCACGAATCTTCTTGCACCATGCGCAAATAGGGATCAGGCCGCTCAGTGTTTGTATTTTCGCCACGGCTTCCCGCAGTTCTTTGATCAGAGCTTCCTTTTCATTTTCCAGTTGAGCGCGATACAGGCCAACTTCAATCGCGATTCTCAGATCATTCTCCTCATATGGTTTAGTGAGATAACCGGCGGGGACAGTGTCTTTGGCTCTATCCAGTGTTTTTTCATCAACAAAAGCAGTGAGAAAGATAACCGGAACACTAAACTGTGATCGTATCTGCCCAGCAGTCTCTATACCGTCCATCCTTCCTTTTAGTCCAATGTCCATAAATATCATGTCCGGTCTATTTTCCTTTACACTGATGATCGCCTGCTCTCCGGAAGGCACAGTATCCGTTACCTCGTGCCCCAGTTTCTGCAGAGTGTTGGCGATATCCATGGCGACGATAATCTCATCTTCCACGACCAGAACTCTTGCATTACTCATTTAATCTCCTCCTTAGCTCGCGGGAAGGATATTTGATACTTTGTCCCATGGTTGCAATCGAGTTCTATCTTCCCGCCAAGCTGGCCTTGTACCAGATTAGTTACCAGCCGGATCCCCAGTGTCCCGGTATCAACAAGATTGATATTATCAGGCATGCCCACTCCGTCGTCACTTACCACCAGTTCTAATTCATGACCATTATCCTCTTTCAGCGATACCGATATCTGACCTTTTCTATTCTCCGGGAAGGCGTACTTGAGCGAATTGGTGACAAGTTCGTTGATGACCAGACCGCAGGGAACTGCCATATCAATACTGAGCAAAACTTCGCTTGGAACTACATTCACCGATACCCGGGAAGGACCGGCGGCATAGGACTTGATCAATCCTGCAATCAGTTCATTGATATAGTCTGTCATTTTGATACTGGCCAGATTATCCGACTGGTAAAGCTTGTTATAGACCAGCGCCATGGACTGAATACGGTTTTGGCTATCCCGTAACAGTGCAGCCGCATTTTTATCTTTAACCTTTCCTTCCTGTAAACGTAATAAGCTGGAGATAACCTGCATGTTGTTTTTTACACGGTGATGGACTTCTTTAAGGAGTGTCTCTTTTTCGCTCAAAGATGCCATGATTTTCTCTTCCGCCTGCTTGCGTTCTGTGATATCTGTAAAGAATGCAATAACGCACTCTCTTCCATCGATATTAGCTCTGGTAGCACTGATATCCATATAGATTACGCTGCTATCCTTCCTCAAACAAGGGAGTGTTACAGTTGTCTTTTCCCCTTTCGTCCGGGCACTAAACTCTGCCGTTATAGAGTCTCGAGAATCACGGGGATGAATATCGCCGATACTCATTTTTGTCAATTCTTCTTGCGTATAGCCTAACATTTTACAAATGGCAGGATTAACATATTTTTGTTGCTGGGTTTCGATATCGGCAATTATTATTCCTTCGGCCGCCGATTCGAAGAGCGTTTTATATCTTGCTTCCGATGCTTTCAGTGCTGCTTCGGCCTGTTTACGCTCGGTAATATTACGAATATTACATTGGATTACTCTGCGGTGGTCCACATCATAGACATTACTGACAAATTCTACCGAAATATTCCGTCCATCTTTAGTTTTTAACGGCAAGTCCTCATAGCGCATATAGCCTTTTTGCAGCAATTCCTGAAATCTCGATTTGCTGGAGACAATATCGGTGAAGGTCCCTATTTCCCATAATTCCCTGCCTTTGATTTCTTCAAGGGATAAACCCAATAAATCGTTTAAAAACGGATTTGCATCGTAGATTAATCCCGTCATTGCGTCAATTATAAGAATGCCATCCTTGGCTGATTCAAAGAGACGGCGGTAACTGACTTCAGATGCTTTCAGTGCTTCTTCTGCCTGCTTACGCTCGGTAACATCGTTATAAAGCACCTGATACTGCTGCTGTCCGTCCCAGAACAATTCCCGGCGGAAAACCTGTAAATGCCGGATGGCGCCGTCTTTGCGGATAATATCAATTTCAAAGTTGTCCGGATTTGATTCACCGCGGCTCAGTCTATTACTGCGCTGGAGATAATCCGCATGCGATTCCGGGGTGTAATGCTCATGCGGAGGGCTTGCTTTCACTTCCTCGAAATTTTCGTAACCAAAGATATCCAGCAGCGCCTTATTCAGATACATCGGTTTCCAGGTGTCATTAGCAATATAAATACCCAGGAACGAACTATCCATGGAGTTACGGAAATTTTGTTCTGACAGCTTTAAAGCTGCTTCGACCCGTTTTTGCTCTGTGATGTCATTATAAAAAGTCTGCAACTGCATCTTGTCACCCCAGAGCACGCGCTTGCCGGTAACCTGTAAATGCCGGATAGCGCCGTCTTTGCGGATAATGTCAACTTCTATCGTAGTGGGGCCGGACACTCCTTTTTCTATTTGTTTTTTACGCAGCAAGTAATCGGCGTAAGAATCAGGGGTGTAATGATCTATCGGGGATGTCAATTTTGCTTCTTCAATATTTTTATAACCAAATATATCCAGATATGCCTGATTTATAAACAAAATACAGTCTTCAGAATCCCGGATGCGAATTCCTGTTAACAAACTTTCCAGCGAGTTATGGAAGTTTTGCTCGGATACTTTCAGATCTTCTTCTGCCCGCTTGCGAGCCGTGATATTTCTGGCATAGATACGTATCTGATTTTTCGCTACCGGGTAAATTACCTGCTCAAAATAGGCATTGCCGATCTTTATTTCACGGATAATTGACCCTAACCACTTGGCATCCTGAAGCGTTTTTACCACTTGCGGCCAGTCTACCAGGAAGGGATGATCCAATCCCTTGTTACCGAGAACGGGAAAAATCCTCTCGGAAATAGGGTTTTGATACAAGAGGTTACAATCCTGATCCAACTCGAGAATGGGGTTTGGGTTTAATTCAGGGAAAGTGGCAAGATAATTGGACTTCTCTTCCAACAGTTTACGTTCGGTGAAATCTACCATAGAAAATACAATCCCTTTAGATAAATCATTTTTATCAAGGGCTGAGCTACTCAAAATGACATTTATTATCTTGTTGTCTTTGCGGAGTAAACGGGTTTCAGCAGTCACAAAATCAAGTTGCATGATTTTCAGATACATTTGTCCGACTGCCAGATACTCTTCCTCTGTCGGGAAGAACTTACGGGATTCAATCCCGATAATTTCTTCCCGGGAATAACCGATCATTTCACAAAAGGAATCATTGACTTCTCTAAAAATGCGGTTAACCATGATTCCCAAACCGATCGATGTCGTTTTAAAAATGACCTGTAATCTCATGGCGTTTATGTTTGATGTTTCTTCCATTTCTTCGGTTTCGATGTAGAGACGCCTGTTGACCATTAATACAAGATTAAAGAAAAGAAACGCATTCGCTCCTACGGTCAACATGACAAACAATGTATCAAACCGGCCGGATTGCAAGAACTGATCACTTGTCTGCGGTATCAATACAAATCCGATAAGTCTGGTAATACAAATCAAACCAATTACTGCGAAAGCAATCGCGACGCCTCTGGAGAAACGACGAATTTGCGGACTTACGCTTTTGAACATCAACCAGCTGCACAAAGAACTAATGAGCAATAACCCCGTTGAAACAAGATAATTTCGGGATGTTAAGTCATTATGAATATAAGTAAAGTAACTATCGGCGGCAATAAATATAGCACAAGCAAACAAGAGTAAAAAAACCAGCATTGGATTGTTTTTCATCCCGGCAAAACGCCGCAGGCCAAAGTAGAGAACCAGTGTTCCACCGGCCATCAGGCTGTTACTAAGTATTACTGATGTCCAGGGCGGCATTGAATATTGAAGAATAATTAGTATAATACCTGCGGTCATCAAAACCCAATCAAGCACCCAATAAAACAAGCCGGAGTATTTGTTGCGGTTTTGAAACCACAGGATAAACATGACAACCAAGCCGACAACATCGATGATGACGTTTGCGAACAATACGGTCTTCATATCAAGCGCTATCATTATCAACCTCCGACAGATCAATCATCGACGGAATTGGATACCGACCGAATCTGCTGCTATTTAGTTTCGATGCTACAACCTATGGCTTGACTCCCCTGCTCCTGCGGCCGATTCTCTATCCGGTGTCATAATAATTAAAACGTCAGAATTTGTTTATCGGGAAACCCTGACATCATAGAATTGAATTGATTATATTCCTTCCAATATTTACTTATCAATATGTATTCTGTTCATTTTCATCTGACCGGGAAAAAATTTTATACCTGGTTATCCATATGGATTGCCCGGGTAACATTACTTTTGTAAAATTATTACAAAATCTGGTTTTAAAGCCCCCGATTTTGTATACTGAGATTATCAAAACCATGCATCCATCTTTTTCACAATTCATCAAGGGGGCGAACAATGGTATTAGGACAAGCGCGTATCACCGATGAGGGCATTGCCCAGTTAAAAACAAGAATCGGCTCCTATTTTAAGGGAGAGTATCTCGGCGCTCACAACCACACGATGACCAGGGGAGTGATCGCTCACTGGTGTGACGGCATCGGCGATTATAACAATAAGCTCTACCGCGATGAAGAATACGCCAAAAACACCAAATACGGCTGCATTATCGCGCCTCCCTGTTCTTTAAATACGATCCTCGGCGTCACCGGGATGAGGGTGGGCGGACTGCCAGGTGTGCATTCTTTTCACTCCGGCTGGGATTGGCTCTGGCTGAAACCGGTCAAAGTCAACGAACCCATTTCCTGCACCTACCGCCCGGTGGACATCGTGGAAAAGAAGAGCGAATTTGCCCTGCGCACCGTTATCATTTATTCCGAAGGAATCTATCGCAACCAAAGGGATGAGATAGTAGCCCGGTGTATCGGCTGGAGCATCCGGGCAGAAAGAAAGGTCGCCAGAGAACAGGGGAAATATAAGGAAATCAAGCAGTATTGGATCGACGAGGAAATGCAGCGGCGCGTCGAATATATTCTGGATCATGAAGAGATACGCGGCGCCAGTCCCCGCTACTGGGAAGATGTGAAAGTCGGCGATGAAATACCGCAAATTGTGAAAGGCCCACTCTCCGTCGGCGAAATGATGGCCTGGGAACATTCCAGAGGCGGCGGCGGAGAGGTCCACTCCTTTAAAATACGGGCTTTAAGAAAACATCCGGCCTGGGGCTGGAAAAACCCGGAGACCGGCGTCAGAGAGACCATCGACCAGGTGCATGAACAGGATGATGCAGCTCAGGGCATCGCTATTCCGGCGGCTTACGACATCGGCGCCCAGAGAAATTCATGGGTCAGTCAGGGCGTTACCAACTGGATGGGCGATGACGGGTTTTTGAAGTCACTTTATTGCGAATACCGACGCTTTAATGTTTACGGCGACATTCAATTCATTAAAGGCAAAGTCACCAAAAAATACGAGCAGAATGCCGAGCATCTGGTGAATCTGGACGTCTGGAGTGAAAACCAGCGGGGAGAAGTAACAGCGCCCGGGCACGCAACAGTGATACTACCTGCCAGAGGGACATTCGACGGACAATTGTAGGTATTAAATACTAATATACGGACTGGATACCGGCTTCCGCCGATATGGAGGGCGGCAAGCAAAGCCCGCGTGATGGATTCAGAGAAAATTCCTGCTATTCTTCCCCTCTTTGTGGGACTAAAAAGCCTTTTTCAAAAGGGCGAGTAATTACATTTTGAATACATATTTTATAGTTTTTCAATACTTTCCACCGGAAATATATGAGGCATGGTCTGCTGGATCCCGTTTTTCAACGGGATGGAAATTGGGATAAAAAAGAGAGGGGTGCAGTTCAAAAACACTCCCTCTTCTTTTTTTACTTTATGTATCCAGGAGGTTTTAGTCCAGGCCCAATAATTTGGCCGGGTTCTTCTTCGCCATAAACTCGATCTCCGGTGCGGAAATACCGTATTTGAGAAGCAGCGCAATGAACATCCTCATGCCTTCGGCCGGTGAAGGATTGTAATATTGTCCCAGGTCGGTGCTTATAATACAATGCTCAGCCTCAATGTATTTGATCGCATCCGCCATCGGCTTGGGGTCGTTTCTGAAATCGGTTGGCAAAAATCCCACGTAGCAATTTTCGATGTAAGCGCCCATTTGTCCCAGACGCTTCAGTTCATCCAGCGTGAAACGGACCAGGCCGTTGGTCCACAATCCGTGCGTGACCACCAGCTTGTTTATCCCGATCTTCCGGGCCGCTTCAAATAAAACAAATGTTTCCTGCGGCGAGATGTGGCCGTTGGCCAATATCATATCGTATTGCTTGATGATTGCCAGTATTTTAGCCATTTCCGGCACCAGTTTGTTATTGGCATCCAGAATGGAGAATCCATCGCCTTCGAGACTAGCGCCGGGCAATTTCCGCATGTTCGCTCTGGAATTGAGCGAAGAATGAGTGGGCATCCAGACCATGCGGGTCCCCATCTTGGCCGCGGTTTCCAGGGCAATAATATTCAATCCTCCGATTTCATAATCGAGGCAGATGCCGCCGAAGCATTTTACCTCCGGGACTAGCTGGTTAACAATATCGGCAATAGGCGCTGTCGGGAAGTAACTGCTCTTCAGAACCAGCGCCCGCATCCCCAACAGGCGAGCCTGTTTGGTGGTTTCCAGGGCATCCATACGTCCCGGAATAATTATCGCCGGTGAATGATGGCAATGCATGTCAATTGAACCGCGGACTAGATCATCGATTATCACTATTCTTCTCCTGATTATTAAACTTAACTATTCTGTTTATTTGTTTTCTCTTTATTATAATGCGGCGGCGGCCCACATTGCTTCCTCGATGGCTTCTCTTATTTTCCGTGGTTTGACACAATCCCCGATCTCCGCAAAATCCAGATATTTACCAGTGAGTGATTTCGCCAGAGCATCATTCGGAGTTGAACCGGTGGATAAGACGACGGTATCGCAATCCAAGAAAATTTCCTTTCCGTCTTCGGTAATAATGGCAACTCCTTTGTCGGTAATTTCCTTAAATTGGGTGTGCGGATATACTTTAACGTTATCTTGTGACAATTTATCCTGGAAGTATTTTTTAAACATCCAGAATTTAGCCTCGATGGCCGGTTCGGGGAAGGTCAGGGTAACCCGTGCGCCTTTCTCCGCCAGGAAATAACAGGTCTCACAGCCAACCGGCCCGGCCCCGATAACGACAACCTTCTTCCCGACTTTTTTCTCGCCGGATAGAACTTCCCGGCAATTCACCACATTTTTACCGGCGATACCGGGAATGGGCGGAGCCCATGGTGTAGAACCGACCGCCACGATCACGGCATCCGGCGCGAATTTCTTCACAGCTGCCGATGTTGCTTTCTTGTTCAGAACTACTATCACACCGGCTTTATCTATCTGTACACTCAAATAAGTCAGTAAATTACCCAGATCCTGTTTGTCCGGCGGGATAGCAGCTAAAATCAATTGTCCCCCGAGGGCATTGTCTTTTTCCCACAGCGTCACTTTGTGGCCTTTCTGCGCGGCGATAATCGCGGCTTGCATGCCGCCCGGACCACCACCGATAACCAATACCTTTTTCTTTTTTGTGATGCGCGGCAGTCTGGCCTGGAATTCCCGCTCTTTGCCGACAATGGGATTAACGGTACAGGACATCGGCACAAAATCCACCATCACGTCTTCCCGGCACCGGCTGTCACAAATACAGGGAACGATATCTTCTACTCTGCCCTCTTTGACCTTGGTCGGCCAATA
>Ga0182021_10010793_pt1 | contig 10839 bp, 7 predicted proteins | sample 612E3MmetaG_FD_120493 | JGI IMG/M metagenome (GOLD analysis project Ga0182021, IMG submission 120493) | Permafrost microbial communities from Stordalen Mire, Sweden - 612E3M metaG (Illumina Assembly) | ecosystem: Environmental > Terrestrial > Soil > Wetlands > Permafrost | place: Sweden...
ATTAGTCATAAGGCTATCAGTCGGCGATGTAAGACTAACAGTGGGTGGTTGTGTATCTTTATTGATTGTTCGAATAATGGTCGTTTTATTGCCTACTATATCGGACGCTATGAGAGTAATGGTATTCAATCCTTCCGCAAGTGACGATTGGTAACTGAATACTCCGCCTGCACTAATAGGCACACTACTTCCATTAACTGTGAGAGTTACTGTGGTGGAGTCTGTGACAGTTCCACTTACATCGATGGTTTGCTGCTTTGTTACAAGGCTATCAATCGGGGATATGAGATTGACGATGGGCGGTTGTGAATCCACAATAACCAATCGTGAGCTCGTTGCTACATTTCCCAATGCGTCTGTGGCAACAACATCCACCGGATTTGTCCCTTCGGACGAAAGAGGGGCATATCCGCTAAACGATCCATCTGCATTGACAGTGATCGACACCCCATTTATTTTAAGCGTTACGACTGTGGAATCTTTCACACTTCCCGCCACAAGAATCGAGTCGGTAGAAGTAATTGCATTATTATTGGGTGTCGTAATAGTCAGGCTTGGAGGTGTGGTGTCTTTTATAATTCTTCGCGTTATAGAGGTTGCATTGCCCATTGTATCGGTAGCGACAATGGTAATGACATTCGTTCCTTCGACGGTGGAAAGTGTATAACTGAACGATCCGTCTATTCCTATGGAAACTGCATGGCCATTCACTTGTACGCTTGCGCTTGTCGAGTCACTCACTGTGCCGCTCACGGCAACAGTTGCATCCTTCGTAAGAAATCCGTCAAGGGGTTTATCGACACTCAGCACCGGGGGTGCGGTGTCTTTGATGACAAGACGAGTAACAGTCAAAGTTGTGTTTGCAGCATCGGTAGCAGTTATAGTTATGAGATTCCTGCCCTCTACAAGATTCACCGACGCGCTGAACGATCCATCAGCTGAGACACTGACGACGGTTCCATTTACTTTCAAGGTGCTTGCACCTGTTGCTGTTCCTTTGACCTGAATAGAAGCAGCACGTATAATCGATCCATCTGTCGGCTCTGAAACGACGAGTTGGAGAGTTGTTGTTCCTTTTCGTATAACAGTTCGTGTTTCAATGGAACTATTGCCGGCAGCATCTATGGCTGTAATTTTAATAATATTCGTCCCACCGCTCAATGACACTTTCTGGATAAAGAAACCAAAGAATTGATGCGGAACAAGAATACTACTTCCACCATTGACAGAGATATTTACTACCGTTGCTGTGCAATCGGTGACTTTGCCAGTTACTATGGCTATGCTATCACCCGTCGTAATGTTATTGAATGGTGTGAATACATCAAGATCCGGTGGTGCTGTATCCCGAATGACTGAACGTGTAATGGTTGTGGAGTTTTTCGCTGCGTCCGTAGCAACGACCAGGAGTGTATTCCATCCCTCTTTCAAGGGTACAGAGCCGTTAAATGCTCCCGTTTGATCAACCGGACATACCACACCATTGACTTGCATAGCTACCGTAGTCTGGTCGTGGACAGTTCCTTTTACACTGATGGAGTTACTCTTAGTCACCAAACCATCAGCAGGTTCGCTTAACGCCAGCGCCGGTGAGACATCATCCCTTGTCACAATTCGAGTAAGTTTTGTGGAATTCCCCGCAGCATCGTTGGCCACGATCGTTATCGTATTCTGGCCTTCTGCAAGGGCTATTAGTGCATTGAACGCATTATGATGATCGACTGATACCTGTTTACCATTGACGGTGACTTGCACCTGACTCGCGTCTGTGACCGTGCCAGTAACAGAAACTGTTGCCTGGTTAGTAATCAATCCATCGAGAGGTTGTGTGATGGTAAGTACAGGCGGCTTACTATCTCGCACTACTGTGCGATTGATTGTAGTCTGATTTCCTGCCGCATCAGTCGCAATAATTGTGATTGTATTGCTCCCTTCGGCAAGTGTAAGATTATTACTGAATGACCCATTGGAAACTGTAGAACTTGATCCATTTACTTTTACTGTTACCGTTGTCGAATCCTTTATTGTTCCACTGACAGTCACGGATGTCTGGTTGGTGATTAGATTGTCGCTTGGCGATGTTAGATTGACGATGGGTGGTTTTGAATCCAGGGTTACTTTCCGAACAACACTTGAGCTGCCTCCTGTTGCATCGGTTGCAATAAAATTGATGGAATTACTTCCTTCCGCCAAGGATACTTTTCCACTAACAATACCACTAGTATTGACGGTCAATAGCGACCCGTTTGCTTTGACTGTTATGGGAGTAGTACCTGTGACCGTACCACCAACTGATATCGGAGATGTTTTTGTAATAGATCCATCAGTTGGTTGAGTAATACTCAGAACCGGAATTGTTGTTCCGGCTTGTCCGGTAATTTCGATTGTAAAATAGGAACCGGGCGTACTCGAGAGATTTACCTCGATAGTATTATTGGCATTCACCGATACCACGCGCTGGAGTGATCCCACTTGTTGGTTGAGATCAGACTGCTTTATAATCTGCACTCCATTGAGTGTTACTGTTCCGCTTGTAACACGATTTGAACCGTTCGGTGCTCCATTGGTGAGAGTGAGCGTGTATGGAGCTTTCGCTCCTTGTTTTAAAACAAAGTTATCTTGATATGTATTGGATTTGCCGGTTGTCCGATCGTAACGCTTGGGACCAAATATAGTAACGTTAGAAGCTTCTGCACAGAATACGATGGTTACAATAAACAGGAATAGTGAAACGATCCTTGACATAAATCCTCCCATCAAAAATATTTATGATGAAGTAGTTATTATTATTTTTCGGTTGTTAGTGAATGGTGACGAGTACCGGATAATTTGTGTGTCGGCACATTGGCTCGAAAACTCATAGTCCTATTGGTTGGATAACACAATATGACCTCCCTGAAAAGCACACTTCAAGACACGCTTGTGTTACATCAATTAAAAATATACTGCGATGGAAAAAGAAACGGTTGCTTTACCCTCATACAACGGTATGATTATTTTTCTTTCCTGTCAACTAAAAAAAGAAAAAAATATTGGATTTTATATTTTATGAAAGTAAAGAGCTGGTAGTTAACAATTGATAAATCATGTTTCGCGGGACAATAATTTTTCGAAGTGCCCATGCTGTTATTGAGTAAATTCGTCCATCTACGAGATGGACTCTACACTTAATTCGCTCCCAAGGTCTATTTAGCGCGTTGACTTTTCGAAGCTGAGTCTCGACACTTTCAGTACCCTTACAGTCCCAACAGGATGTTTGGAACGAAGGAATTAACCGCTGAGAACGCGAGGAGTCGCAAAGGCAGAATCAAATTTATTTTTAAACAAAATCAGTTACTAATTGTATATAAATTTATCACTCATCATTCTCAATTTAGGACATTTACTTCTGAAGAGTAAATATGTCCATCAACAAGATGGACTTTACACCACAACGTGAATTTGATCCCGCCCAACAAGAAGGCGGGTAAAAAATCAAATCCCTACTTTTTATCCGGCAGTTTCGCGGATTACTTCCTCCAGTGATGTTTCACCGCGTTCTGCTTTCTCTATTGCAGCCTGGCGCAAGCTTAAAAGTCCTTCGGTCTGTGCATGCTGGCGCAATTCGTTGGCTGTGACATTGCGTGCGATCATTTCGCTTAATCCATTATTAATCGGCAATACTTCATACACTGCTGTACGACCTTTGTATCCAAAGCGGTTGCAGGATGAACATCCTTTAGGAGCATAAAAATCGCGCTTTGCTTTATTATCCAATCCCAATTCCGATAACTGTTCAGCTGTAGGTTTTGTGAGTTCGCGGCACTTAGGACAAAGTTTTCTCAGAAGGCGTTGAGCAAGAATCATTTTTACTGATGATGCAACCAGGAACGGCTCAACTCCCATATCGATGAGACGTGTAATAGCGGAAGGTGCATCGTTTGTGTGAAGCGTGGAAAACACAAGATGACCTGTGAGTGCGGCTCGTATAGCGATTTCTGCTGTATCGCCATCGCGGATTTCACCGACCATGATGACGTTTGGATCCTGACGAAGAATTGAACGCAACGCTGCCGCGAATGTCAAACCAATGTCTGCACGGACATGTGTCTGGTTGATTCCGGGAAGATTGTACTCAATCGGATCTTCGATAGTGGTAATATTAATTTCCGGACGATTGATATAATTGAGTGCCGCATAGAGTGTCGTAGTTTTGCCGCTTCCTGTAGGACCGGTGACGAGCACCATCCCGTATGGTAGATGCACGATTTTCTTAAACACATCTAAATCCCGTTGCTCGAATCCCAATTTTTCCATATCAAGTTGAAGCTGCGATTTATCGAGAATTCGAAGCACAACTTTCTCTCCAAAATCTGTCGGGAGCGTAGACACGCGGATATCGATAACGCGGTCTCCTTCTTTCACTCGAATCCGTCCATCCTGCGGGCGTCGCCTCTCTGCAATATCAAGATCAGCCATAATTTTTAAGCGGGAAACAAGCGGCTTCGATTTATCTATTGATGGATGAAGAATTTCGTGCAGGATTCCATCGATGCGGTAACGAATGCGAAATTTTCGTTCGTACGATTCAACGTGAATATCGCTTGCTCCCATTCTGACAGCATCTGAGATAATACGATTTGCTAGATCGACTACGGAACCATCTGACGAAAGTTCTTCCAGCCGTTCCTCATCATGAACGGAAACAACCTGAGAATTACTCACAGCGGATCGAGACATTTCAAGGTCTGATACTCCATACAGGCGACGAATGGCATCGGTGAGTTCGGCATCCGGAACAATCTCAGCCTTTACCCGCTTACCAAGAAGAAACATCAAATCCGAAAGAAGCACGGAAACTGCCTCTTCCCTCATAGCAATGACAATTCCGTCGGTTTCTACACGCAATGGAATTACTGATAAATCGACAGCAGTCTGTTTGGGAATGAGGCTAAGTACTTCAATTGGAACTTCTATTGTGCGTAAGTCAACCATGATTGTATTAACTCCGAAATTGTTTCTTGAAAATAAAGAACAACACATGCTGTAATTGCAAGAAAAGAGCCAAAAGGTAATTTGGACTCACGCAGCATTCCCCGCCTTCGCATCAGCCAGATACCATATACTGAACCGCCAAGAGCGGCAAGCCATAATACAATAAGAAAATTTTGAAATCCAAGAAAAAGTCCGATAACGCCCGCTAATTTTACATCTCCCCATCCCATCGTTTCTTTCTTAAAGAAAAGGTTGGAGAGCAGAAGGATGATGGTGATTATAACTAAAGAACCTATCGATGATGCTATTGCACTCACAAGTACGGAACTATGTACAAGCGCTTTCATAGCCAATCCAAGGATGGCTCCAATGATAACTATTTGATTTGGGATGATGAGATGCTTCCAATCGATGATTGCGATAAGAAGCATCAACAGGCAGAAGATAGACGAAAAAGCAAACTCTAATGTAATTCTATACTTCAGCAGCAAAGCGACTATAATTCCGGCACAGATTATTTCTATAAGAGGATAGGAAGGCGATATGCGTTCTTTGCAGTACCGGCAGCGACTACAATTAAGCGCATAACCAACAACAGGTATAAGTTCGAACCACGTCAGAGGGTGATTACATGAAGGACAAAAGGAACGTAGCGCGAGTACTGAAATCCCTCGCGGCAAACGATATGCGCAAACATTGATAAAACTTCCAAGCGATACACCGAGCAATGATGATATGAGGATTGATTCGAGCATGTATGAACATCAGTGGTGAGTAGTGAGTTTAGAGTTATAAGTGATGAGTTATGAGTTGCGAGTTTTCAAAAACCGTCTACTTTTCACTTATTACTGATAACTCACAACTGATTACTGCTTTTTTCAGTCCGGCACTTTTTCTTTAATGACGCCAGTCTGATCTGCCTCCCATACATTGAACGTACCATTATTATTAAAATCTACAGTCGATGTGGCAATAGCGACAAAGCTCTTCTCATCAGCCGAGATGACCTCAATCTTGTAACGAGCCTGACCGCCTTCGCTGATCAATTTCGTTTGTTCAAAACCGATATCAGTCAAAGAAGCTGAGTAGCGGTCATTCTCAAATTTATAACTTTGTTCCAGTGTAATTACCTGCTTCAGCATCAGCTTTGCTTCGGTTGTTTTGGCTTTCGTGACAAGTGGTAATAATTTCGGCAAAGCCAGCAGCACCAGCACACCGATAATAACGAGAACAACCATGAGTTCCGTGAGAGAAAAACCACGGTTTTGTAAAATAGAACGAGATCGTTTCTTCATCGTTACCTCTTTAAGATGAATTATTACTTGATCAGGGGAGATACACATTTTCATTCTCAATATGCAATCTGCCACTGTAAAAATCCAGTGGAAATAAATATTATTTCTTTTTGTCTTTACCCGCCTCCAACCACACTGACGAGATCGAACATCGGCAGATACATCGATATCAGGATCAACGATACAAGGATCCCCAATAGCAAAATAATCACCGGCTCTATGACCGAGGAAAGCGTCTCAACTTTTGCGTCGAGCTCTTTCTCATAATAGTCTGCAACCTTGAGAAGCATTGTATCCAACTCGCTCGTCTCCTCGCCCACTGCAATCATTTGCGCGACCATAGGCGGAAAAAGCTTTGATTCCACTAGCGGCTCTGCAACGGTTCGTCCCTGCTTTACATGTTTCAACAGAGAATCAATTTCCTCGCGCACATTATCGTTGGTAAATATTCTCTGTGTAACGCCTAACGCATCGACAAGAGATACCTGTGCATGGAGTAATGTGCCAAGCGTTCGGCAAAATCGGGCAACATAGTTTTTCAATACGACATCGCCTGCAATCGGAATGTTGAGAATCCATTGTTCAGCCTTTTGTCTTGTCGCCGGACTAAGGATTACTCTTCGCAAAATCACTATTCCCAGAATTATCAAGAACACAATATACGGTCCATACCCAACAACATACTCACTTAATGAAAGGACAATTTTTGTTGAGTAGGGCAATTCGATCTGAAAACTTTTAAACATCTCGGCAAATGCCGGAACGATGAATACCAATAAGAAAGAAACTGCACAAATAGACACAGAAAGAACAAGCGCTGGATATGTAAGTGCCTGGCGGAATTTACGTTTGAGCGCATTCATTTTTTCAAGGTGAGTTGCTAATTGCGCCAATACTTCAGGCAATCTCCCGCTTTCCTGCCCGACCTCTACGGTTACCACAAAGAGGCTGTCAAACACATCCTGCTGCACTGCAAGAGCACGAGCAAACGAATTCCCTTTTCGAATCTCATTAGAAAGATTTTCTATAACCTCTTTCAATCTCTCGCTCTTTGTCTGCCGTGCAAGCACATCGAGCGACCGATGCAGCGAGACACCTGCTTGCAGCATCACTGCAAGCTGCGTGGAGAATTCCGATTTCTCTTTTTCTGTCACGCGCTTGCGGCCACGAATTCTTTTCAGAGTGCTGAGTGGTCCTTCTTCTTTGTGATTAGCGATTGGTTGTTTCATATGTATTATATTTATCACTACTGTTCGAGATAAATAGGTTTGACAAGCTTAAATTTTAATATCCTTTTTATTTGAATAACTTTTTGATCAATTTATAGTGTAGGTCTACTCTAATAAGTTTTCATTATTGAATATGCTGTCCAAATTGTTACACAAGGTGTCATTTCTTTTGTCTTGACACAAAAGAAATGACTAAAGAAAAAGTCAAGACTATAGAAAAATATGGGTAAAACTGCAGCTCACTTCGTTGCACAAAATAAACTCTCCCGTTCCGACTTCGTCGGTAACGGGATCAAACAGTATTTTGTGCGGCCACTTCGTTCGCCTTGTTTTATTTCCATATTTTTCTAAGGTCAATTATTAACCATTTTGGATATGTGTGTGTATTTATCATTTATGAATTTGAGATCGTATGAACAACGAACGCGAACTCGATGCAGGTGCTGCATCTATTTGTGATGTGTAATCCAATAGTGTCGATTGAACAAGTACTGAAATATGAAAAAGAGTTGCGCCCTCTAAACTTCCACCTAGGGTATTTTCTTCTACCACTTTCATTTTTAGGGTCCCGGCTTTTCGCGGTGTCATATCGACATCATTTCGCATGATGGTTTTACCATTGTAGCTGTATCGAACAATTCTGCCGACACTTTTCGATAGCACAAAGCTCGTATCTGTATGTTCAATTATTTCTCTCGATTGTTGTATATCAAAGGCCATCTGAAAGAGAATTCTATTCGTCTCGCTTTTCAAGTCGCTTGTACCGGACCAAGTAAGAAAAAGTTTATTTGTGAACAAAAACAATGAGAGACTTAATCCGATAAGGATCGATCCTACGATAAGGACGACAAGAACTTCTTGTATTGTAAAACCGTCTTCTTGTTTAATGACATTAAAGAATTTCATAGATTATTATCGATATTCATCATCAGGAAGATCAAGCATTTCTCTTTCTACGTCACTCATAAACAATTTTCTTCAGCATAATAATTTCTTTTGATTGATCAGAGGATGATTTTACAGTTATCCTGATTTCTATCAACGAATTGTACCGATCAATATTCTTCGTAAGAATAAATCCGGGCTCGGATGTTTTGATTGCATTGATATAATCCTGATGGGCAATAGTTGTACTCATTTCCGATTGAGCCAACATAAGCGCCTTCGTTGCCGTCATAGATTTTCTGTCGAACATCATTGTTCCCATGGTTCCGATCAGCGGAATAAGAACACTCAGGAAAATAGCCATAGCGATGACGGTTTCTATCAGTGTATAGCCGCGTTCTGTTTTCAAATTATGATTAACTTTCATAAGGCATTAGTTTCAAAATTGTTATTATTTTTCTTTTTTAGAGCAAGCCTTCTCTAATAAATTTTAAGTACCGAATATGAGGTCAAATTGTTACACAAGGTGTCATTTCTTTTGTCTTGACACAAAAGAAATGACTAAAGAAAAGGTCAAGACAATAGAAAAATATGTGTAAAACTGCGGCTCACTTCGTTGCACAGAAAAAACTCTCCCGTTTCGACTTCGCCAGAAACGGGATCAAACAGTTTTCTGTGCGGACACTTCGTTCGCCTTGTTTTACTCCCATATTTTTCTAAGGTCATTTATTAACTATTTTGAATAAGTGTGGCTAATTATAACCAATCTAAGATTTGCAACTGCGATAAACTATCTACCCCAACTGTCATTAATGCACTTTTGGGCAATGCCTCTCTGTCAATCCGCGCACTTCTCAGCCAACCTAAATACGTTGTAGGCGATTGATAGAAATAGAAATCTTTTGTCTGCACACATCCATCGACCGAACCATCAAGTGTGATTGGAGTATTCGAGACAACAAATCCGGATATTTTTGCTCCTGATTCAATATTCAATAGCACAATGTTCTGCGTGTTATCTTCTGCACTTACGATGATGGTACCTTCGACTTGTGCACCATTCTTTATCTGGATTCCCTTTCGTGGCTCATTGTTATCTTTTTTTACATACGAAATCAATGTGGAAGGATACAGCATCTTTGCTCCTCCTTCAATTTGAATAGCCGGTGCAATGATTTGTGCTGAAAGAATCGCGGCAGGCTCAACAGTAATTTCCTTGCGGCTATACAATATAGCTCCGTCGATATGTGCAATGTTTTTGATTCTCATACTTTGAGAAGACACAATGCACACTAATCCATCAATATGGACATCTGCACCAAACGTTACTTCGCCATCAATGATAATGTTGAGAGGAACATCACGACGCATCAACGCACTGTCTATGATAGCATTTCCTTTTACAAATATATATTTCGTTACGGGTTTGATTGTTCCACTTGAAATATGAAGGTTTGATTCCGATTGTAAATACTGGATGCTGCCTTGTTCAGCACTTTGCGGAAATGTACCCCCCAGTAATGCGTTATAATAATCATATTGTTTTACAAGATCGAAATCTTGAATATCTATTTGGGGATCACGCTTTACATTTCCCTCAATTGGCATTATTCGCGGAGTCGGATAGTTTGAAAGTGTTCCAATCGATACACCCGCAGGACCCACAATTACATCTCCTTTGATGTGCGTTAAGCCTGTTAGAACCAATTGGTGACTTTTATTAGAAAATACTAAAGCGTTCTTAAATCGTTCTGTCGGTGTTTGTCCTGCCAATGCAAAACGCGTTTCATTGATCCTTCTGAATGATCCGATCGAACGTACATATAAATAGGAGCCCCACCATTCAATAGTTACACTCGTCTTCTCACCATCGGATAAGTCATAACTTCGCCCTGTTGTTTGCCCAATCAACGGCAAATCAGATTTTGATTTCAATTCTGCAAATATTTTTGATATTCCACTTTGTGCAGCATAATCTGCCTTGACTTTCGCTGTGGCCGTCTGGATATTCTGTCGCTGAAAATACTGTAAGGCAAGAATGGAAAGAATAACAACCGATAGTATTGTTATGAGAAAAAGAATTGATGGTAGTGCATAGCCTTGTTCTTTACCATAAAATGCCTTCAACTTTATTCTTGAAAGCCGTAATATGTTATGACTCTCCCTTTGCATAGTCTTGTTTCTCTAAATTAGAACATCCATCTCAAAATACTTTGAAGCTTTTTATTCAAACGATAGGCTGGTTTAAGATAAGTTATTTCAAAAGAATTTGCTGGAAAATATTGAATCTTGACCTGCGCCCCCGGATTATGTCCCTATAAATAGGTGAGTGGTGATCTTTACCCCATAAACGGGACATCAAGTTAAGTCATAGTGAGTTGTAATTCAAATTGCATCGGTGATAGATTACCAAGCGTAGAATGCAATCGATGTTGATTATAAAATGTTTCAATGTA
>Ga0182021_10010795_pt1 | contig 10838 bp, 10 predicted proteins | sample 612E3MmetaG_FD_120493 | JGI IMG/M metagenome (GOLD analysis project Ga0182021, IMG submission 120493) | Permafrost microbial communities from Stordalen Mire, Sweden - 612E3M metaG (Illumina Assembly) | ecosystem: Environmental > Terrestrial > Soil > Wetlands > Permafrost | place: Sweden...
CAGGCAACTTTTGGAGCAGTCGCTCTTTGCCTATTTCTCGAAGGTCCAAGTAAACGTAGTCTTTGCCTTCCACGCCTCGGCCTTCATTTATCTCGGTTAATATTGCTCTTGAAATAATGTCTCTTGGGGCCAAATCCTTCAAAGTCGGCGCGTAACGCTCCATAAACTGTTCGCCCTTACCGTTTCTCAATATTCCGCCTTCGGCGCGGGCAGCTTCACTGATTAGAATTCCAAGCCCAAAAATGCCAGTTGGATGGAACTGAACAAACTCCATGTCTTGGAGCGGAATAAGAGAATCCATTGCTAGTGCGAAACCATCACCGGTGGATGCAAAGCCGTTTGATGTGGTTTTGTAGATTTTTCCGCATCCGCCTGTGGCTAATACGACTGCTTTAGCATGAAAAACCTGTGGCTTGCAGGTTGCAATGTCGTAGCCAGCTATGCCGCAGCAGTGATTGCTTGAAAATAGCAATTGCACTACGAAAACTTCATTGTAAAAGTCCACTCCCATAGCTAAGCAGCGGTCGTAGAGGGTATCCATTATTGCTCTTCCTGTACGGTCAGAAACGTAACAGGCTCGTTTCACTGGGGCTACACCATAACCTCGCGTGTGACCCCCGAATCGGCGTTGCTCAATTTTGCCCTGAATATTTCGGGTAAAAGGTACGCCCATATGTTCTAATGTGATTATGGCGTTTGGAGCTTCTTTTGCCAAGATTTCTGTTGCATCTTGATCTGCCAGATAATCGCTGCCTTTAACGGTGTCATACATATGCCATTCCCAATGATCCTCCTCTTCGTTTCCAAGGCTTGCAGCTACTCCACCTTGCGCAGCCACGGAGTGGGAACGCGTAACATGCACTTTGCTGACGACTGCAACTTTGCAGTGTTCAGCTGCCGTTAATGCAGAGTATAATCCTGCAATTCCGCCGCCAACAATCACAACGTCATATTGATGAATCAACTGTTTAGTTACCTCAAAAAATTTAGATTTCGAATTTTTCAATAATCCTGTTTTCTTTTTCGCCGGTGATTTCTGCAATTACATGGAAAAACTGTTCAAGGCCTGAGTTCACGATTCTAGGTTTTAGTAACTCGTCGATTTGGTAAACACCTGCTGAATTAGACATTTTAATTTTTATATTAATTGGTTTTTCGCCATTTTTTGCATTCTCGACACATTCAACCTCAACTTTCTCAATTGAAAGTGCTGATACTGCGTGGATGTCTATTTTGCCCGCTTGAAAAGGTATTCGTGCTCTTCCCGCTTCCATGTCTAATGCGTCAGCGATGCCCACTATGCCCGCTTCTTTCGTTAATATTTTTTGAGTTGGTTCATTGCTTGGCGGTTGCTCGTGGGATACGATGGCGTGCAGAACCTCTGAGGTGATTATTGCCTGTTGTTCTTCGGTGTATGTCGGGGTTAAACATTTTTCAAGAAATGCCAGAGCCAAGGTTACACTGTAGTTTTCATGGTTGTATCGCTGCACAATCATGCCTAAATCATGAAAGATTGAGCCTAAAACAACAACTACCTCAGCATCGTCGTTTTGCATTTTGTAGTTTTCAACTATGCTAGGTGTTATGAGTTCCTTTTCGATGAGAATACGTAACAGTCTTAGTGCGAGGTTAGATACAATTTTGACATGCGTGGGGCCATGGTCAGTGTAGCCCATTCGTTCTATTGCCATGACATTAGAACATTTCCAGTAGGTTTGGAGTTTCTTGTCTTCTTTTATTCTTTCCATTACTTGCTTGAGTTTGATGTTTTTTCGGTAAGGTATGTTAAAGACATAGGACACGTGTCAGGTACACCAATAAAATAATTATTCGAAATATAGATTTAAACTTACATCAAACCTCTATTACGATTCATTTAGTTATTTAGGAAAAACAAGAAGGCTAAGAATCGAAACAGTACAGTTACAGCTTATCAGATTGATGATTTTTTTTAAGCGCCTGTGAGCTGTATGGCTTCAAGTTAACGTCCCAACTTGTCACTAGATCATTCGCATAACCCTTCACATGCCTAAACATCTTCTCCTCAAGTATTTCATCTGTTCCTTCAAATAATTGCATATTTTTTTCTAATTGCATTTGGGAAATCGGGCCGACTCGGTAGAGAATCTCAGGTTCATGACCATCATTTTCAAAATCCTCCTCACTAAATAGCATGTTTTCTTTACAGTTTGTTTCCAGCGATTGAGCTAACTCGCGAAAATTCTTTTTCGATGGCTCATTAGAAGGATTGATTGTGCCCTCAAAATATTGTGCACCTGTCATGTTAATTTGCGTAATTAGCATGTGTTTTTGCAGATTATTCCCTCGGTAATCCTTATGGACCACGGCTTCCCAGTTGAAAAAAGTGTCCGTTTTATTCGGTGAGATATATCCTGAAGAAAACCCGACAATTTTTCCTTGATGTTCGGCGACTACGCAGGTGTCTGAGAAATCTTTAGCTAAAAGGAAATAGGTGTATCGAGAATTTAACCCCACATAGGGTCTGTTGGCCGTAAGGAGATTGTATACTTCTTTTACATCTTGTAACGAGAGGTTTCTAATTTTAAATTTAAAATTGCTTGGTTTAGTCACTCAAGACACCTTAGATTTTGTTTTTTTTTCTCTCCTTTCCAGTCTTGTATTTCCTTCAGGTACAAGTGATATCGTGTCACTTTCATCTGTGAGTAATTTTTCAATCCCTATCTTAGCTTCACTTGGTTCTTTTTTTAGCTGCATTGTACATTTGTCGCAGTTTTTGTTACATGAAATGGCTTTGTAGTTTTCTGGTTCCTGGTATGTGGTAATGACACCTTCATAATTTCTTAGGACAACTTTGTTTGTGTTCCAAGAGACAATGTAGTTTGGCATAACAGGAATTTTTCCTCCGCCTCCCGGAGCATCTATAACGTACCGGGGTATGGCAAATCCGCTTGTGTGGCCCACAAGACTTCCCATTATTTCAACGCCTTTTCCAATCGGGGTCCGAAAATGACTGAGCCCTTCAGAGAGATCACATTGAAACAAATAATATGGTCGCACTCTATTCTCGACGAGTTTTTGGTTGAGTTTCTTTATGATTTGTGGGCAATCGTTTACGCCTGCAAGCAAAACAGACTGGTTTCCTAGCGGTATTCCAACGTCAGCTAACTTTTTAAGGGCTTCTTTAGAGGCTGAAGTGAGTTCCCTTGGATGATTAAAATGTGTGTTAAGCCATAAAGGATGATGTTTTTTTAACATTTTCACTAGAGGTTTGGTTATCCTATAGGGAAGAACAACAGGTACTCTTGAGCCAATTCGTATAACCTGGACATGTTTAATGTGATTTAGCTCTGTCAGAATCCAATCAAGATAATTATCAGGCAACATAAGCGGGTCGCCGCCGGAAAGCAAGACGTCACGTATCTCACGATTTTTTCTTATGTAGTAAATTCCTGCTAGTATTTGCTCTCTTGAAGGTATATAATCAGGGTCACCTACCCTTCTTTTTCGGGTACAATGTCTACAATACATTGCACAGCAGTTACTTACCAAAAAAAGTACTCTATCAGGATATCGATGCGTGATCCCCTTTGTAGGGCTATCTTTGTCTTCATGCAACGGGTCTTTCATGTCGCATTTTGAAATTTTTAATTCAGCCGGGTTAGGAAACGCCTGCTTGAAAATGGGATCGTTAAGGTAGTTTTTTTTGTCTATTAACGAAGCATAATATGGAGTAATGCATAGTGGGAATTTACGGATTGTTTTCTCAAGTTCGCTCTTTTCCTGTTCGGAGAATGCAATATCAGTAAACTCTTCAAAAGCAGCGATGGTTTTTATTGAATTATTTAGTTGCCACTTATAATTTCTCCAATCGGTAACAGTAGCCCGAGAACCAACCTTTGTCTTGATATAAACCCTAGGGCTAACGAGACCCTCATTTTTTTCTTCAACAATCATTTAAGCTATTCTCCAAGCTTTAATCGTGATTTCAGATTAGCTCTTAAGTGCATTTATTAGTTTTTGATAAGTGAAATTCACCAAGAAGTTAAGTGGCCAAACCTTATAGCGAATGGATTTTGCTAATTTAGTGAACTACGCTTCTCAAAAAAGCTTAATGCAAAATCAAGCCCTGACGGAACAAAAGTGTAAACAAATACCCTCAGTTATCCGTACAAAAGAACAATTTACCTATTAATACTAAGTCTCCAAAGAATTCCGAACATGCGTGACATGCGATAAGACGAAGTCTTGTTCCACTATGGCTTTGTGTATTAAATCTTGTACTGCAACGTTCAAATTGCCATTGTAGTAAGGTCTTACGATTTTTTCCGCAAACTCGGTTAATAATGTGGCAGAAACGTTATGGAACTTGATATCCACTAAGAGATCTTTCTCTTCAATTTGCAATACCGCTGATTTTTTCATAGATAATCACTTGAAGTTCACGGATATGCTTCAAATTGTTTAAAAAGAAAGCGAACAAACTAAACCGCCGAATAGGGGAGACGTAAGTGAAAGTGAAAAGTTCAGAATAATGAGTTAAAAACTAATTTGAATAATTCTATTCGCTAAAGCTTATGTACCCAACGTTTGCAATCGCCTTTGAAATTCCAGCGGAACAGCGTTAATTCAAAAATGTTCCAAATAAGCAAACATATTAAAAGTTAGCCTTTTTAAGCAAGCTAAACATTCTTTTTTCAAGTCAAACGAGGTTTAACGTTTGGGAAAGAAAAAGGTCTTAAATGAAGGCGCAATCGGCGAGTTAGTTTATCCTGGACAAGGCGAAATCTTAGGCGTAGTTGTGAAACTGCTTGGTTTTGACCGCATCTTAGTTAAATGTCAAGACGGTGCTGAACGTTTATGCCGCATAAGAGGGAAAATGAAAAGACGAGTATGGATACGCGAAGGCGACATTGTCATAGTTTCACCTTGGGAATTCCAAACTGACAAACGCGGCGACGTAGTTTGGCGTTACACACATTCACAAGCAGATACACTAAGACGCAAAGGCATCTTAACAATTTGATTATTTTTATATTTTCTTCATTATTTAATAAGAACATACGTTAATTTTTTTAGGAAATCTCTAGTAATTCATAACATTGTTTATTCTGCTTGATTGGTTTTAAATACCCTGAAAGCACTTAGCAATGTTGATTATATGTCACGTAAAGCCCAAGAACGCATTGCTCACACCGAAAGAAGGATAGAGCGGAGAGATAAAATGTTAAACCATGACAAATCTAAGGAACGCGCCACAGTTGAAGAGGTTTTTGACCAAACCACACGCATGGTAGTTTTTGACCTCTTGAACAGCGGTGTTCTTTATGAACTCAACGGGGTTGTCAGTTCAGGCAAGGAAGCCCGGGTTTACTGGGGCACAACCAAGGAAGGCATTGACTTAGCCGTGAAGATTTACTTAACTTCTTCTGCCGAGTTCAAGAGGGGAATGCACAAGTATATTGAAGGGGACCCGCGCTTTAAAGATGTCAAACATGACACTCGGTCACTGATGGCTGTTTGGGCACAAAAAGAGTTTCGGAATTTAAAAGAAGCTACAGATGCAAAGGTACGTGTCCCAAAACCTATCGCAGTAAAAAGTAACGTTGTAGTTATGGAGTTTATTGGTCAAAATGGTGTAAGTGCGCCTTCTTTAAAGGAGCAACCGCCAGCTAACCCTGAGCGAGTTTACAAAATAATAGTTACCTCTGTTAAACGTCTCTACCAGAAGGCAAAGATAGTTCACGGCGACTTAAGCGAATACAACATTATGATGTGGAAGGGCAGACCTGTAATTTTTGACGTGTCCCAGTCAGTTTCTATTGAACATCCGATGGCTGACTTCATGTTGACGAGGGATTTAACAAATGTGAATAGGTTCTTTAGTAGGTTAAATGTTAAAGTTATTCCAGTTGAAGAATTTCATAAAATGGTTGTTGGTAAATAATGTCCCGTCCAGACATGTTTGTTAGAATCCCAAAAGAACGCGTTGGCATATTGATTGGCCCCGAAGGCAAAGTTAAACAGTACATAGAGGAAAAGCTTCAGGTTAAGCTTGATGTTGACACTGAAGGCAGCGTCACAATTACGCTCTCAGAAAACTCAACAGACCCATCATTATTGTTAAAAGCAAAAGATGTTGCCACAGCCATCGGTAGGGGCTTTGCACCTGAAGTAGCTTACCGCTTGATACGAAATGAAGATGAAATCTTTGACCTCGTAGACTTGCGCATTATTTTTGGGCGATCAGAATCAGATATTAAACGCATCAAAGGCAGAATTATTGGCGCTGAAGGCAAAACTCGAAAGCTAATTGAAGAATTAACTGAGGCTGATGTGGTCGTTTACGGTCACACCATTGGGATAATTGGCAGTTTTGAAGAGGCTGATGCCGCACGAAATGCAGTACAGATGATTATTGAGGGCTGCGAACATCACACAATGTACAATTATCTGCAGAAGAAACGTACAGAACTCAAAAAGGAAAAACTGCAGTTGTGGGAGAAGCCGGAAAGCAAAAGATAAACTATTCTTTTTTCAACAATTTCAAGCCTTGAAAACTGTAATGCTGAATATTAAAAGAAAGAGACATTTTTATAGACTCGTGTGGGCATTGCGAAACAGTTTAAAAGATGGCATAACAACCTATCCTTAATAATTATTAAATGGTTGGTGGAATGTTGAGCGACAATTACGCGCCTCTAGTTGGAGACAGTTATGCTCCTGATAAGATAAGAGTAATCATACCGGTTGGTGGAAAAGCAACACGCCTCTTGCCCTTAACGGCTGAAACAAGCAAAGCATGCCTACGCTTATTAAACAGGCCGCTAGTTGAGTTTTCTCTGTTGTCGCTTGCAAGCCAAGGCATACGAAACTTTATCTTCGGAGTAAAAGGCTACACCAACTACCGAGACCTCTACGATTACTTTGAATCAGGCTATGGATTCAGCGCCCGCTACAACATCAGGCCACGCATCCACATAAAATATCAGCCAAACGTAGAAGATTTTGGAAGCGCTGATTCAGCAAGAATAAACATGGAGTACTATGAACTCAACAACCCGGTTTTCGCGGTTCAAGGCGACAACATTTTTGATATCAAAGTAAAGAATCTCATTGATTTTCACAAAGAAAAATGCGCCGCCTTAACCATAGTTCTGCGGGAAGTTGAAAACGTGGAAGGCTTAGGAATAGCTGACATCGACAAAAACGGTCGCATACAACGATTTGTCGAGAAGCCCTTACCTAAAGATGCTCCCAGTAACCTTGCGAACACAGGGTTGTACGTGCTCTCGCCTGAAGTGAGAAAGATCTTTAAGGAAAAAGGCGTTCAACAAATATTGAAAGAGAAAAACAGGTTAGATTTCGGTTACGACTTCATTCCCTATGTGATCCAGTCTGGACGCCCAGTTTATGGTTACACGTTGAAAGGCGCCTGGTTTGATGTTGGAACACCTAAAAACTACTTGGAAGCCATGAAAAATCTGCTACACGGCAACTTTTGCACACTCAACGATTTCGGCGGAAGACTAAAGGAAGGAAGCCAAATCTGGGTCCAAGGCGAAAGCGGCGACTCAGAAAAAAGACGCCAAGAAATCATCCAAAAAATAAAACAAAAGAAAATCACTTTAGAAGGCTCTGTTTTGATTGGAAGGCACTGCCAAATTGAAGATGGCGCAAGAATAGTAGATTCCTGCATTGACAACTTTACACGAATCGGCAAAAACGCCGTCGTAGCTAACTCTGCAATAATGGACATGGTGATAATTGGCGACTGCGCGGAAGTTTACGATAGCATAATTGGCAGACACGTGGTTGTAAAATCAAGCCAACATAAACCAACAAAAATAACTGCTATCTCAGTAATTGGGGATGATGTCAAACTTGAAGAAGGTTGCTCTCTAACCGCAACAAAAATTTACCCACATCAGACGATTCGAGGAGAATTCCAGAACCAAACAATAATAGCAAACTAAGCCTTGAACCATTTAAAAATCAAATACTTCACTTTTTCTGTAGCCAAATCTGGCACAGCAATAATGAAGCGTTTACGTACCGTCGTTGCTAACCGTCCTGCTTTAACTATTTCGGTTGCTGAAATGTCTGAACCATCCTTCTTTACAGATACCATGTATGGTGCGTGTTCAACACCTGGACCATACTTGTAAACAGCAAAGTCGCAGCCAAACTTTATTCCCGGCGTCACAATTAGGCCGCTGTCTCTTAGGTCATGGTAAACAGCGTATTTTTCCTCGAACTCATCGTATAATTTTTTAGCTTTTTGCCTTAGCTTTTTGAGGCTAACACTGGCCGCGTCGGGATTCTCGTAAATAGTTATCTTTTTGTTCTCAAACAGGTACAAACCTTCCATCAAATCTAAAATCAATGGAACATCAAACTCTGGAATTTTCGGTTTAGGAATTCCAAGCGGCTTACCATAATACCCTGCCTTGTAAAGTTGGGAGCCTTCACTGGAGTCCCACACAACTAAGAAGTTCTCAATGAGTTCAACTTTGGTTTTTGGCATTGAAGTCGCCCTTGTTACATAATGAACGATAGCGTTCGTGCCGCATCTGCTGCATCTTGAGCTTTGTCCGCGGAATTTTCTAGCAATTGAAGAACATCTCGCAGAAGTAGCAATACCGGAACGTCAAGTTTGCCGCTTAGAACTTTGATTGTTAAAGCTCTGTACTGGTCATCAACAATTCGCTCAGCGATTTCAACATCTTTGGCTTTTTCAAGTGTTTTTTGTGAGCCATAGTTTAGAACCATCATTGTTTCCCTAAGTTTAAGCACTGTGTCTAAGACAGCTAAAGAAAGTTTAATGATGTCTTTCTTGACGTCTACCTGAATATTCCAATTATGTTCCATTATTTCGACTAGATAATACGCAATTCCTTCAGAGAAATCAGCTATTTCACTTGATAAATTTGTAAATCTTAAGAAGTCTTCGCGGGCAATTAAAATGGCTCCTATCTCGGCTAGCTCTTGCGATACCATGCGTCTTGCCTTAACAACTTCTTCTTCACCTGTTTTGATTTCGCTGAAGAGTTTTCGTGCGTTTTCCTTGTCACCGCTTGCAAAATACTCAGCTAGTTGAGGGATTTTCCTTGACACGTCTACGACTTTGCGTAAATTATCATTGCAAGCGTTTAACGCTCTCCTTTTAACGCGTTCTTCAGTTTCTGATGGAAGTACCACTCGTTTCTCCCCGCTCATAACCATCTCTAATTTAACATTCTAAACTATCAGGCATGCATTAAAAAAGCTAACTACTTAGGTGTTGATAATGCTCCCTAATTGCTCAAAATTTATTTTCTGTTCAAAGTATTTGTGCAATCGCTCTGGCAAATCCTTGATTTCTGTTCGCACTTGCTGCCATGTATCACGATCTCGTATGGTTACGGTGTCATCTTTTAACGAGTCGTAATCTATTGTTATGCCTAATTGTACACCTGCTTCATCAGCTCTTGCGTATCGTCGACCAATTGAGCCTGTCTCATCAAGTTCAGCCATCAAACCCTCGCTAGCCAACAACCTCTGCACTTGCAAAGCTTTGGTATCTAAGCCGTCTTTACTCATTAAGGGATAAACACCGACTTGAATTGGAGCAATGGTTCTAGGAAAACTCATGACAACTCGGTCATCTTTAACGCTATAAGCATACTCTAACGCGACATAGAATAGTCGATCAGAACCAAAACTTGGTTCCACAACATGAGGAATAAAACGTTTGCCACGAACAATCGTTTTTTGACGGCTAATATCCACTTGGTCAGACTTTATTTCGTATTTGTCAACCATTAAATAGCCCTGTTTTTGCATTGCATCAGCAACTTCTTGAGCAGGAACCTTAGCTACCAACGCAGCTACTTTTGCAGCTTCACCTTTGTAAACTGGTCCAAGTTTAGCCATAATTGGCTTTACAGTAAGCTCTTCTTTTTCTGCGGGAGTCGCGAATTCCTTGTAAACGGTCATGTCTACGCCACTGGCTTTCATATGACATGATAAATCGTAATCAGTACGGTAAGCATGACCTGAAACTTCTACCCAGCCCCAACGGTCAACAAGAACTTCTTGATCAAAGCTTTGACTTGAGTAATGGGCTTTCTCCCAGGATAGTTTTTCTATAAACCTTTGCTTCTCTGCTGGAACGCCAATATCAACCAGAAGCTTTTTTGCCATTGCCATGAAAAAAGCTTGCCATTCAGATCGGATTACTTTCTGATTGAGAGCTTCTCGAACAGTAAAGTTTGTTGTGTCCTCGCACTCTTTGAGCCTTGTCTCACAAAGGAGAATAGGTAAAACTTCGTCGTCTACTTCTGGAAGGAAACGACAACATGGTTCTTCTGGGTCAAAGAAGAATTCTAAATCGGAAATCGTGAATTCTCGTAGTCTGATGAGTCCTTGCCTTGGTGAAATCTCGTTGCGTAAAGCATGACCAATCTGGATAACACCGAAAGGAAGCCTCTCTCGTGCCGCAGTGTAAAGCCTGTTAAACTCAACGAAAATGTTTTGTGCAGCTTCAGGTCTGCCATAGCCAACAGCGCCAGAATATGGCCCGATCGTGGTTTGGAACATTGTTAGGTATCTTTGGGGTTCTCCGAATTTGTCTTTGCAGTCAGGGCAAACTACTTCTTGGCGCTCAATCGCTTCTTTAATTTCTTTTAGAGTCATTTTTTCTGCTTCAGCTGAACTGATGCCCTTTTCTTCAAGCAAATGATCAGCACGGAAACGTGTATGGCAGTTTTGGCACTCAACCATAGGTTCCTTAAAATGATCGACGTGACCTGAGGCTTCGAAAACCTTTCCTGGTGCAATCACCGAGGACTCCATCTCGTAAATGCCTATTTTCTTAA
>Ga0182021_10010796_pt1 | contig 10836 bp, 12 predicted proteins | sample 612E3MmetaG_FD_120493 | JGI IMG/M metagenome (GOLD analysis project Ga0182021, IMG submission 120493) | Permafrost microbial communities from Stordalen Mire, Sweden - 612E3M metaG (Illumina Assembly) | ecosystem: Environmental > Terrestrial > Soil > Wetlands > Permafrost | place: Sweden...
CTCGCGCTGGATGGCCTTGAGCTGCTCGCGCAGGATGTACTCGCGCTGGGTCTTGTCCATCTCGGACTTGACCTCGGACTGGATCTTGCCCTTCAGCTCGAGGATCTCGATCTGGCGGCCGAGCAGGCTCGAGACGAGCTTGAGGCGCTCGAGCACGTCGGTGGTCTTGAGCAGCTCCATCCGCTGCTCGGTCGAGAGGTCGGGGCTGTAGGCGACCATGTCCGCCAGCAGGCCCGGCTCGGTGATGTTCCGAGCTGCAACGGCCGCCTCGGGGGGCACCGGGGCGCCGTTGGCCACGTACTGCTCGATCTGGGCCTGGACGGTCCGCATCAGGGCTTGGATCTCGATGCTGTCGGGCGTGACGTCGGGCAGTTCCTCGACGCGCACCACGATGTAGGGCGACGTCTGGGCGAAGCCGAGGACGCGCAACCGGCCCTGGCCCTGCACGATGGCCCGTACCGTTCCGTCCTGGAGCTGCACGACCTGGGCGATCTTGGCCAGCGTGCCGACCTCGTAGAGCTCGGAGGGGCTCTCGATCTCCTCGCGCTCTGCCTGGCGCTGGGTGACCAGCGCTATGGGGCCGCTCGCCGCCACCGCGGCGTTCAGCGCGGACACGCTCTTGTCGCGCCCCACCTGGAGAGGCACGATCATCTCCGGGAAGATGACGGTCTCGCGAAGGGCGACCAGGGGCAGCTCCCGCACTCCGGGGACATGGACGCGGGGTGCGTCCTTCCCGGCGGGCTGGCCGTCCTGCTGGGCGGTCTGCTCCACCTCGGGGACGCGCTGCTCGTCCGTGGGGACGTGCTGCTCGGCGTCCTTCTCGGCTGGTCGGTCGGTCATCGGGTATCTCCTGGTCGAGTCGTGACCACGCGGGTGGCCACTATACGTGTGATCGGCGGGCGGGCGGGAGTTTTCTGGTGCTCCACCGCGCTGGGTGGCACCGAAGGGGCCGGACCGTCCCGGGAGGGGCCGGCCGCGGTTTCTTCGGCTGGATGGTGGTTCGTACCGACATCCATTTCGGATGACGCGGGAGGGGGATTCTCTCCCCGGACCTCGATGGCGGAAGCGACCTCCTCGGCCTGGCTATCGTCGAAGAGCGCCTCCAGGATCCGGGTCCCGAGGCGTTCCTCGAGCTCGAACAGGAGGCGAACCCCGGCGAGATTGACGCCGCGCTCCTGGGTGAGGCGGCGAATCCAGATGATCCGCCGGATGTCGTTCTCGGAATAGAGGCGAATGTTCGTCTGTGTCCGGGCGGGCGCCAGCAGACCCTCGTCCTCGTAGATGCGAAGCGTTCGAGGATGAGCGTGGACCAGGCCCGCTGCCACGCTGATGACGAAGCAGGGGCGGCCCGGATCCTGCCGGAATCTGCGATCGGACACCGGCGCGCTACTTCGCCTCTCGCCGGCTGTTGCCGGCCGTCTGGGTGTTGCCACTCAACTGGCCCCCGCCAGAGGTGATCCTGATCTGGCGAGGCTTGAGCTCCTCGGCCTTGGGGATTCGGAGGGTGAGCACTCCATCCTCGAAGGTGGCGGTGGCTCTGTCCGGCACCAGGCCGGCGGGCAGGCTCAGCGTCCGCATGAACCGTCCTCGGCGGATCTCCTGGAGGACCAGGTTGCCGTCCTTCTCGTTCGTCGTGGTGCTGGTGTCTCCGGAGATGGTGAGGGTTGAGCCCTCGACGGTGATGTCCACGTCCTCGGGCTTGATGCCGGGCAGGACCGCCTGGACCACGACCTCGTCATCGGAGACGAGCACGTCCATGGGCACGAGCTGCTCGCCGCCCATTGCCCAGGTCCGCGGGTTCACGAAGCTCTCCTCGAAGAGCCTATCCATGGCCTGGCGAAGCGACACGAGATCCCCGAGGGACCCGGAGCGTCGAATGATGGTCATCTCTGCACCTCCTGACCGGGCTGGGCCCGGTCCGGGTCGGGTCCTGGCTGTCCTGGCGGGCTCCTCCTTGAGCCGCCGACCGACCCGATCAACATGGCGACACCATAAAACCCTGACAATCTCGTTGTCAAGAGTGTTGTGCCAGATGCAATAGGGCGGCGGCGGTTCCCGGGCCGCGGCCGGCCGCTCAGGTGCCGAAATCGACTTCCCTTCCTGGGCTGGACGGGCTCGGCATCCGAAGCGACGCGAGGCGGGGGAAGGCGCGGCGGGCGACCGGGGGTCGTCAGCGGCCGGAGAAGTAGTCCTTCATCGGCCCGAAGTAGTTGTCCTGCCAGCCGCCCTGTTCGTACTGTAGCTGGCCGTCCGGGACGTTGCTGTGCCGGAGTGTCAGGCGCGTGCCGCCCTCGGTCGGCTCGAGCAGGACTTCGATCTCGGAGTCGGGGTCGGAGTCTTGGAACTCCGTGGTCCGCCACGTCTGGACGATGCGCCGATCCGGCTCAAGGGTGACGGTGCGGCCGGAGATGTAGCCGTCGCCGGCCTGGTAGGCCGCCCCCTCCCGGGCCTCGATCGTGGACTCGGACAGCGTCATGGCCGTGTGGCCGTTGCTGCTCATCCACGCCTCGTAGACCTCGTGGGGCGATGCCGGGATGATGGTGACCAGCTCGAAGTTGTAGCCCATGGCAGCCTCTCCGGCAAAGGGCCTCGGGCGAGTGCCGGAGCGCCCGCCCGGGCGTACGGGAGCGTGGCCTCAGCGAGCTGGCTCTGGCACCCCGCCCAGCAGGATCTTGTGGAGCTCGCCCTCGCATTCGGCGCGGCCGACGCCGATGACCTTGTCGCCCTTGCGCAGCTCCGTGTCGCTCCGCAGCGGTACCGCCTTTTCGTTGCGGATCACCGCGAAGATGGCGCAGCCTTCGGGGAGGTTCAGGCTGCCGGCCGAGTGCCCGATGGCCGGCGAGTCGTCGCGCAGCTGGGCTTCGATCAACTCGAGCTCGCCACCGCCCACGACGCCCAGGTGCAGCAGCTCGTGGACCGGGATGTCCGACTCGATCGAGCCCAGGATCATGCGCGTGGGCGACACGATCTCGTCCACGCCGAGGTGCTTGAACAGGGGCTCGTTCTGGGGGTTGTTGACCCGGGCGATGGTCTTGGGCACGTCGAAGTGGTGCTTGGCCATCTGGCAGATGACGAGGTTGTCCTCGTCGTCGCCCGTGACCGCCGCGACGATGTCGGCGCGGTTGGCGCCGGCCTCGCCGAGGTACTTGCCCTCGCAGCCATCCTGCGGGATCACGACCGAGCCGATCTCCCCGGTGATGAAGGCGGCCCGGGTCCGATCCTTCTCCATGACGGCGACCTCGTGGCCGGACCCGATCAGCTCGCGCGCCAGGAAGTAGCCGACCTTGCCGCCGCCGACGACGATTACGAACACGTCAGCCTCCCCTCGCCATCACTACGGCCGCTGCCCGAGGCTGGGCCGCCCGCCTGCTGCGGCCCCCGAGGCGACGCCGACACGACTCCCCGCCCGGCCCGGCCCATCCGACGCCACGCTCGGCCGACCGGCGGACGGGTGCGGATGCTCGCTCCCCGGGGTCTCCGGTGTGTCGATGCCGGGTCCGACCTCCATGGGCATATCCAGGTGGCGCGTGATCTCGCCCACCATCATGTTGGTCCGGCAGATCGTGGTGACTCCCAGCTGGGCATAGGCCGCCGCACGGACCGGGTCGTTGATCTTGGCGATGACTTGCGGGATGGCCAGGTTCTCCGTGGCCACCTGGGCTGCCATGACGTTGCGGTTGTCGCCCTCGGTCAATGCCAGGAACACGTCCGCGCCGACGGCCCCGGAGCGGCGGAGGACCTCGTCGTCCGTGCCGTCGCCCCTTACCGCGGCGCCCTTGAAGCTGTTGGGCAGGCGGTCGAAGGCCGCCGTCCTGATGTCGAAGACGATGACGTCGTGACCGGCGGCGTCCAGGTGCTCGGCGAGCGTGGACCCGACCCGGCCGCAGCCCACGATCACGATCTTCATTTCGACTCCTCGGCCATCGGCTCCCGCACGACCCAGACCGCGCAGGGGGCATTGCTGAATGCGTATGGGACCGCCCGCCCTATCGCGAAGTCGCCCCCGAAGCGAGTCCGATATGGAAGGCCCAGGATCAGCAGGTCGGCGTCGCGGGCGGCCGCTTCATCGACGATGGCGGCTCCCACGTCACGTGCCTGGATGAGGACCGACTCGAGCTTGACGTGGGCCTGCTCGGCGATCCCCTCCGCGGCGTCCAGGACCTGCTGAGCCTCCTCCGATCGCTCCGCGATATCGGCGTCGAGCGGCTGCGTCCAGTCGAGCTCCACGACATGGACAGCGACGAGCTCGGCCTGCGAGTGGCGGGCCATTTCGACGGCGAGCCGGACGATCACGGTATCGGTCGGACCACCGTTGACGGCTATGACGGCACGCCTGAAGACCGGGTGGTTCGCCTCAGGCACCGACTCTCCCTCTTCGCGGACGTGTCGCCGCTCCCCGGCGTACGAGCCGGAACGATACCACCACCCCGCCCCGGGGGATGGGCGCGCGACGGCCTCCCGTCAATGGCTCCGCCCGTTCTCGGCAGCCTCCAGTGTCCCCTCGTGCCGCGCCAGTTCGAAGGCCGTGTTCGAGGCGTCGTCGCGGCGATAGGGCACGTTGATGACGATCGTGTGGGGTCGGCCCAGCAGCATCGCCCGCAGTTGCTTGGCGGCCTGGTTGTAGAGGATCCGCTCCCACCAGCTCCGGGCCACGTACTCGGGAATCACGACGAACGTGATCGGCATGTCTGCCTGGTCGGGCCAGGTTCGATCGATGACGTCGAGGTAGGCCAGCAGCGGGGCGGTCAGCGCTCGATAGGGCGACTCGACCACGACGAGAGGGATGTCGGGGACGGCCGACGTCCACTCCTGGCGCAGCGCCTCGCTCGTTTCCCCCTTGTCCGAGACGTAGACCGCCCGTATGTCGGTGGTGATCGACCGGGCCACGTTGAGCGCCTGGATGACGGCCCGGTTCACGCCGGGGATCGGGATGACCACCCGATTGTGGCGGTGGGGCTGTGGGACCGCCGCTCCGGCCCTGATCGCCAACTGGCGGGCGGAGGCCGTGTACTGGCGGTTGATGAAGACCATCATCCCGATGAGGAACGGGATGAAGATCAGCACCATCCAGGCCCCATCGAAGAACTTCTCGCTCGCCACCACCACGAAGACAACGGCTGTGAGGCACGCGCCCAGGCCGTTGACGATGCTCCGCCAGGCCCAGCCGGAGCTCCGCTCCTTCCACCAGTGCACGACCATGCCCGCCTGGGACAGGGTGAAACAGATGAACACGCCCACGGAGTAGAGCGGGATCAGTGCGTGCGTGTCGGCGTGGAAGGCGAACAGCATGCCGATGGCCACGGCCGCCAGGACGACGATGCCCCAGGAGAAGGCCAGCCGATCGCCCCGGAAGGCGAATGGACGCGGCATGAAACCGTCCTGGGCCAGGATTGCGGCGAGGCGCGGGAAGGCGTTGAAGCTGGTGTTGCACGCCAGGAAGAGGATCAGCGCGGCACTGATCTGGAGCAGGACGAACGGGACCGTGCCGTCCCCGAAGACCGCCGCCCCGACCTGGCCCATGACCGTCGCGCCCTGGTCCGTCGTGGCCCGTACGCCGTAGTTCATCCCCACGAAGGTCATGCCGATGAAGATCGTGCCGAGAAGCAGGGCCATCATGATCAGCGTGTTGGCCGCGTTCTTCGACTCCGGTGGTTTGAACGCCGGAACGCCGTTCGCGATCGCCTCCACGCCGGTCAGGGCCACCGAGCCTCCGGCGAAGGCCTTGAGCAGCAGGAAGATCGTCAGGGTCTGCGACTCTGCCGGAATCGCGTACTGCGGTGCCGGCAACTGGTGGGCGGTTCCGGTCACGACGTGCATGACCCCGACCGCGATCGCCGACAGCGCCATGAACACGAACAGGTAAGTGGGCGTGGCGAAGATGTTGCCGGACTCGCGGATGCCCCGGAGGTTGGCTGCCGTCACCAGGACGATCACGGCCGCGCCGAGCTCGACCTTGTAGGGCTCGATCGCCGTGAAGGCCGTCCCCAGGTTGGCCAGGGCCGAGGCGCTCGAGACGGCCACGGTCATGACGTAGTCCACCATCAGCGCGGCCGCGGCCACCAGCCCGAAGCGCTGGCCGAGGTTGTTCCGCGCTACGACGTAGGCGCCGCCGCCCGAGGGGTAGGCGCGGCAGACCTGGCGGTAGCTGAAGGCGACGATGGTCAGCATCAGGGCGATCGCGGCCGCAACCGCGAGGGACCAGGTCAGGGCGGCCATACCTGCCAGGATGAGGACCTTGAGGATTTCGTCCGTCGCGTAGGCGGACGAGGAGATCGCGTCCGAGCTGAATATCGGGAGCGCCAGCTTCTTGGAGAGCCGCTCCTCGATGTCCTGCTCGTTGGTCAGGGGTTTGCCAAAGGCGATGGCCCGCAGGCGCGCGATGCGGCGCCCGATCAGCGTCCGGGGCTCGCTGGCGGCGGCCTTGGCGATCATCGTGCCGGGTCCGGCGTACCGGAAGAAGGCCGAGTGAGGTCGCTCCACGACCACGCGTCGGTCACCGAGTTTGCGGCCGGTCAGGGGAGATCGGGGCACGGACATCCGGTGCGGGACCTCGCTGCTGGCGGCACTCCGGTTGCCTCGCCCGCCCGATCGGGCGGCTTCTCAGCCCGTCCGGCTGCCCGAACTCAACCGGTCCGGCGTGGCGCGACGGAACGCCGCTAGGCTAGCACGATGATCACCGGCCGATGGGTCTGCCGACCGACTCATCGGGGTCCCGGCGGGGGGGTCAGGCGCCCAGGGCCAGGCGCTGGCCGAGGAACCGCGGCAGACCCGCAGCCATGATCGCGGCCTGGGTCGCGCCGATGTCGTATCCCACCCGGTGCCAGGTGGCCGTTCGGGCCGTCAGGTCCAGGATCATGTAGCTCGCCAGCGGGTTGCCGTCCCGGGGCTGGCCGACGCTGCCGGGGTTGAGCAGGAGGCGCTCCTGGCCCAGTCGGAGCATCGTGCCGGCAAGTGCTGGCCGCGCCGTCGTCGCGCCGCCCCGGCGGCGAAACCAGACGGGCTGGTGGGTGTGGCCGACCAGGCAGTAGGGCATGCCGATCTCGGCCAGGCACTCCCCGGCAGCCGCAGCCGAGAAGAGGTACTCGACCAGGGGATCGCGGGGGCTGCCGTGGACCAGGGTGAAGGCCGACCCAGGCGGCTCGAGCGAGAGCGGCAGCGCGGCCAGGTAGTCCCGGGTCTCCGCGGTCATGCGCCCACGCGTCCATTCGATGGCAGCTCGCCCCTCGGGGTTGAACCACTCGATCGGGAAGGTGCCGCACACGCCGGCATCGTGGTTGCCCCTGACGCCGACCGCGCCGGCGGCCCGCAGGCGCTCCACGACCGCGTCCGGCTCGGGACCGTAGCCGACGATGTCGCCCAGGTGCCAGATCGCATCGACCGTGCCCAGCGATCCCATGACGGCGTCGAGGGCTGCCAGGTTCGAGTGGATGTCCGACAGCACGGCAACGCGCATTACGGCCCTCAGCTCGCCGGCCGCCGCCTGGCCGCCGGTTCGCGCGGGTAACGCGCGGGAGTGGCGGCGATCTTCTCGACCAGCACCAGCACATGATCCTCCAGGCCGGGGATTGCCTGCTGCTCGCAACCGGCGATGCGGCCTCCCAGCGGGCCGAGCCATCGTTCGGCCTCCGCCAGCTCGGCCTCGAGCGGCCGGCGTTTCCAGGCGACGAGCAGGCCGCCCTCACGCAACAGCGGCAGGGCCAGCTCCGACAGCTCCGGAAGGCCCGCGACGGCTCGGGCTACCACTGCCTGCCACCGGTCCCGCTGCGCGGGATCACGGGCCAGGGTCTCCGCCCGATCGGACGCCACGTGAATCCTGTCAGTCAGGCCAAGGGCGTCCACGGCCGTGACCAGGAAGCGGGCCTTCTTGGCCACCGAATCCAGCAGCAGTGCGCTGGAGTGCGGCAGCGCGATTGCCAGGGGCAGCCCGGGAAAGCCGGCGCCGCTGCCGATATCCACGAACTCACCGACGCCCGCACGGCGGAGCACTGGAAGGGCGGCGAGGCTGTCCGCGACGTGTTCGACGGCCATGGCCACCGGATCGCGGATGCCACTGAGGTTGATGGACTCGTTCCAGGCCACCAGCAGCGGGACGTGGTCGGCCATGGCTGCCAGCAGTTCGGGCGGGGGCGCGTGGGCTCCGAGAGGGCGCAGGCCGTTCTCGAGCGCGGCGAAGAAGCCGGGCGGAAGCGGCGGGAGGTCCGAAACGGACGTCGGGAGCGGATCCCTGTCGGGACGAGCGGTCATGTGCGACTCCCGCTCCTCACCGCCAGGCCGCTCCCGGCATCGCATCTGCTCGCACCCGGCGTCCCTCGGTCTTCCCGCGCTGGTCCGGTTCTCGGCCGGGTTTCCCAGGCCCCTCGTCGGCGCGGTTACCCTCTGGCGGTCCGCTCTTGCGGTGCGGAGGTCGCACGGTAGAGGGCCGGCCGGCCGACGTCAACGTCGTTATCCACAGAATCGAGTGAGTAATCCCCGAATGTGGAAAAGCGTGCCATCGCCCGGCCCCCGGTGGACAGGCTGGTCCGGATTGGCCGGGTGTCCATCTGCTCCCCGACGCTTCCGCGACCCGGGATTCAGACCTTGGCGCCGCGAACGGGCTTGCCGAGGGCCCGGCGAACCACGTCGAGGACCTCCTCGATGTACTGATCTGCGTTGCCCTGCTCGGCCGCGGTGCGGACACAACCCTGGACGTGATCCTCCAGGATGAGCAGAGCGACGGAGTCGACGGCCGCCCGAAGCGCGGCGGTCTGCTGCAGGATGTCGACGCAGTACTCCCGACGCTCGATCATGCGCTCGATGCCGCGCACCTGTCCCTCGATCCGGCGCAGCCGACGGATCAGCGTGGCCTGGTCCCTGGAATAGGAGTGACGGAACGTCGAGTCCGCGTCGGATATCTCCGTGTCGGTCTCGATGCCGGCCTCGTCGCGGGTCGGTCCCCGAGCCTCCGGAGCCGCGGGACGGACGGCCACGGCGGCGGCGATCTGCTCGCCCATGCCGGCGGCATCCTCTCGAACACTCACTCGATCATCTCCTGTCCGGATCGCCCATTCACGTGCCCGTTTCTCCGGTTCCTAGAGTCGGCGCCAGGGCGGGGCCGATCCGCCGAGGGTTCAAGAGGTGGTCCTGCCGCCTGTCCGCCCCCGGTGAGCGGCTGCCATGGCGCGGTCATGATACCCCCGGGGAGTATGCGCGGCAAGCGGCGGGGCGGGCTCTGCCGGCGATCCGCCACCGCCCGCGAGTCGGGGTTCGCGGTCCGCACGGCGGACGCGACCGGCCGATGGCCGGCGTCTTCGTCCCGGCGTCGAACGGATAGACTTTGACCGTGGACGAGCAGGCCATCGAGCAGCGACCATCAGGGCCCGCTGCTCTCCGGGAGGAATGGCCCGAGCACGGGTTCGCCCATGCCAGCGAGGCCGAGTTCGCCCGAATCCTCGACTTCTACGAGGTCGCCTGGGAGTACGAGAAGCACGTGTTCCCGATCCTTTGGGACCTCGACGGCAACGTCCTGGAGAGCTTCGCCCCGGACTTCTTCCTGCCGGACCTCGACGTGTTCGTGGAGCTGACGACGCTCCAGCAGAGGCTCGTGCGCAAGAAGAACCGGAAGGTTCGCCGTATGCGCGAGCTCTACCCGAGCCTCCGGATCAAGCTCTTCTACGCACGCGACTTTCAGGCCCTGATGCTCAAGTTCGGGCGCGCAGCCCTGGTGAGCGAGCTGAGCGGATCAATGGGCCAGGTGCAACTCCGCGAGGAGCGCCCCGACGACTCGACGCCAGGTCCAGGCCCGCTTCCGGCCTTGGCCGAGCCACCTCCCGCCGCAGCCGAATCTGCGGTCGGCCCGAGGAGCCCGATCGGTACGCACCAACGCAGCGGGCGGTCGTCAGCCCGGACAACCCCCAACTCAGCCGTCAAGTGAGGGATCGCCAACCCATGCCACCTTCATCCGACCTGCTGTCCGACGTCTCGGAGGTGCTGCTGACCGAGGAACAGATCGCGGCCAAGGTATCCGAGCTGGGCCGTCGCATCAGTCTCGACTACGCCGGGCGCGAACTCACCCTGGTGAGCGTCCTCAAGGGCTCGCTCCCGTTCATGGCCGATCTCATGCGCTCGATCGACCTGCCGCTCCGCATCGACCTGATGGAGGTCTCGAGCTACGGCGGAACGTCGACGGAATCATCGGGGCTCGTGCGCATCCTGAAGGACCTGAGTGCTCCGATCCAGGAACGAGACGTCCTCGTCGTCGAGGACATCATCGACACGGGCCTGACGCTGAACTACCTGCTCCGCTACCTGCGGGGCAAGAACCCGCGCTCGATCGCCATCTGCACCCTCCTCAACAAGCCGGCCCGGCGCCTGGTGGAGATCCCGCTCGACTACGTCGGCTTCGAGATCCCCGACGCCTTCGTGGTGGGCTACGGCCTCGACTACGGGGAGGTGTACCGTAACCTCCGCTTCGTGGGTGTTCTGCGCCCCGAGGCCTACCAGTCCTAGCGGGAGGTCGGCGGTGCATCACTTCTCCGCCGGTCGGGGACGCTGGATCCTCGCCATCGGGGCGGTCCTGGTCGTCGGTTCGTGCTTCCTGCAGTGGTGGCAGATCGGCGGCGACGCGGGGCAGCTGACCCGGCAGGCCGCAACGGGGTTCAGCTCCACCACCGGGACGGTCTTCCCGATGTTCCTCGCCGCAATTGCGACACTGCTCCTGCTGACGCTGCCCTTCGCCTCCGACAGGCCCGTGGCGATCGATCACCCGCTGAGCTACCTGGTCCTGCTCGGAGCGGGCGGCGTCTGCTACGTCCTGAGCGCCGTTGCGCTGGCCCAACAGGGCCTCGTGCCGTTTCCGCC
>Ga0182021_10010797_pt1 | contig 10835 bp, 13 predicted proteins | sample 612E3MmetaG_FD_120493 | JGI IMG/M metagenome (GOLD analysis project Ga0182021, IMG submission 120493) | Permafrost microbial communities from Stordalen Mire, Sweden - 612E3M metaG (Illumina Assembly) | ecosystem: Environmental > Terrestrial > Soil > Wetlands > Permafrost | place: Sweden...
CTTCCTATTGGAGCTATTGGTATTTCACCCATATTAATCACCATATTATAATTAATACTCCATTTTATTTAAATTTACCTAATTATATTGGCCTTTCATGTCATTAATCTTATTCTCGATCCTTAAATTTCTATTATAACCATTCTTTATGGTGATCATTTTAAATTAATATCCAATAATGAATACTTAAATACGGATTTATTAAGCCTTTAAATTAATAAATGCAATTATATTCAAACTCAAATCGAATATAAAAATAGAAAGAAGTATTTGGGCATTTATTTATTATTAATATTATTATTTAATTTATTTCTTATTTTTGAACTTATTTTCATCCAATATCTTCCAGTTATGATCCTTTCTAGACCATAATTCTCTTTTCACTAAATTAAAAACTTTGTTGTGGCTTTCACTGTATGATTCCCATACAGACGCACACCATTTATTAATTGTTTCATCACGCTTAAATCCTTTTGGTGAAGCAATAACATCGTACACTGTTATATCACCCCTTTTTTCAGGTAACTTGAATTCAGGCCAATTTTTTCTATGGTTTCCCAATTTAATATGTGCTATTTGCACTTTTTTACCTGTGAAGTTCTTTTCAAGATGCAGGTAAAGGCCAACAAGGGCAAATGTAATGGTTATGGGTTTTGTTTCTTGATCGGCACATTGAGCTGCAAATGCATCAACTACATACTGATGAATGAATGAAGGATCTAAATGAGCAAGTGTGTAATACGAAATTTCATTAAATATTTCCTGTTTAGATCTAGCGGGATTCATAGTTTAACACCCCATTAAATTTATCTTGTCTTTTTAACACTTATTATTCCAAAATATATTTAATATTATAAATTTTTTTTTGTATTGTTTCAAAATTATTATAACTCTCAAAAACCAATGTTATAGTGAGTTAAGTTAAATCAAAGATCAGAAACTGTTTTCTTTTATATAAAAAAGATGTGGAGTGATTGATTTGTCAAGGGTTGTACATTTTGAGATACCCGCAGATGATCCTGCTAGGGCTGTTAAATTCTATGAAAATGTGTTTAAATGGAAAATCGATAAATGGGAGCAAATGGATTACTGGCTGGTGAACACAGGAGATGAGGATGAACCCGGAATTAATGGTACCATAATGCCAAAAGAATTTGGTTCCATGATTAGAGACACCATCAGCGTTGATTCATACGATGAATTTGCTAAAAAAATTGAAACAGCAGGTGGGAAAATGTTAACTGAAAAGATGAGTGCTCCAGTGGGATACACTGGATCATTCCAGGATACTGAAGGAAACATTTTCGCTATTATAGAGTTTAAGAGTGATTGATTATTTAAGAACAAAAGAGTAGAAATAGTGCAATTTTTGGTTTTAAACCTCAATTTCTCTTTTATTTTTTTATATCCTTATAAATTTTAATCCAGTACTCAACTTCTTATAGAATGCTATTATTCATTTTTTTGCAAATTAATAGAGTTTTAATCCGGATAATCCAATCCATATCCATGGTACAGCAAGAAACAACCTCTGTGCCAGTCCTTGATAAGCTACAAAATCGGGTATGGTTATTTGTAGTATTATTAGAAAAATTATAGATAATAAACCGCTTATCAATGAATATGTTCTATATCTGCCCCAAATTTCACAGTCTTAACCTTTCAATCCTTTCCAAATAAAGAGTTGTGCTGCGATGATGGAGAGAAATGCTAAAGAGCTCACAGATGTATGCAAAGCCCCAGACCCATAATTTTCTGGAAAAACCCCTGCTAAGAGCACCATAATTCCGAATATTAGAGTGAGCAAGACACCAGACTTCAAGGCCTTTCCCTGCGGTTCAGGTAGGCCTGTCCGAAGTCCGATAGCAAAAACAATTGTTAAATGCCAAATATTATAAAATTGACATTTTGAAGTATTGACCAAGGACCTACACCAAGGTCACTTACAAAATTGTAAATGGGACTATATCCCGGTCTTAAATAGCTCTTTAATATACCATGATCAAGAATAGTACTGGTGCTCCCATACCACAAAGAGCTGAGATCTTGAGCTTTTTTTGATTTTTTTAATGGTCTTTAAATCTTTACTCATAATCCTTCCCTAACAAAACCATGTTAATCCACGAATCAGTCACTATTTTGTTCTTTTTATATTTTAAACTCTTTTTAATATTTTGAAAATAGATATAACTATAGAATATGCAATATTGAATTTAAAGTAGTTTATGTACATATTATATTTGTAACTGGTATAAATTAATTTATTGAGTTGAATTATGGCATTTGTATGTTTCAAGAAATTAGGATGGATTTACAGACCAACATCAATTATTGGGGGAATTATTACAGTAATAACTGTTCTGCTATGTCTACAAATTTTTATTTTTGTTGATTTCCATTATCATTCTGTAAGCTACACATTTTATGGAGTCTTTCTATATATAGTATCATATTTTGTTGTGGCAGGATGGATTACATCAAACACTTCTGAATAGTATAAATTTTTGTTTTGAATTAATAATTTTTAACAAATCATTTATTAAAAAATAAAATATTGTTGAATTGATTAATTTATTTTTACACTTGCAGAACATGACCAGTTTTTTGTGATATTTATCACCAACTGTTCATTTTAATAATTTTTTAAAAAATTTTGCATTAGATTTCATCCATTTTTAAAATTTTTTATTATAAAATCATCTTTAAAAATTAACAGATTCCATTTAATTTTCATTCAAAGCAAATTTGGCATGATTTGGGTGTGATTTGGGAAAATCCACTTAAGTGATTAATCAAAATGTTATAGTGTGCAGTAAAAAAAACACTGCACAACCCCCCATTATTAAAACACCCAAAATTTTGTTTCTCCAGGTAATTCAACTCCCTTTTTTTCTTTTACCTGGAGAATACATTATCATAATCCTAAAAATTTTGAATTAATTATACATCAAATAAAACTGAATTAATATAAAAATTGAAAAAATAGAGTTTCATAAATAATTTGAAGGGAGTTAAAAATTGGATATAAAAAAATTAATATTTGGAATTGTGTTAATGTAAGCATAATTATAGGTTATATCAGCTATGAAAACCAGATAATATACTATTTTTATCTTTCTGCATTAGTTCTAGTGGTGTATTTCATAACAGTCTCTTTAATCTGGGCAAATGAGAAAAATGGACACTTCTTTAGGGTTGTAAAGGAAGATTTCAGCTTAAAGGAAGATGTAGATATTTGCAATAAAGTTAATAAAAAAGGTTTTCCAGATTACTTAAAGAAACCCAATAAGTATTCAATTGTAAGTATCCTGTTACTGGCCATTATCCTACATATACAAACCCATACATTAATTTTAACTGGACTGAGTATAATTTCTACAGCAGCTGCATTATCTATACTCTCTTTTAATTATTTCAATGCTTTAAAAGGAGATGTTAATCAGATCATAATATTAGCCAGCGCCAAAAGATATTTCCTAACTACACTCTATGGAATTTTTATGTTAATAGTACTTATAAGAATAAAGTATCTTCCCCAGCTACCTCAAACACTAACCAATGTTCCAATTGAATTTATACCCTATATTTGAATATTTTAGTATTTGTAGTTTCAATAATACTGTTCATATTCTTAATCTCAACTACACTACGTTTCCTTATGGAAGGCCTTTACCTCTTATTAAAAGGAACTATCAAACTTGAAAATTAAACAAAATTTGAATCAATAATTTATTGAACAAAGGAAAATGAAATAGCAAAACAAATATAAATTTTGAAAAAATGCACAATTTTTTTTCAATATTATTTTATTAATTATCAAGATAATTTACTTATCAAGATGTAAGTTATTATGATAATTTCTAGATTAACCAGCAATATTCCCTATTTAAAATGATTTAGTCATGAATTTTCTCTGATTTTTTAATTCTTCAATAAATAGGTACCTATATAGATTTAACAAGGTAATTGTTTAGAATGCATAATCTTATTATATGTAATGGATATAGATGAAATAGGTTGGAATAGATATTGATTAAATTGAATTTTACAACGACAATTATAATGGAGGAATATTAATGAGAAGTATTTTAATTCCAATAATAGCTTTATTAACAATTTCGTTTTTGTTAATTGGTGCAGTTTCTGCAATAAACCATGCTAATGTTTCCACCCAAACAACTGTTAAAAGTGATCTTTCTAACACCTTAACAGTTACGAGTGTAAACAATCCTATAAGCAGTACAAATGGAATCCAAATGGTTTCAAGCAGCGTTAAAACTTTGATAGACAGTGGAGCAAATAAATTTTATTGGGGCGAACGTGGAGGTATTTTTTCTTACACTTGGAAAACATACAAATCCACAAATGGCAATGTTTTGATAGTAGTTAATTACACAACCAAAACAAATTCATGGTATGGCACTTATGCTATCACCAAAATCTCAAGTAAAAAATTACAAATCGTTTATACAAGTCCTGAGGTGAAGCTTTACTCGGGACATCCATCTGAAACATCCTACGCAACAACTACATTAATACCAGTTCAATACTATTTTAAGGTTGTAAAAAGCCAAATAAAAAATGATGGATACTTTTTTGTATAAAAAAAAATATTTATTTTTTACATTTTTTTAACAATACTTAAATAAGAAATTAGAAATACTTTTTTTAATTAATAATATTGTAGGAGAGATTAATATTAAAGAAAAACCAGACTATGGTAATTGGGTTCCTGTAAAATATATTTATGTAATGGGAATTTTAGGTGCTATCTCTCTAGTTTTATCATTTTTATACCTTCCACTAATAATTCTAGCTGGTTTGTTCTTATTTTTGTGCTTTTACTTTGCATATTCAAAGAATAAATTCTCGCCTCAAGGTGGGGATCTGCAGACCCAGATAAGAGAATTAGTATTAGATAATTTAAATTGGGATGGAAATGGGAACTTGATTGATATAGGATGTGGAAATGCTCCCCTGACAATTAGGGCAGCTAAAAAATATCCGGATGCGAATTTAACTGGAATAGATTATTGGCGAGGAATGTGGGAATATTCATTAGAGGTCTGTAGAATGAATGCAAAAATTGAAGGTGTAAATGACAGATTGAACTTTCAAAAAGCCACAGCATCAGATTTACCATTTGATAATGGCCATTTTAGTGCAGCAATAAGTAACCTTGTGTTTCATGAAGTAAGTGATACTAAGGATAAGAGGAAAGTAATTAAAGAAGCCTTAAGAGTGGTTAAAAAAGGTGGAGCCTTTTCATTTCAAGATCTCTTCCATGATAAGAGAATGTATGGGGACATCGAAGATCTGCTTGAAACAATCAGGGGATGGAGTATTGAGCATGTTGAGTTTAAAAGTACTAAAGATTCTGAATTTATTCCAAAGGCACTAAAACTGCCCTTCATGGTGGGCAAAATAGGGATTATTTACGGTATTAAATAACTTCAAATAATTTTTTTTTTTTATTAGATAATTTATCTACAATATTGATTCTACTTGCTAAATTTTAAATCTTAAAAAAAAAAGTTTTTAGTAAATTTATTATAAAAAAAGGATTTTGAGAACTTTATTCTCGTCCATCTTCATAAATGTCTTAATATGCGTTATATTTATTTTAATTGTTTTTTGTGTCTGTAAACAATTACAAGTATGGCTGTTAGAGGATGAATAATATTACAAAGTATCCAAGTACCGCATATACTCCATGCAATCCTAACCTTCCAAGTAACTCAATAAATAATAACTTACCCATAAATCCATGTCCTAAACCCATATTACTAACAGAGTGATTGCCTCCGAATCGTAATATGGCCATAGGTAGAAAACCCATCATACAAATCTCTCCTTTCAATTATGAATTAATTTTTTTTAGAATTCAAATAAAAAAAAATATTTTATATCCCTCATTTACAAGATCTGAATTTAAGCATGTTATTCAGGTGTTATTGTATATCATGTTAATTTCATTTTTAATTGCTTTATTCTGTAGTAATGTATTTAATTCATTTTGAACTTCTATATTTTGATTTAAATTATTAAGTAAATTTTGAAACTCATTATTCTGCATTATATTATGAATCTGATTTCTAACATCCTTATTTTGAAGTAAGGACGATATTTGATCTTGAAAATCTTTGTTTTGAATTAAATTGTTTATATAAAAAGGATTATACATAAATTCTGTAAACCATATGTTTATATTTTGAAAAACATTCTGACTGTTGTTCTGGATTTGCTGCATATTTACAGTGTTATTATCTGAATTAATAGCATAAACAGGAAGCATAGCAACAAAAACTACACAAATGGTTAATATCATTATTCTATTCATTATATCACAACCATTAGATCTCAAGAACTCAAAAAAAAATTATAATATTAATCTTCTTGGAATTGATCTTTATGAGATATTTTACTTAAATAAATATACCAAAATTGTGCCCAAATCTATGTTTGATGATCAATAATAAAAAAACTCTGTTTTAAAGAATATAACCAATATTTTTGAAATAATTTATAAGTACACTCTTTTGGTTTGTCTTATGGTTCTAATCTAAAATTCATGGCATTCCATGCATGATATCCTATTATAATCCTAGACCTCTTTTATAATTACATAATAAACCTTCAATACTTTTAACCTAAACCTCTTCTTTTTTAAACAGCATTAATTCAATAAACAATTTCTATATTCAAAAACGATTTCAGAATTTTTATTGTTCTTAGTTTCCAAATATAAAATTTAGAATTTCTAAAATTGGGTGATATTGAATTAAAAGTTTTTATGGGCTCATAAATTATCAAAGAATTGAAAAAAGTCACTCAGTTGAATTGCTCAATGGAGTTTAGAGATTCTTTCAAATTTTGCGGAATCTTCCTAAAAATCCTTTTTTTTCTTTAATATTTTCGTTAAGGAATACAGATTGTTCATTAACCTGCTCATCCATTTTATTAATTCTTTTCATCATACTTTCAAATGATTCTTTATAATCATCTGCGTGAATTATAACTACTACATCATCCGGTTTTAGTGTGTCCATGGATTCATAGGTTCTAATGGTGTTTGAATCCTTTACAACCCCTGTTGAGTATCTTATCTTCCCTTTTTTAGCGCTCATATCATTCACTAATATAATTTTTTTTTCAATACTTTAATTATATTCTATTCATTTAAACATTTGATTCTTTATTTAAAAGATATATGGAAATATCTAGATCAATCTGATTGAAATTCTTCAGGGATAACTAGAGCCGCTTCACCAGCAGAACAGAGAGGAATGGCCTCTATTATATTATTTATTCTTTCGTATGGTATTGATAGGAATACTATATCTGGATCGAATTCCTGATGATGTCTGGCAGTCCAGTCTCCCATTGAAATGTTTGAGCATCCTGTCATTAAGGTGTATGAAATTGCAGTATGACACAAAGCACCTATAACTTGCTGCTTTGGAGACAATCCATCCCAATACGTATCTAGAGTTATAATACGGCATGCTTGTTCGGCATTGCATTGGAATAATATCAAATCTGGTCGTATTTCAGATTTATCCAGAGGACATATGAGAATTCTATCTGATAATCCTGTAGGCGGTTCGGTTGTTAATTTCTGCATTCTTTCAAATGAAACAATAGATCCTGTAAGCTTCTCACCCTTAACTAGAAACCTTTGTAATCCTCTTTTCTGCTGTCTTGATGTTACTTCTGTAAAACCACAATATCTGCTACCCCCGGGACATGTAGACACATTTTCATCTATTACAAAGCTCTCTCCTTTGGCAGCTAGTTTTAATGCCCTACATACAGATGTTTTTTCATATTTACCAATAGAAATTTCATCGTTTGTAAATGAAATAGCCAATGGTTCATATTTGAGTCCAAAAATGCGTTTAAAAATCTCTGATTCTTCTTCAAAATTCAAAATAATCACCTCGAATGTACACTATTTTTTATTTAATAAAAACATCTCATCCTAAATATTTGTTAGACAAAAACTTAGTATCTTGTTATAAGACTCAAAGAACATTAAACCTAACAAATTGTTTGAATGGTATAAATGAATTGCATATCATATGAAATAAGAAATAATATAATGAGTTCATTTCATCCTAGCTGGGCTATTGCACCTTGGATAGCAGCTTTGAGAACTACTCCCAGAACTGGTATGGTAGTTTGCCTGCCGTTTATGGTGAAGGTAATGATTGACTTGTCTGTGCCTGTAAAGTATTCTGTTTTCTGTTTATTTTCCCTTTGAGATTCAATTCCATCTTTATAAGCCTCAATAGCCAAGATTTTTCTTAGATCAATGTTGGTTGTTCTTTTAGAACCAATGAATATTAACCTTTTATTGGTTAAAATTAAAGATCCCTGATTAATATCATTTTCTTTCTGTAACTGAATTTCACGTTTTTCTGCTTCCATCTTTTGTGCGTTAATTTTTTGTTGTTCTGCATCTGAAACTCCACCACCACCAATTCGTATCCATTCATCTTCTGATAGGGTTTGATGTTGGTATTTAATCGATATTGGTTGATTTATGTCCGATATGTTGGATAGGTTGTATTTCTGTCCTTTTTTCTTAAACTCAGCACCACAGTTGTTACATTCGAGTGTAATTTTGATGCCGAATCCGAGAGATCCCCTATGGACAGTACTAATCATTTCCCCTGCTTTACAGATTATACAGTTGTTATTAGAACTTTCAGATTCTTTTTCAGATTCTGTTGTTACTACATGATATGTGGAATCAGGCTCTGAATAATCAAGATTATCTTCTAAATTTTCTGAAATTTTCTCAGCACTTTTGATAACTTCAGATAATCTGATTCCACATTCATAACAAAATTTAGCTTTTGGTGGATTTTCTGTTCCACATTCTGGACAAAACATTGGGTAACATCCTGCTGACAATTACAGATTTACTCTAATTTTGGAATCTTCTTTTTTCAGGATTACGTTGATTCTTGGTTTCATATGCTAAATTAGAACCCTCTATCTCTTGGTTGATCCTGGTTTCAATCTCATCAGGGCTTGGAGTATTATAAAGTTTTAAACTTGTTCTGTCCCTTCCACCGAATATTTCAATATCTCCACATGAAAAAATTCTTTGCACAAAACCCTGTGTAACAATTATATCCTGAATCTTGTTGTAGTGCATATAAACATTCTTTTTACTGATAACACCACTTTTTATCATCACCCTCTTATTGGTCAGGATGTAGCATGTTGCTCTCCATGATAAATATGTCCAAACAAGGGAGATGAATAGAAGTGCAATCACCAGTAACAGTATATCTGTAGACCACTCAACAAATGGCATTGTTGTTAGTGAGGTTATTTGTCCCTGAATTAAAGCAAAATAGCTTATTATGGTGGTGAAGAAGTAGAGGAGCAATAATAAGACTATCAATCTTATATATGCTGATTTCAATGTTTGAGAAAAATTAGGTCTGGTTTTAAATAAAACCCTTTCTCCAGGATGTGAATTTTTAATAGTTCTACTCATAACAATTGTATCTCTACTTGCCAATCTAAATATTTTACTGAAATTAAAGTTTAAGATCATGAAATAATAAATTAGACACTTTTTTTAAAAATTCAAAACTTTGTTAAAATCAAATCTGTTTAAAATAAAAAAGAGTTAGGGGATTTTATTCCCCATATTAAATACATTGTCTGTTGTTTAGTTCTTTAATTCTTTGAATGTTATTATGCAGTATTATTAGTTATCGAACAGGCACTATTGGTTTTGGTACAGGTATTATTGGGTGTTTTATTGGTTCTACTGGGTGAACAGGTACAATGGGGTGGATGGGTTTAGGAGAGTTAATAATCAAGAACCTTCCCTAACGCTACCCTCCATTGCTAATGTTTTGTTTTGATCTCGAAATTCTTAATTTTTATGTTTGCATTTGCAGTAGGATTATTTTTGTAGTTGCTTATTGCTTTGTTGAGTTTGTTTGCCTGTTTTTCAATATGTTCAGTGAAGTTAACAGTCCTTTACCTCTTGTTGTATTATTGTAAGTAGTCTTAAGACCATCGATCTGGGTCACAAGATCTTTAAGTTCTGTTTGAACTGCAATCAGCTTTGGAAGCTGGCTATCCGTTAAAACAACGGGAGTTGTAGTTGATGCAGCAAATATTGGTGTTGTGCTTGCCATAATAGTTAGCATACAAAATGCTGCTAATATTTCTTTTAGCATATTTATTCGCCTCCGTGTCTTGATCCAAATAATAAATTTGAAGCATTGGACAAAAAAACTAGTACATGAAAATCATATATAAAGGTTTTGATTTAAAATCCTAAAAAACATAGCATATGAACCCTTTTTTAATTTAAAGCCCTTTAAAAAGGTATCTAATGTCTATTTTAAAGTAAGCCTATGTGCAAGTATTTTTAGTAAAATATACTGAATTAACCTCTTTACAAAAATAACACTATATTTGATCGCTTACGTAGGCAGAATTAGCTGGAATTACAATCCCCAGGGTTATGAAACTTTAATTTCCAGATAAATCTTTATAAACATAGATTTTCGGACATTTGTACAATTGAGGTAGTTATATATTAAAAATAGGTAGTTTTATCCGTAAGAGTAAAATAGAATATAAAAAAAAATTATTTGAGAAAATTAATTAAAAATTTCAATTATTATTGGTAAATTTTTGGTTATCTTATAAAAAAAATTGGTTTATTCTATTACATCCGCAAAACCAAAATTTCTTCTAACAGAGTTAACCCTTATTTTAACTTCATCGCCGACTTTAGCGCCTGAAACAAAAACAACAAAACCGTCTATCCTGGCAATTCCGTCTCCGTCTCTACC